>MPLU02039046.1_pt1 | contig 18308 bp, 15 predicted proteins | sample 1617381 | NCBI WGS metagenome assembly MPLU02 (sample SAMN05944801, study PRJNA350692) | marine metagenome | biome: marine; feature: ODZ; material: water; isolation source: 90 m water sample filtered on 0.2 um supor filter | place: Pacific Ocean | collected 2012-04-08 | depth 90m m
ATATGATTGGTTTTTGATAGGTCGATTATTTTTGGTAAATCTCCCCCCATTATTGTGGAAATATTGGTAATTAAACTAAAAAAAACTATTGATTCCAATAATTTATCAGGGTGATTTGGAATATTTTCAAGAATCACTCCTTGCGACTGGAGTATTGAGATGTAGTACGCTAAAGCACTATCAGGGTCCATAGTCGCCCGTATGAATATAGAATAAAGACCCCTCTGTTTATGTAGGACGAACTAAAGGGTACCCTTTGATTCACAGTGATGAGACAAGGTCTGTCATAACTGCAGTCGGGTCATCTGCCTTTGTAACTCCACTAGCGAGGAGAACACCGACTGTTCCAAGTTCAATTGCAGCAGCAACATCAGCACCATTTTTCACACCCGCACCACAAAGAATCCCGACCTCTTCGGAAATTTCACGAACGGCAGCAGCAGTTCCACTAACGATACTTGGATCCGCAGTAGTGACAGAAATATCGCCACCAATTAATTCAGGAGGCTCTACAGCAACAAAGTCGGGCTGTAGGGCAGTGAGAGCACGTGCCTCCTCAATATCCGCGGCGCAGGCACAAACTGTGAAGCCCTCGGGAACTGTGTCCAAAAGCATAGCAACATGTTCGATGCTGACCTTATGCTCAGCGTGATTGATTAGTGTACCAGATGCACCTCTCTCGACGGCAGTAGATGGATGCAACCATCCCGTGAAAGAACCAAAACCAACCGGGTCAAGATGCTGGCACCAAACCTCCAATTCAGGAGCTGCTGCAACTACCCCTGCTAAATCAAAAGCAGATACTGCAACCACAACTCTAGCATCGGTCTCCACACTCGCTATGGCCCTTGCTAATTGCTCTGCAGAAGCGCCATGAGCAGTCTCATAGGTCTTCAGATTGACCACGACTAGGGGGCGAGTCACAGTTGTGCGAAGTGCCGAGCCGCTTTGACGCTGACGGATACATTACATCTTCGAATGATGTCCTACTACTGTTTCACTAAGTTTCGAGTTGTCACTAATTCGCGCGCCTTCCCCAACAATACAACCCTCTAGTTTGCAACCATCACCAATCCAGGCTCCATCCATAATTACTGAATCGGTAACAGATGATGACTCACCCAAATGGACTCCTTTACCTATTGATGAACGAGTGACATTCCCAAATCTTGCACCATCTGCAAACCACGATTCACAGCATTTGAATCCACTAGAAAATCGCTTAGATTCGATACAGATTTTTGCGGCCTGAATGAATGAAGAAGGAGTTCCGGCATCGACGAAATAACCCGTGAAAGAAATACCCGCCATACCACCTGAAGCGGCGATTTCGGGGAATACTTCCCTTTCCATTGAATGTTTTTCTAGTCTCAAATTATCCAAAACCTCCCTCTCAACAAGATAACAACCTGCATTAATCAAATTTGAGAATTCAGTACCCGGAGCAGGCTTCTCTTGAAAGCGCCTAATGAAGCCTGAATTATCCAATTCGCATACTCCGAATCGACTTGGGTCCTCGACCTCCCAAAGTGAGAGTGTCGCAAGCGCGCCTGTTGCATTATGATGTTTGAGAAGAGATTCGACTTCGACACTGACTACAAGATCTCCATTCAATACCAAAACAGGACCTTCGCCACTCAAGTGTTCTCGAGCCAAGGCTATGGCTCCGCCAGTCCCCATTGCCTCATCCTCCACTGACAGAATTACTTCGTACGGAAGCTCTGCATTTGTGGCCCACTCACGCATTTCTTCAATGCCAAATCCTGCCGCCACGATGACTCTATCTACCATTTCAGATGGAACTACTTCCACCACTCTCTGTAGTAGTGGCTGATCTAGAATAGGAAGGAGTGGTTTAGCACGATCTTCGGTAAGAGGACGCAGTCGAGTCCCGAATCCACCGGCTAGGACAATGACTTCCATGGCCTTGGGGATATGGGCTTGACTTTGAGCGCTTCGCGTACAAGACAACCACATTGTACGAGCGCATCGTTGAAAGACAGGTGGCCAGTGGGCGGCTCGTCGCTATGAACATCCACGAGTATCAGGGAAAGCAACTCTTCCGCGAAGCAGGGGTCAAGGTACTCGAGGGAGTGCACTGTAAGAGTGTTGAAGATGCACTAAATGCATACGATTCCTTAGGCTCAAAAGTTGTTGCTGTGAAGAGCCAAATTCATGCAGGTGGCCGTGGCAAAGGTAGTCTATACTGCCCAGATACGGGAGAACTACTGATGGAAGGAGGTGTGAAAATCGCCTTCTCGCGTGAAGATGTAGAAAATTATGCAAGCAACATCCTAGGACACCGTTTGGTTACCAAACAAACTGGCCCTGAAGGAAAAATGGTCAACAATCTCTACGTCGAAACCGGTTGTGCTATCGCTCACGAATACTACCTAGCACTTCTTGTTGATCGTGAAGCAAAGGCAGTTCTCATCATGGCCTCTAAAGAAGGAGGCATGGATATAGAGGAAGTCGCAGAAAATACGCCTGATGAAATACACAAAATTTGGGTAGATACCGATGCGGGCCTATTGGGATTCCAAAAGCGCAATCTCGGCAATGCCCTAGGTCTATCTGGTGCATCTCTCAAGTCCTTCTTCCGCATCATTGGCTCACTATACAATTTCTTCATTTCAAATGACTGCTCTATGGTTGAAATCAATCCATTAGTAAGAACTGAGGATGAAGAAATTGTTGCACTCGATGCAAAGGTTAGTTTTGATGAAAACGCATCCTTCAGACACAAGAATTGGAATGAACTCCGTGACCTTTCGGAAGAAGAACCAACAGAAATTCGCGCCAAAAAGGCGGGATTGTCTTATGTCAAACTCGATGGCGACATTGGTTGCCTAGTCAATGGCGCTGGTCTAGCAATGGCTACTATGGATGTCATCAAACTCTATGGTGGTGAGCCTGCAAATTTCCTAGATATCGGAGGTGGAGCAGAGGGTGATGTTGTCGAAGAAGCCTTGGAAATTATTCTTGAGGACCCAAATGTCAAAGGAATTCTAGTCAATATCTTTGGTGGAATCCAGCGATGCGACATAGTTGCTAGTGCTGTACTAGATACGACTGAGAAAATGGGATTGAATGTCCCTCTCGTCATCCGCCTTTCAGGAACCAATTTTGAAGAGGGGAGGGCAATAATTGAGAATTCGAATCTAGATTGCCATTCCGTTGAAACATTAGCCGAAGGTGCTGAAGCAATTGTCAATCTAATAGGAGGTGGTCAATAATGGCTATTTGGATTGATGAAAATTCAAAACTTCTAATTCAAGGAATCACCGGAAGTCAAGGGACTTTTCATGGTGGAAAAATGATTGAATATGGTACAAATGTTGTAGGAGGAGTGACTCCAGGGAAGGGAGGGCAAAATATTCAACTCGCTGACCGTAATCTTCCTGTTTTCAACAGCATGATTGAAGCAATTGAGGCTACTGAGGCCGATGCTTCAGTAATCTATGTGCCACCACCATTCGCAGCAGAAGCAATCATGGAAGCTGCTGACGCATTCGACCGACTGAAAGGCGAAGGGGTAGTAGTCTGCATTACAGAAGGGATTCCTACCCTAGACATGGTTAAGGCTGTGTCTTACGTTAATGACCGACCCGGGATTCGACTAATTGGACCAAATTGCCCGGGTATCATTACACCCGGAGAAAATGGTGGTTGTAAGATAGGCATCATGCCCGGACACATCCATGCCAAAGGTAGAATTGGTGTTATCTCAAAGTCTGGAACTCTAACCTATGAAGCAGTAGCGCAAACAATGAGTATCAATGAAGGTCAATCTACCTGCATAGGAATTGGAGGAGATCCCGTAAATGGCACTGGCTTCATCGATTGCCTATCCGCTTTCGAAGCGGACCCACAAACCGTTGCAGTAGTGATGATTGGTGAAATTGGTGGTACCGCTGAAGAAGATGCAGCAGCCTGGGCTGCTGAGAACATGAGTAAGCCAATTGTCGGCTTCGTAGCAGGTTCAACCGCACCGCCTGGAAAGCGCATGGGACACGCCGGAGCAATCATCTCTGGAGGAAAGGGAACTGCAGGTGAAAAATTTGCAGCTTTTGAGGCGGCAGGCATTCACATCGCACGAGACCCTTCCGAAATTGGAGCCGTCCTCAAGGTGGCTCTCGAAAAATCCGGTCTTCTTTGAAGACCGCTTGATTAGAACTCAAATCAGCGAGAGTCTTAGACGAGAGGAAGTGTGCGGAGTCTTGTGGCTGAACAACTCCCTGTGGTCGTAGTCGGAGGTGGCCTGTCGGGTTGTGCCTGTGCTCTAGCCATGGCTGGACGTGGAATTCCAGTGATTCTATTCGAGGCTGGTTCAGTACTTGGTGGACGCGTTCAGAGTGTCAATCTGAAAGGGATTGAGCAACCCATAGACAATTGCCAGCATGCAGCGTTCAGGATTTATGGTAGGTTTCTGCAATTGTTAGCAACCTGTGATGCTCGGGGTGCAATAAAACTCCAAAAAAAGACAAAACTCCCGTACTTAGAAGTGGATAAGGGTCGCATTAGCATAGTCAAATCCGGTAGTCTTCCTCCTCCTTATCACCTCGCTATGTCATTAATGAAGGTTAATTTTCTTAGTTTGAATGATAAGATTCCTTTACGAAAAGCCCTGAAGGCCTTCAAACAAATGGATGAACAAAAACGCCGATCGCTAGATGATATGCCCTTCCAAGAGTGGCTCGAGCAGAATGGACAGACTGAGAGAACCATTCGACGATTTTGGGATCCTTTGGTCAAAGCCGCGTTGAACATTGGTTGTGAGGAAGCTAGTACCTCTGCTGCATCTTTCCTTTTCCAGCGCGGAATTTTTGGTGAGAAAGATGCATTTGATGTTGCATCTTTCACTTCAGACCTGTCAAATTCAATCGCACCTGCATTACGTCGAACGCTAGCTAGAACAGGGGTTGAAGTCAGAACCTCAATGCCGGTTACAGAACTTTTCCGAGAAGAAAGAAAAGTTACGGGAGTGATGACACGTGAAGGAGTAATTCCAGCAGCAGCCGTGGTACTTTGTACTCCAATATCGACCACTGCAAGATTGCTAACTGGTAAAGGAGCCGATGTAGGTTCATTTGAGGTGGCAGATAGATTAGCCAATCTAGGTAATACTGCTCTAATCGGCATTCATGCGTTCCATGAAGGCCCTGTACTTCCAGATGGGATACCATTTGTCACTTGCTGTGATGAGCCTTTGATACAGATGCTGTTCGACAGAACCGCTGAATTAGACAAGGAACATCAAATGGGGTTGCCCGGACATTGGATTACAGTACCTGTATCTCATGCAGATCTATATCTTGACTGGGATAATGAAATGATTCGTAACGAATATGAGCGCGTAGTACAGGCTGCATTTCCAAATGTATCAAGAATCAAAGAATTCCATGTTGTTCGCGCCAAGCGTGCTACAACCGCTTTGAGAGCAGGTTCTCAACGAAACCGGCCTTCTCCCCTAGATGCAGAAGAGGGAGTAATTCTTGGTGGTGATTGGCTCGATATCGATTGGCCAAGCACAATGGAAGGAGCAACTAGAGCAGGGCTTACTGCGGCCTCAATTATTATTGAACAGAGAGGAGATTCGACTATCAAAGAGTGGCATCACGATAAATCATGGCCGGACTGGCCTGATGCACCAAAAAGAGGCGCTGAAAATTGGAAAGAATGGTAGAGGCATAATCATGGGAGAAAAATTTGACTTTGGCAATCATGAAGTGACCGAGGATGGAACTGTGACGCATCTAGCAGGATGGGATTCCAACCCAAGCCAAGGCGAGGCACTCGCATTTTGCACATTAGTAACAAAATCACATTACGAAAATTTCGTTGTCACTAATCACTTCACACCTAAAGAACATGTTCAGCACATAGAGAATATTTACGCATTCTGCCGCTATGGTGACGACCTTGGTGATGATGCACCATTTAGTGACGAAATTAGGTGGAAACTACTAGATGCTTGGGAGAAAGATCTTGATGAAGCAGCAAGAGATAATTGGTCCGGAAATCCTCGTCACCCCATTCTGCGCGCAGTTCAATATACAGCCAAGGAAAGAAACATCCCAAAAGAACCATTTTGGAAATTAATTCAGGCTTTCAAAATGGATCAAACAAAGAAAAGATTTGCTAATTTTGATGAATTGCGCGAATATTGCTTCTATAGTGCCGACCCTGTTGGCCACTTGTTCCTATATGTTTACGGTCATGACGATGAAGAACTCAGAATACTTGCAGATTGGACCTGTACCGCTCTTCAATTAGCAAACCACTGGCAAGATGTTTCACGAGACCTAAAACAAAATCGAATCTACATGCCTGAAGACACCATGAAACGCCATGAATACTCATACGAAGATTACAACTCAAGAACTTATGATGGAAGATGGAAAGCACTAATGATTGAAGAAGTTGAACGAGCTCAAGAATGGTTTGACAAAGGTACCGAACTTTGGACTAAATGTGACCCTAAATTGGCTGTTGATTTGATGATGTTTAGTTGGGGTGGCCAAGCAGTTCTAGAGTCGATTAGACGGCAGGGTTACGACACTTGGCGGAAAAGACCCAAAGTTAGCAAGTTCAAACAGCTAATTCTACTGATGAAAGCACGTAGAAAATGGAAGACTGCTCTCAAACTCAGTATTTGAATCAAAGTTCTAACGAGTAGCCGTCGGATTCAAGAGGGAAAGATGTCGGCTTGGTTCTGTAAGAACCATGGTTCAGAGAGAGAAGACCGATTCCGCATCCGGAATTCGCTACGATGTTGAGCGTAGCATATCTCTAGTTGAGACTGACTCTGATTCAGAACGCATAGAAATCGTCAGGGCTACTGTGAGCATTACTAGAGATGCGGCTCGAGCAATCAGTATCACAGCTCTTGAGGCTCTAAGAGAAAGTGCTCGATTCATGGGTGTAATTGGAACTCGTGGAGAACTTGTAAATCCATTCAATCATATCGATGCAGCGATTTGGTCTGAGCCTGATGTCCCGGATTATATGATTGAAGCCGCATACAATTATTGTGAGGAATTAACAAAAATTGAGGCTGGAAATTTCTACCACTCTTTCAAGTATCTGCCCAAAGAGGCACTACGTTCAATTTGTGCATATTATGCATTCTGTAGGAGAGCAGATGATATCGCAGATGATGACTATATTGATCGATTCCCAGGAGGTTCATCCAATGACCCAGAATCAATCGAATATAGAGCAGACATAGAGCGTTTGTCGGGTTCATCACCTGTTGTTGATAGATCATACTACGAGGATAAGATGTCGCAACTGTTCTATTATCGTAAAAAACTCTCAACATCTTACTCACAAATTACCTCAACTGATCCTATTTTTATAGCCTTAAAAGATACAATTAGACGTTACAATATTCCACGGCAATTGTTTGATGAGATGATTAGTGGCATGGAAGATGATTTGCACAAAAACCGTTACGAAGATTTTGAAGAGCTGTATTCCTATTGTTACCGTGTAGCATCTACAGTTGGACTCGTGTGTATTGAGATATACGGTTACGATGATCATGCGGCTAGAGAGTGTGCTGAAGCATGGGGGATTTTCATGCAGATGACAAATATACTTCGCGATGTTGCTGAGGATTCTGAGCGCGACCGGATTTACCTACCAATGGAAGACCTTCGTCGCTTTGGCATATCTGAAGAAGACATTCACTCAAGAGAAGAATTACTCAACCATCCAGGTTGGCAACCATTCGTTGAAGAATATATTTCAAAGGCGGAATCATATCGAGATAAGGCGTTCAAACTCCTACCCATGTTAGATAAACAATCGAGATATTCTCCTGCCGCAATGGTTGCTTTCTATAGTTCAATTCTAAAGAAAATCAGAAAGAAAGATGGTGATGTATTTACAGAACGAATTCAACTCTCAAAGGCAGAGAAAATTTCTCTTGCTGCATCTGTATATGTGCGATACCGCTTTCTCGCTCTTTGAGCAATAAGCGGTTTACTTTGGAAAGTATCAAGGGAAGATTATCAGGCGATTGAATCAGGAGGGATATGAATGAGGGTTGCCGTTCTACTAGATGATCGCTGTCAGCCAAAGAAATGCAATGCTGAATGCTGGGCATTTTGCCCTCCTGTTCGAAATGGTATTGAATGCATTGTACTAGATGGAGGGAATGGAAAACCAGTTATCTCTGAACCTCTATGTATAGGGTGTGGGATTTGTATAAACAAATGTCCATTCGATGCACTGATAATAACTAATCTCCCTGAAGAATTGGAAGGAGAAATGACTCATAGATATGGAGAAAATGGGTTCCGGGTGTTCCGATTACCGGCACCCAGAGAAGAGCAAGTTGTTGGAATACTCGGGCCTAACGGTATGGGTAAATCTACTGCAATCAATTTGCTTTCGGGGTCACTTAGACCAAATTTAGGTGATTGGACTATTAATTCGAAAGAATGGGATGAAATTATTGAATCATTTCCAAGAGGAGAATTACGAGATTATCTACAGGCAGTTGCCGATGATGGTGTGAAAATTGCAGTAAAACCTCAGTATATTGACAAGTTGCCAAAGATATTCGATGGTAAGGCTCGTGAATTACTAGAACGAGTTGATGATCGTGATGAATTACAACATTATGCCGAATTACTAGCTATAGAACATATTCTAGATAGGACATTAGCCCAACTTTCTGGAGGCGAGTTACAAAGAGTAGCTATGGCTGCTACTCTACTAAAAGAAGCAGATGTGTACTTCTTTGATGAACCTTCATCATATCTAGACATACACGAACGTATGCGTGTAGTTCGTATAATACAAGGTCTAGTTGAGAGGGGGAAGAGAATTCTAGTTGTTGAACACGATTTGGCAATTCTAGATGTTCTATGTGACTTACTACACGTTGTATATGGTGAGCGTGCTGCATTCGGAATCTTCACTCCCGCGCGCTCAACAAGAACTGCGATAAATGCATATCTTGATGGGTTCCTTCCTGAAGAAAATGTTCGCATTCGAGACAAACCAATTCAATTTCTTCGAGGGAGAGTCAGAGGAGAAGAAATAGGAGCGCCAATTCTATCTTGGGGAGATATGGAAAAAACGCTTGGAGATTTCTATCTGAAGACTGGAGAAGGAAAGGTTCGCAGTGCAGAAGTTGTTGGTGTAGTCGGGCCTAACGCTACTGGTAAGACTACAATGGTCAAAATGATTGCAGGTGAGCTCGAACCGGACCAAGGGTGGTGTACAATGGACGCATCGATATCTTACAAACCACAACATGTCAGTACCAATTTTGATGGGACTGTGCAAGATTGGCTTGATACTGAACTAGGTACTAAGTGGCGTAGCGGAGAATTTCACACACAGGTTATTCGCCCACTTCAGGTTGACCAATTACTCGAATTACGTGCAAAGAAACTCTCCGGTGGTGAATTACAGGCGGTCAGTATCGCTATCTGCCTTGGTAAAGAAGCCGATCTCTATCTCTTAGATGAACCCAGTGCGCACCTAGATGCTAATGCTAGAATGGAGGCTGCAAAGGCCATTCGACGAACTATGGAAAGTAATGAGAAAGCGGCTATGGTAATTGATCACGATATTTATTTCATCGACATTGTTAGTGATTCACTTCTAGTCTTTGATGGAGAAGGGGGTTCACATGGTAATGCAGTTGGACCAATGTCTCTGCGTAAGGGAATGAACAGATTCCTAGAAGATGTCGATGTTACCTTCCGTCGCGACCATGAATCACATAGACCGCGAATCAATAAGTCGGGTAGTAGAAAAGATAGAGAACAGAAAATCAGCGGTGAATATTTCTACGTCGAATGATTAAGTCGAAACAACTTCGACCATTGGATTCTTGAAGGGTGCTCAGAACCCGATGCTCGTGTCGCACGACGAGGTTGATGCACCCGAAGAGGTGGAAGGGGAGTCTGAGGAACTAGAAAATGACCCTATAGCTATACTCGAAGAGCAAGTTCAGGAACTAATGAGTGACCTACAGTATGCCCGTGCTGAGACTATGAATGCACGACAGCGCGGACAGAGAGATAAGTCTGAAGCGATTAAATTTGGAGCAACTAATCTAGCAACTCGCATCCTTCCAGCAATTGATAGTTTAGAGAAGGCTTTACTAAATGGAAATGGAGATTCTGAATCCATACTAGAAGGAGTTAGAATGACTCTTTCTGCATTAAACAGCGCATTAGAAGCAGAAGGAATCTCAAAAGTTGAATCCAAAGGAATTGAATTCGACCCCACTCGAATGGAAGCAGTCGCAACAGTGCCTGCCCCAGAAGGTGAAAAATCAGGTACTGTGATTGAAGAAATTGAGGCGGGATACATGCATCATGACCGTGTACTTAGACCGGCAAAGGTAATTGTTGCATCCTGAGAACTGAATACAGAAGTTCATTAGTTTGACCAATTTCGAAAAAACATGAGTCCGCGATTGAAAAAGAACCTTGCAATAATTCTGACACTATCTATGCTACTTTCAGGATGCACAAGTACGGAACCAGAACCAACACCCGAACCAGAGGAAATCCTGGGTTGCATGGACTCGACTGCAGAGAACTACAACCCTGATGCGACAGTTTCTGACCGTTCCTGCACCTACCCTGACCCTGAACCACAACCTGATGTAAAATTGACCTCGAAGTCAGATTTCTGTGATGATGTAAATCCGCACCACTGCATGCTTCCATTCCCTGCTCCCACTTTCCTCATAGATGACGAAACAACGAATACAGGTTACAGATTACATATACCAGGAGAAGCAATTCCAGATTCAGGTTCTACTCCAACTGGTGCTTTTCATATGATTAATAGGCTAGATGGATACAGTCCTTCAACGCAGATTTTTACAGCATTCGACTCAACACCAGATGTTTCTTCAATGGCTGATCAGTACAATATTGGAGACTCTTTGAACTCAGAACATGGAACCGTATTAATCAATCTCAATACCGGTGAGATTCAACCTCACTGGGTTGAAATTGATTCAAGAACTCAAGATGATGAGGTCACTTTCGTATACATTAGAACAGTCAGAGGCCTTGAGCATGATACACCCTATGGTGTCGCTTATCGCAACATGGTTGACCAAGAAGGTAATGCCATAGAGGGTTCTGATGCATTTGTTGCACTCAGAGACAACTTGATTACAGATTCAAGTCAGATAGAAAATCAACGAAATAAATACGAAGATTTGTTTGGAGAACTTGCACACGCAGGCGTCGAGAGATCTACTCTTCAAGCAGCTTGGTACTTCCACACCGCTTCTACTGAATCCATGATACAAGATTTAGTTCACATACGCGATGATGCATCTCAAAGGCTTGGAAATGAAGGCCTAGGTTGTAATGTAACTGAAGTAATAGAAGACTGGGGTGATGAAAATACTACATTCCGACTGATTAGAGGAACTGTAACAACACCACAGTATATGGAATCAGACTTCCCTCCTTCCGAAATGCGTAGAGATTCTACTGGGACGCCAGAATTCATTGAAAATAGAGAGGTAGTCTTCACAATACTCATTCCTCAGATTCTTGCTGATGAGAATAGAACGGGGGAATTAACAATCCTTGGTCATGGATTCATGGGGGACGGAGATGGTATGGTTATAGCTAACCATGTATTTGCTAATATGACTGGGAGAGTAATGATTGGGACCGATTGGAAAGGATGGAGTTCGGATGGAGATTTTGATGCTCTTACTTTCTCACTCATCAATGTCGAGTATTTCCAGCATCAACAAGAAAGACATATGCAGTCGATAGTCAACAACTTAGCTATGATTCGTACATTTACAGGAATTTGTGCAGATTTAGATGAGTTCCAATACGAAGGAACAAATTTAGTAGATTCTTCAGATATTGACTACTGGGGTGTGTCCTTCGGAGGATTACGCGGACCGGCTCTAATGAGTATGATTCCAGAAGTAGACAGAGGTGTACTTTGGGTAGGTGGATCCTCATTTACACATCAAATAGAGAGGTCGACTCACTACACTACTTTTGAGTTATTATTTACCGAAAGCATTGCATACCCTTCTAGAAACGATAGAGGTATCTTAATTGCAATGCTACAATCGATATGGGATGTAACAGATGCAGAGACTTTCTTGCCTCATCACAATAACGGCATTGAGGGACTAATACATCCTTTTGAAATGGCTTACATAACATCGATGAATGATTTCCAAGTAAGCACCCTTAGTTGCGACAGAGCAGCAAGAACTGCTGGGATACCTAATCTTGATTCATCTCCTTGGCAACCATGGGGTGTAAATGTCGTTGAGGATGAAATTAGTGGTTCAGGTGTAGTCTATTTTGATGGAGAATTCCCCGCAGTTCCAACTGGGAATCTCGCTGGATCTACTGATTATCATGGAAACGCGCACGGACAAATAGTCCCACTTCCTGAAGCCTATACAATGGCCTGGAATTTCCTAGACACCGGTATAATCACAGACACATGTAATGGAACTTGTACTTTCCAAGGTGTATGGTGATTAGCCGACTGGTTCTCCACCTTCTCCAAGGAAGGCTAGACGGTGAAGCCCATTTGTTTCAATCAGGTGATCCAACACAACTGAAGGGATGAGGGATCCAAGCACCTCCCTAATTGCTTCATCATTAGCAATAGTACTGAGCATGCGGGCAGTTTCACGGACTCTCCATCCCTCAAATCTCTCACGCTGTTCAAGAGGATTTAGAATAACGTCCCAACCAGAAGCACGATAGAGTTCGTTTGTACCAAGGTCAGTAGTAACCAACACTCCACTAGAACCATGGTACTGCTCTGCATGACTTACCCAATTAGGAGGGTCTTCAATATCTGGTATTGGACAAATTAGGATGTTAGTAATCTCATTACTTTCAGCCCATTTTTCAATCATTGTAGACCTCTCATCTGCAGACCACGGATTGGTCAATGACTGCGGCCGATTAGACGAACCAACACAGATTATCAAAGTTAAATCAGGATGATTTGAATCACGATAATCGGCTGCTGAGTTCAAGAGAATTTCATGTCCGAAATGTAGAGGTTGGAATCTTCCAATGACGACTACACCAGAATTAGGAGCATTGGTAGGAGGATTTGGAATCATTGGCAAGTCTGTCATTATACCACACCCTCTAGAGTAATACCCTCTAAATTCCAAGACTCGGGTTCAAGATATTCTCTGCCAATCATTAGCATCATTTGATTATCCCGAGAAAGTTCTATGAAATCATATAATGAACTTGTCAAGGACTTATGAGATTCCATTGTAGGAAGAATCCGAGGGTCTTCATCTGGGTTCAAGGTTTCACCCAATTCTTGGCGCCGATTCATCCAATCTAATACAACTGATTCTGAAAAAGACTCACCATCCATAGAATTCAACGCGGTTGAAAATGAGTCCCACAATGAAGTTGAAAGAAATTCATCAACATTCTCTACTGAATTTTGAATCGTAGGCTCAATGTAAAGGAACAATCTTCCATCCCAACAGCGCCATTCCGCTACACTAGACCAATTAGCTAGGATAAGTAGCGATTCGGAATCGAGTTCGGAATCTTTGGCTGAATCCGCCCACTCAAGAAAATCCCCCTCAATATCTACATCGAATCCACGATGAAAGCGGGAATCACCAGCGGGGCGGCTAGTTCGTAGATCACCACTTTCGAAGCCCCAGACCAATTGTTCAACCGACATTGCTGAAAGTCTTCTGAAGGCATCTCGGTCAACAAGCCGCAATATCACTTCAGCCAACCTCACCCCTCCAAAAGACCCTGTGCTTAGTCCTCGATTAACATATCACACCGTCATCTAGCCACTCAACTAAGCATGAATCGAGCAATGCTGCAACATGTTCAATCGCTTCATCGTCTTCTGAGCGGAAATGGAATGTGCATTTACCACTCTTTCGCTGAGTGAGAATTTCAGGTACGTCATCCATTAAATGTAGATTATGATATAATGAATTCAGATACAAAGATACGTGACGTCGCTGAATACATATTGCGAGAAATGGAGTAAATTGAGACTTTGTTTGAAATTTGACTAATTTGTAATATCCCGGTTCGTCCGTGTGTAAATCAAGAACCTCTTCATGACACATAGCAATATGACGAAGCCTCTCCCAAAGTGGAAGAAGAGCCGGATTTTTTACCCACTCCACAAATCCGTCGAGAATGCACTAAGATACAACGCTTCCCTCTCTTGACTATCAATCACTACATCGGGTTGAAGAACTCCGGGCCGACGCATCGGAATGTCCCAGTACGGGGTCGGAGAGATTGTTATGGCAACCATCGAGGAGCAGATTAAAGCCCTCGAAGAAGAAATTTCTAAGACCAAGTACAACAAGGCTACGCAAGGCCATATTGGTAAACTGAAGGCTAAGATTGCTGCTCTAAGAGAACGTAGAGCGAAGGCTCAAGCACATGCCAAATCTAGCGGGGGCGGACCGGGTTTTGAAATTAAAAAATCAGGAGATGCATCGGTTGCACTAGTCGGATTCCCAAGTGTTGGTAAATCGAGTCTTATTTCTCAATTAACCGATGTAGAGTCAGATACTGGTAATTTCGAATTCACCACACTAACCTGCATACCTGGAGTTCTACACCATCGAGGAGCTACCATTCAGATTCTTGACTTGCCTGGACTCATTAAGGGGGCTTCGGAAGGTAAAGGTCGAGGAAGAGAGATTCTCAATGTAATTCGTAGTTGTGATATGGTACTCTATGTTGTTGATCCCTTCCAAGAATCTCATTTTGACATTCTAGATTTAGAATTATGGAAAGCGGGAATGAGACTGAATCAACAAAAGCCGCAAGTCTTCATTGATCGCACAGAAAGAGGAGGAGTGGTCGTTAGATCTACGCTTGAACAGACTAATCTTACCGATGAAGAAATTCAGGCAATAATTCGAAGTTTTGGGATTGTATCAGCAAATGTCACTTTACGAACTGATGTAACTGATGATAACATTGTAGATACTTTAGCAGGTAACCGTGTTTATTCTGATGCAGTTGTTGTTCTGAACAAAATTGATCTTGCGACGAAAAAAGATCTGAAGAAAGCAAATAATATGCTTCCAAAAGATTGGCCAATTCTCCCTGTATCTGCAAAAACGGGAGAAGGAATTGAAGAAATGAAAGATTTTATTTTCAATAATCTACATTTTATGTCGATATATCTCAAACCTCAAGGACAAGAAGCAGACCTCATTGAACCATTGATTATCAAAAATACATCAACCGTTCGAAATGTATGTCAGAAACTACATCGAGATTTTGTTAGAAAATTCAGATATGCAAGAGTAAAGGGGCCTAGTGCAAAGTTTGACTGGCAGCGAGTAGGATTGGATCATCGTCTGAAAGATGGTGATTTGTTATCGGTAATTGTGCGCAGGTGAGAAGCGATGTATTCACCAATGGGTGCATACACCGAGACCCATGGGCGAATCCGGTGACCTACTGCCAAGAGCAGAGATTCGCGCCATTTTTTCCCATCTTCGAGGTAGGTTTCAACTCCTTCTCTCTATGTTTCTAATTGGATTCATAGTAGGATACCCCATAGCAGAATATGCGATAGAGTGGCTACTTGATGCTGAGGGGTATAGGCCAGTTGGAGTAGAGATAATCGTATTACAACCTATGGAGATTATTCTTCTAAAATTGAGAATTGCAAGCCAAATTGGCATTGCACTATTTGCTCTAACTTTAATCTCAGATTTAGCGTGGAATGGTCGGCGGATTATTGCTGAGGGAAAGCGTGTATTAAGTGATAATTCGAGAGGGGGTTTTGCTAGATTCTTGGGAGCTCTATTGACTATGCTTCTACTTGGAGGACTTGGATTATTCTACGCACATATCATTCTCATACCGTTCCTTCTCGACTATCTAGCCGCAGATGCTGGAGCCGCGGGGCTAGATTCAACATGGCAATTACGCTCATGGATTGGTTTCATTCTAGGACTATACATTGGTTCAGTACTCAGTTTCCAAGTTCCGCTAGTGGCTGTAATGTTAGTTAGAGCCGGTGTGGTTAGCCGCTCAGCATTCACTGATAATCGAGGATTCCTATGGTTTGCAGCATTTGCAATAGGCGCTTTCCTCTCCCCACCAGATCCTCTCTCTATGTTCCTCGTAGGAGGACCTATGCTAGTTCTTCTTGAACTAGCACTAATGATTGAGAGAAAGGTTTGGAAATCGTAATCTCACTCTATACTGATTCCACGATTACGTGCATCCTCAGCCTGAGCATCGGCTCGACCTGCATCGACATCGACGTAGCGCATCATCACAGTACCTACGATAATCAAAACACACAGACTAGCAACACCTACTCGACTGTCATAAGCCACGGTCATTATTCCATAAATCATCGGACCCAATAATGCTGCAACCTTTCCAAAGAAGCCGAAGAAGCCGAAGAATTCTGCACTTCTAGTTTCAGGGACCATCTGTCCAAATAACGACCTCGCCAATCCTTGGGAGCCGCCAAGCAGAGCTCCGGCCATGCACCCTAATAGAACAAATTGCAAGAATACATTGAACCCTAGGGGTTCCCAAACAATCGAGCGAACCTTGTCTGGAATGAAATCTAGAGGGCCATCTCCAAGACTGGTTGGATGTGCTTCGCCCATACCTGTCGAAGTAGACATTGGACCGCCGTTAACACTGTAACTGAATCGATTATCTTTATCGAATCCGGAATCGAAGAATTGCTGCATCATTTCTGTATTTTGAGTAGTGTTCTCTAAAGATTGATCAGTAGGGTCATTAAATGCCCAGACTACCTTTTGATCATAATTATCATTCTGATGTACAGGTAGTAAAGACAACCATTCGTTGGCCCAATCCTGTTCATCTCCTTCTACTGCCAACTCTAATGCAAACGCATTGTCCCCAACTGTGATAATATATTGACCCGCATTTTCAAGTCGCATCTCTTGCCATTTTGACTGCAAACCAGATGGGTGACTAGAAGGGTCATATGGGTCAGTTCCTGCGGCTATTTCTTCTTCGTTAGTATACCAGTCTCCATCGATATTGAGTTCATTCTTATCTGAATCAGCCAAACCATCTCCATCAGAATCCCAATCAAATTGAATATCATATTCTGAATGATCTGTTAGAGCAAGGGGAGCAAATGACATAGCACCTACAATAACAACCACCCAACCAACAAGTGAAAGTGTCAATGCATATTTGGTAGATGTCCTCTCTGCTAGTTTTGTGAATAATATAGCGCATGGAGCGGCAACAAATTGTATGACAAGGATTGTTACAATTAGGGCAGTGGTTGTCAAACCTAATACTGTGATTCCGTAAATCCCAGCAAGTGCAGTTACAGAATTAATACCATCAATGAAGAAGAAGTATGCTAGCATGTAGACAAATAGTGTCTTGAATCTATCAACTTGACCAAACGTCTTGCGTAGTTCACTAAAAGCGAGTCTAGCAGAATCTGCTACTCCAAGACTCTCCATTTCATTTTCAATAGGGGGTTCAGGTACATGCTTGAATGTGAGTAAAGCAAAACCCATCCACCAAGCACCCGAAGATGCCATTACAAACGGAATTACCCAGTCTGGGTTAGAATTATTTTCATCAACAATCATCATGACCATTACTAGGTGAATGAGTAAAAGGAGTCCACCACCTAGATATCCATAGGCGAAGGCCTTGTTGGATATCCCATCCATTTCATCATCAGTCCCCATATGTGGAAGAAGCGCATTGTAGAACACACCGGCACCATTCAATCCAATATTTGCGAGAAGGAACATGATGAATATCCATACCCATTGCATTGAGATATCAAAAACTGGAGCAAATGCAAGAGCAAATGTTGAACCAGCTCCCAAGTAAGTGAGTATCCTTAACCACCACATTTTGATTGCACGCCGATCAGCAATAACACCCAAAGAGGGGCTAGCGATTGCGACTAGTAATGCAGCGATGGTTACAGCAAAGGACCAAACGGCATCCCTAGTCATATCAAAACCAAGAATTTCTGTCTCCAATCCGTTGGCTTTCAGGAATAGGTAAGCGAACCAAGCAGGCAATACTGCAGTTGTTACTGAAGTCTCAAAGGATGATTTCGCCCAATCATAGAAGGCGTATCCTCGTACTGCTTGCGGGTCTGATGCTCGGTCTAATTCTACTGTCTCGGACATGGTGCTACCTAGACCTCGGTATACGAGAGGGGGTTTGAGCATTGGGGAGGCGTAAGATTTGAGTGGGTGGGTGTTTTTGGGCTGTTTTGTTCTCGCGCATATATCATGGATTGGCGGCAACCACCTGAGA
>MPLU02291878.1_pt1 | contig 18259 bp, 24 predicted proteins | sample 1617381 | NCBI WGS metagenome assembly MPLU02 (sample SAMN05944801, study PRJNA350692) | marine metagenome | biome: marine; feature: ODZ; material: water; isolation source: 90 m water sample filtered on 0.2 um supor filter | place: Pacific Ocean | collected 2012-04-08 | depth 90m m
AGTGTTGCTGAAAGCCTATCTGTAGGAACGACTTTAGGTTATGTGTATGGTTCAGACGCAAATGGTGATCAATTAACTTACAGCATATTAAGTGATGCATCAGGCAAGATTGCAATAGACGGAAGTAGATTGTATTTGAAAGAATCATTTGAAAATATTTCATCCAACACAGATTATTCCGTATTATTAAAAGTGCAAGATCCATATGGTGCATCTGATGTAGACGAATGGACAGTGACAGTAACGGCAAATGCTGGTCCAGACCTGTCATCAACTTCAGCGGTGTCCATGGCAGAGAACGCCAGCGATGGTGCCACAGTGGCGGACATAGATCACACAGGTGGAGATGGAACAGTAACATATTCAATCACAGCAGGTAATGACGAAGGCAAGTTTTCTATCAACAGTTCAACAGGTGTAATCACATACAACACACAGGCGGCTGTGCTGACTACAGAAACGTTTGAAAGCACTTCCGATGGTGCAACACCAACAGGTTGGACAGGATCAACAGTTGACGCGACAACCTACTACGGAAAAATATTAGGTAGGTTCAATGGAGATTCAAACACAGGACAGGACGTCTACAAGACATTTGATTTCAACAGTTCACACGCAGGCAAGCGAGTTGCGATAGATTTCAACTTCTGGGAATTTGGTACATGGGACGCAACCAATCACGGATCACTGGATCAGAGATTCATGGTGTATGTGAATGACACCTTGGTGGTGCAGGACTTGAGAAGATACACAGGCAACAACCAACAGAAGTATGGAGAAACAGTGGGTAACCTGGGCACAGGTTGGCAGGCGGCACCAGTTGAATCTGGCATGGCTATTGCAAACTCATATCAGGAAGGTGAACTTTACAGGGTGTACGGTACACTAGACAGCAATGGTGACATCAAATTAGGATTTGGTGCGAGACTGGACGAGAGTCTCAACAACGAGAGTGGTGCTGTGGACAACATAAAAATATCACTAACAGATTTAAATTACGAGGACGACACGCAACACGTTCTCACAATTACGGCCACAGATAGTGGTAGCAACACAGACACAGTCACACAGACAATCAATGTGACAGATGTAAACGAAGCACCATATTTCATTGACAATGTGTATGCGGCGAGAACCATAGACGAGAATGGCTCGTCTGGTACAGATGTTGCAAAAGTACACGCAGAGGATCTCGAGGGAGATTCAATAACATATTCAATTACAGCAGGTAATACAAATAGCAAATTCACAATAGATAGTTCAACGGGTCTAATCGAAACAGCAGGTGCGTTGGATTATGAGACAACTAGTTCATACACATTAACAATCACAGCAACTGATGAGCATAGTGCAACCGACACAACTACAATAACTGTTAACGTAGGTGATGACACATCGGACAATTCATTCACACAAGGCATAAGCAACACTTCAATAGATGCCTGGGGAGCAAGATACTCACATGATATGGTGTTGAACAACGCATGGGCAGAAGGCAAGATTTTGGTGATGCATGGTGACAGGTCAGTAAGCAATACTAGCCAAACAGGTGGTATTCTTGATTCATTAGACACAAATAGCAAGACGTACACCATGACATACGACACTGATAGTGCTGGTAATTTTTCTACTATGACTTTGGCGTACGTGTCACAGTTCGAACAGATATGGGACTTCAACTACGGCACCCGAGTCAACAACAACAGTTCATTGACGGACCTTTGGGGCAAGTACATCATGGCAGGAGGTTCGCTGGTGGCCATCACTGAACACTCCAGTTGGGACAGCACAAGGAACGCAGACATAGAAGATTTCATCAACGTGATCGACACCACGTCATCCACCAACGCAGGATTGATCCATGGTATGGGTCCAAATCCACAGAACCTACAAGCAGAATACAGGGCATGGAGCGACACCAACAGTGTGCTGTCCGCAAAACCAGGATCAGCCACGTCTACCTATCACAAGGAGTACATGGGTAGAGGAGATCTGGTGTTCCAAGAATCCAGTGACAGCAACGACGGTGCGGTGGCTGAATGGAGCAGAGATGACACTGAAGCGGCGTACACAGGAACATTCCTTGCCTGGGGTGACATTGACGCTCACAGTAACGTCGGTAGTTATGGAAATCAAAATGCCGTCAAAGAGATAGGAATGTGGTTGGCAGAACAGAACGAGGACGCAATGACAGAATCGGACGGTGCAGGCATAGTGGTTGACTCAGAATATATTCCACGTGTTAGTGTTACGGGATCGCCATTCAACGTGAATATAAATCAGAATTTTGTGACTGCGGTTGAAGCCATAAACATCGGCAACAACGTGTACATTGGAGGTGGTATGGATCACATCGACCTTGTGTGGGACGACTCTGCCGACGCCGCATACTGGGCCTTCAACACAGACGCTGATGACATCAATAATTTTACGCAGGCAGATGACCACTATGGTGTGATAGGTTATGACCGGGACGGTGACGGAGATCTTTGGGAGACCACAGACACGTTTGACCTGGACAAGATCTACATACTGGATGACTCAGAGGACTACCTGACACAGGATTCTGATGCATCAGGCGATTACTATTTGTCAATCACACCGGTAACATACACCAGTTACCCAGACCAATGGACTATTGAATTTGACAACACAGTCACAGTCTCAAACACAACAGGCTACAACGGATACCTTGACCTGAGTTCAAACTCCGCATTTGATGACATCAACTACGCAATCATCGAAACAGAGTCGGCATTGATATCAGAAGTAATAGTAACAGCCTAGCAGAAATAAATATGGGTATAGAATGAAGAAACTAATACATTACACACTGATAGCAATAATGCTCAACTGGAACGTGGCCGTTTTTGCGGAAGATCACGAACCAGGTTGTGAATGGGAAACTGTTGAAGAAACGGAACAATACCTACAGGAAAAATGCGGCGATAGTATGGCTAGAATAAGATCTAAGCCTATCGATGACAGTATAGTATATGTAGAAGCACCTGAGAAGAAAGAAAACCCAATACAAGAATTCAAAGACAAGGTGGAAGAAGCACCTAAGATAGCAGAGAAAGTAGAAAAAATTGAAAAAGTCCAAGAAGAAGTTATTATTACAGAGAAAAAAATAGAGAAACTAAAAGTAGAGCAAGAAGAACAAAAAACAGTTGATGTAAAAGTTGAAGAAAAAGTAACCAAAGCAATAGAAGAAAAGAAACTGGCAGAAACACCTGTTGAAGAAACAACTAAACCTGAAGTCAAAAAAGAGATTGCAAAAAAAGAACAGTATAAAAAATCAGATGAGAAACTAGTAGAAGAAGCAACAGAAAAAGAATGGGCAGATGTAGATGCTGAACAAAAAGTAGATTGGATGCAACTGCATGAGTTACTGCCAAGATTAATTGTAGAAAATGAAAAAGTTAAAGCGGCAGAACTTGATTATGAAGCGGCTGTTGAAACTCTTAAATCTGAATACACAGCATACTATCCACAGGTTACAATATCAATTGGAAATAATTGGGAAGATGATAGAACTCCTGCCAAAGGCACATATCCCAACAACACAATCACACATGATTCAAAACAGGGTATACAAAAATCAATTACTATAACACAGATGATTTGGGACGCAGGCAGAACCAATGCTATGATAGACAAGGCCAAAGCAACTGCCCAACAGGCATATTACAGATTAGAACTCACAAAAGAAGATGTTGTTATGGAAGCCATTAATGCATGGTTGAATCTACAGAAAGCATACAACACACACGAAGCAAACAAGAAAGTGGAAGCCAACGCAAAGATAACACTTGCAATGACAATAGAGAAAGTCAAAAAGGGTGAAGGTTCAAAATTAGAACAACTACAGATAGAACAACAGTACAGAACATACCAAACACTGTCTATGACCAGCAGACTAGGATTGGACAGTGCGATACAGAGATTCCAGAACGTTTGGAGATTTTTCCCACATAATATTGCAAAGATGCCAACACCACTTGCAGACTTGCTAGGTATTATTCCACATCAAGGTACCCAAGTAAACAATAACACATCTGTGAAAATTGCAAGACAGGACATATTAATTGCGGAAGAACAACTGGCATTTGATAGAGCAGAATTCAAACCAAGGGTTGACGGCAAACTTTCATACACAGAGAAGGACGGTGAACTTGCTGGCGGTTATGATACAAGCGATTCACAGAAAGAAGAGTGGAGAGCGGACATCACAATGACTTGGAAATTATTCAACTTTAAAAACAGACACATGACTAATGCAGATCATTCACGTTTGAATGCGGCAAATCACAGATACGCGGACATTATGAGAACAATAGACGAGCAATTTAAAAACGCATGGAACAACTATGTGTTGGTTGAAAAGAATCTAGAGACACTGAAACGTACAGTTGAAATCAACGATGAAATGTACAAACTTACACTTGCTGACTTTCAAGCAGGTAACTCACCCATCATGGCAGTGTTTGGTATGAAGACAGCACACTTGATGAGTGAAGTTGCGTATCAGAACGCACAGATAGATTGGCAGATTGCAAGATATCAATTGCACAAAGTACTTGGCTTGGTCAATCCAATCATCAAATAATAAAAATCATTAAATACAGTTATAATGAAAAGTCTTATCCGACATCTGTCCAAAGAACCAGGCACGGCATCAATGCTGTTTACCAGCAGTTTCATAATTGGTATTTGTGCTTTGGCTCCTGCACTATTTGTTATAATTGTTCTTAACAAGTATCTAACATCAGGTGTTACAGCAACATTAATAAGTTTGTCAATTGGAGCAGTGTTAGCCATTGCATTTGAGTTCACTTTTAGGCAGAACAGAGGCAAGATGATGACCGCTTTCAACCAACGTGTGTATGATCCTCTGTTGAAAGCATTCGGAGAAAAGTTTAGCAAAGCAGGACAACTTACAGCACAGCAATATAAAAAATTAGACGGTGCTGGAACTATGATTAAAAATATGAGGACATCATCGATGACCAGTTGGATATTAGACTGGCCTTTCGTTTTGCTGTTTTTGTTTGTGTTGCTGTACATAAATTGGGCCGCATCTATAATAACTGCAATATTCATGGTAGTGATGTACAACTTAATCATATGGAAAAGAAATGTGTCCATGTCACAGGAAACACAAGGCAACATAGAAATATTTTTAAATGGATTGCAGACAATAACAATAATGGCAGTTGGTGCAATGATGATCATGGCAGGCACACTGGACATTGGATTGCTAATTGGTTCAAACATATTGGCGGCGAGAGCATTACAAGGGACCAGCAAGTATGCCAAGGCAATAGAATTTCTAAGACAACGTGATCTAGCAGTTGGGGAAATAATAAATTATGTCAAAAGCAAGTAACAAATTCTTTTTTGCAATCACAACATTGTTCGTGATATTTTTTGTGTGGATGTCACTTGCAAAAGTAGACATCACAACTCAAGCGGTTGGTATTATTGTTCCTGAGAGAAACATTACTAAACTGGGCACAATGGTGACAGGTGAGATCGTTGCTGTCAATTACAAACAAGGAGATATTGTAAAGAAAGGTGACGTAATAATTACAATCAATCCAGGAGTTGGTTACGAGCATAGAAACATTGTTGCAAACATTGATGGACGTATACAAGAATTAACATTTAAAAATCCAGGGTCTGTTGTAAAACAGGGCGACGGACTTGCAATACTTGTACCTTTGGATCAGAAACTAATAGTTAATGGAAGACTGTTGGTTAAAGACAGAGGGTATATCACCGTTGGAATGGATGCAAAAATTAGGCTTGCAAATCAAGATCAATTAAAATTTGATAGCATTAATGCAAAAATAATATCCATATCACCAGATGCAGTGCAATCACAAAGTGCGGCATGGTATGACATAGAACTTGAAATAGAAAAAGAATTTTTTACAAGTGGAGACACAACATACAATCTTGTGCCTGGTATCCATGTTTATGTTTTTATATTAACTGGAGAGAGGACTGTTTTGAGTTATATCACAACACCTTTCCACAACGGAATAGGACAGGCACTACAGGAGAGATAATGTTGACTTGGTTTTTAGTAGGTATTATGGTTGGACTTTGTATAAGGTGCTTTAACCAACCACACAAATCAACAGAAGACAAATTCAAGGATCCATGGAACTGGACAGGATTTGGGGGCGGATGAGCGATAAAAAACTAACAATCAGAGAAAGATGGCGTAAGGCCATGACAGCAGACAACATTGTAGATTTCAGTGTTGACATGTTTCTAATATTCTTTGATGTTTTAAGTTCTCCCATACTAATTGTTATGAGATTGGTGCGTTGGGTGATAAACAAGTTCTTCGTACAGCATATAAAAACTTTCATCAAAAGAGTAGTGCATTGGTTTATAGACAACAGGGTAAAACGACTTGCCAAAGGACAAAACATATTTAGATACTACTGGTGGCTTTGGTTACTCAGTCCAATATTACTTTTTGCATTAATGATAGGAGGTGCACTAGTGTTTGGATTATGGGAAGGATTGAACATAGGTTTTGAAGTGTTTGAACAGGAAGTGAAATAATGAAATATATTGAATGGTTAAAGGAACAAATAAAATTAACTCAATATAAAAACATTATTAGATTTCCAGTCGAAAAGAGATTAAACAAAATACAAGAAGAAGAAAAAATTAAGAAGAAAAGAAAATGAGAATTTTTACAAGCATATGGATGGTGATTGTGTTTGCGGCTGTGCTGATTGGTCTTAGAATAGACAACAGTGACACAATAAAAATTTTAAGATACAAGACGTGGGATAAATTTCAAACAGTAGAACCAAGACAGATAGTAAGTGATTCTGTCACTGTTGTAAACATCACGGAGAGCGATTTAAAAACATACGGACAATGGCCATGGCCTAGGCATGTGATGGCAATGCTACACGCCAAGATAGCAGATGCTGGAGCGATAATTGTAAACTATAACATATTGTTTGCAGAGGCAGACAGAATGAGTGGTGTGGAATATTTAAAATCAATGCCCATGACAAATGAACTGCGAGAACAACTGGGCAAAACATTATTGGACACAGATGCTGTGTTCGCCATAGTGTTGAAAGAATCCAAACGAGCAGTGCTGATGATGAGTGTGAAAAACGAAGTAGGTGTAGAACTACCCAGCACAACACAAATTATTGAAAAAGGAAATGTTAAACCTTGGTTGTATGAGTACGGTGGTATTGTATCTCCACATCCTAAAGTTTCTGTGGGTGCAACAGGCATGGGAGTAAATGTTACATCACCTGAACCAGATGCTGTTGTAAGAAAAATGCCTGTGCTTATTAGGATCAATGGAAAAATTTATCCCAGCATGATACTAGAAAATGTTAGAATGCTAAACGGATCCAAAAGGATCAAAGTCATAGCAAAAGAACACGGAATAGACGAAGTGCTTGTGAGCAAGAAGGCAGGTATACCAGTAAACCATAATGCAGAAATGTATATCAACTATGCAGATCCAAGCAAGTATATTCAAATGACAGCAACAGATATTCTTACAGATAACTTTAATGAAAACAAAATAAAAGACAGGATCGTTGTCGTTGGGTTAGATGCGGCAGGATTAAGTGTGTTGAAATATACACCGCATGGACTCACAACAGATCAAAATATAACTGCCCAAGCATTGGATACATTACTGACAGGCAAATATCTTCTTAGAACACCACAAGCAGACACATATGAAATTGTGTTTCTAGCATTTTTATTGTTACTGTTAATACTCGTACTGCCAAGAACAAGTGTGCTTTTAGCAGTTCCTCTATTGTTGTTTGTGGAAGTGGGTGTTGCCTACGGAGCATTCATGGCATATGCAAACAAGGGATTTTTGGTTGACCCATCTTGGATAATGTTGTCTGTGTTTTTGATTTGGTCACACAGTACATACAATAATTTTGCAACACAAAGTAGATTGAGAAAACAGATCAAAAAACAATTTGAGCACTATCTTGATCCTGGCATGGTTAAAAAATTACAAAAAGATCCATCACTATTAAAACTTGGTGGCGAAACAAGAAACATGACATTCTTGTTCTGCGACATCAGAGGCTTCACACCTATCAGTGAGAAGTACAAAGGCAATCCAGCAGGACTCACAAAACTTATCAATAGATTCTTAACACGCATGACAGATGTTATAATCTCTAATGGCGGAACAATAGACAAGTTCATGGGTGACTGTATAATGGCATTCTGGAACGCACCTATTGAAAATAAAAAACACAGAGAACTAGCAGTCAAAAGTTCTTTGGAAATGACAGTGGCATTGGCAGAATTGAATATGCACCTACAGGCAGAAGGACTTCCACAGATCAACATAGGAATAGGAATCAACACAGGTGACGCACTGGTGGGCAACATGGGATCAGAACAGAGATTTGATTACTCCGTAATCGGTGACGCAGTTAACCTGGCAAGTAGATTAGAAAGTTCATCCAAAACATTAGGCAAGACCATAGTGATAGGTGAAGATACTCGCCACACAATAGAAACAGTTTATCCATTTGATTACATAGATAGCATCACAGTCAAAGGTAAAACAGAAGAAATAAAAGTGTACACCATTAAAGATTAAATACACACATAATGAATCAATTTTTTAAATTAGTAGCAGAATTAGGATTACCAATAGCAGGATCAGTCGGTATGGGAGTATTCATACTGTTCATAATCAAGTATATTCTTAATGGAATAGTGAATTCAATAAAATTTATAGAATCAGTGATACAGCAACTTGACAACAGAGTTAAAACAATGAACAACGATATTTTAAAAATTGACCAACAAGTATCCGAGCAACTGGGCATACCGATAGACACAGATAGAGTGGCCCGAGCGGACGGCAAAACAGATGCGAGGAAAGATTAATGGATTTGGCAAGTAAAAGCATAACAGTCACTAGTATCATACAGGACTATGGGTTTCCTGTTGTTGCAGTGTTCTTCCTTGCATATTTTATATGGTACCTTTGGAAGTATATCACCACAGAAATCACCCCTAAATTAAGTTCAACGTCAGCAACATTGATCAAACTCATAGACAGAGTGAGAATGCTGGACAACGATCTGATCAGACTCGAAACAAAAGTACGCACTTTCAAAAACTCAAAGAAGAAGTAAGTACTTTTGAGGTCAGGAGAGTTTTATGAAATTTGTGATGGTAATGATAATATGCTTCGGTGTAGATTGTGAAGTAGTATTTGATCCAGCAACATATTTTGACAACTACGACACTTGTTACTCCACAGCACTACAAACCACCCAGTATATGCAACAGATGTATCCGCAATCCTCTGGGGAGATACACTGCTACAACGAGGAAGAACTTCATTTGTTCCAAGAGTGGATAAAAGATGGTAATAAGCCAACACTATCCAGACCAGAACCAGAACATTCAGGCACAGACGCCTAACACTTATTCTACCACTACATCGTACCACAAATAACTAATTTTGTATGCAACTTTACGATGTCAAATGGCTTTACGTTGAACCCACAACCCGTTGCAATGCTTGGTGTAGTGGTTGTAGACGTAACAATTCAGGCTTTGGTTTAGCCACGAAAGAATTTACATTGACAGATCTTGGCGTTGATATCTTAGACAAAACAATAGCAGTTTTACCAAATTTAGAAGTGGTTCAGTTGGGAGGTAACTTTGGTGATCCCTGTGCCGGAAAATTAATCGACAAGCAGATAGATCTACTGTCTGATAAAAAACTATCTGTCCAGATTCACACCAATGGGAGTCTGCGTAACAAGGACTGGTGGCATAGTCTCCCTAAAAGGATAAATGACCTAGTCGTTTGGTTTGCGATTGATGGATTGAATGACACCCACAGCATATACAGACAAGCAACCAACTGGAACAAAATTATCAACAACGCCAAAAGTTTTATTGATGCGGGAGGAAATGCGGTATGGCAATTCATTCCATTTAAACACAACGAACATCAAATAAAAGAATGTATGAAAATGGCCACCAGTCTTGGTTTTTCTCGTTTTGAGTTTGTTAAGGACGCCCGTTACTCTGAGGTATCATATGATTATCGCACTGGAAAACCCGTTGAAATTAGACCATGGTCACAACACACAAAAGCGTGGAAAAGAAAAAGCGGAATTCTCCATAAAAATACAACTGGACAAAAAAATACCAAAGTAATGGCAAAGAATTGTATGCACCTTTCTTTAAAAAGTCTATATCTCAGTGCAGAGGGCACACTGTCTCCTTGTTGCTATCTTTACAAGGATAACCATGCAGGTGTTGACATTGGAAAGACTATTGCTAATAAAAATTATTTGCCCACGTGTGTGGCTATGTGTGGCTCGCCTAATTGACATTACCAGCGATCTATAGTATAATAAGTGCATGATTCACGCTATGATAGATCTGGAAACACTTTCCACTAATCCCAATGCCACGATATTGACAGTTGGCGGTGTAAAATTTGATCCACACACCAACGTTGAACCCGCACAAGGAATGTACTTCCGAGTGGATGTCGACTCACAGACAGAGATGGGCAGAGACGTGATGCAGGACACACTGGACTGGTGGGGCAAACAGGATCCAGAGATAATGGAAGAAGCACTGGGAGACAAAGACAGGATTTCCCTGGACCAAATGATAAAGACTATTAACAAATGGTCTGTGGGAGTTGACGTGTTTTGGTGCCAAGGACCTTTGTTTGATTATGCTATACTTCAGAATCTATACACACAACTAGGACACCCACAACCATGGCAGTATTGGCAGATAAGGGATTCGAGAACACTGTTCAGTCTGGTGCCACGTGATCCAAACGAGAAGAGAACTGGTCTGCACAATGCTTTAAAAGATTGTTATTTCCAAGCCGTAAAAGTACAACAGGTGTACAAACAGTTGGGAATAAAAAATGGCAGATATTAAGTGGTACGACATAAGCGACCTTTACACAATTAAAGATTACAAGATCACACACAAGAAAGATCCTGTTACAAAATGGATCAGACTGCCCTGTGTGTACAAGATAAAAATCAACAATGCAATAGTAGAGGTTGGCAGATCCGACACCTGCAAGAAGCACGGTGGTGCTGAAAAAGTTAGAAAAGCATTGGTAAATTTACTAGATGTAATCAAATACAATCCATCGGTTACTGAAACCAAGTACTGGAAAAAAATTAGATTGCAACACAGGCCAAATTCTAGTAATATAAGGATAGGAATCATAAAAACAAATGCAATCAAAAAAACCTATCTTCAAGAAGCCATATGAAAAGATCAACAGTTATGAAGAAAGTACATGGATGGGCAATGACACGCCTTTCTATGAAACAGAATACACAGGCGTTTTCAACGACAAATATCCTTGCATAGAAGGACACAAATTATTCATACCAAAAAAGAACACACCAGAATATGTTGGCAAGTCATACGGCTTGGCATATGAGTTTGGTGAACGATGGGTCAAAGAGGGCAAGATCGATGGCTTCAACGTTGGCATGAACATGGGCCAATGTGCAGGGCAAACTATCATGTGGCCACACATACATTTTATTCCGAGGCACGAGGGAGATGCTAAACCAAAAGGCGGTATGAGATACACACATCCAAATGCCGACCATAAGGATTACTACTAATGAAAAAGAAAAGAATTACTCATGGATCAATTTTTACTTCTCCAGACGGAGGCGAAACTGTGTACGAACAATTACCAAACGGTGACAGGGTGTTGGTTGAAAAATCACAGAAAGCGATGGACGAAGAACAAGCCTACCTAGAAGCAGAAATGGTAGGAGCAGAAGCAATCGAATTAAGAAGAGAGTATCCAACATTACAAAAAGCCTGGAACAAATATCGTACCGTATGGCATTTAATCAACGGAAATGACTAGAATATATACATGTTCCACTTTTACTTTTACCAGCAGTATACAGGCTTCTGTGTGCGTTTAAAGGGGTGATTAAATACGATTATGACCAAGTATGTTAGTCTTATAGGCAACGGTGAAAGCAGGAGAGGATTCGACATTTCACCATTGAAATCTTTTAGCACGGTAATTGGATGCAACGCAATATTCAGAGATTTTGTTACCGAGTACCTCGTGTGTGCTGACAGGCATATGTGCCAACAGGCCGCAAATCACGTTAGCAAACGGACAACAATTTATACTAGAGAAAATTGGGCAGGCGAATTTGCTCACTGGCCAAATGTTTTCAAACTTCCTGCTCTGCCATACTCCGGCGAAAAAAGACAGGACGATTCTTGGCATTGGGGCACAGGCCCACATGCAGGAAATGTTGCCTTGACATTCAAGCCTAAAGCAATATTCATGCTTGGTTTTGACCTACATCCTTTGGAAAAAGACAAAATCAACAACATGTATACTGGATCTGAAGGATACAAATATATAAAAAGACCCGTAGATCCATCCTACTGGATATACCAATTCCATAAATTGATGGGATACTCTGATCCCGACACAAGGTGGATCGTTGTTAACCACGACCGTTGGGAGATGCCTGAAGATTGGAAGAAACATGGAAACGTTTTTCAAGAAACCTATGAAGGCATGGCCAAGTTTATTAATAAGCAGTTGACAAAGTCTAAATAATCTTTATAATAGTGTTATGTTTGAAAAATACAAAGATGGAGATCTTATCACTCTTAAATTAATGCATGGTGAAGAAGTTATCTCCACTCTGCAATCACAAAACGAAACAACGCTTGAAATAAAGAAAGCACTCACACTTATGCAAGGTCCACAAGGACTTGCATTTGGTACTTTTTTCTCTACTGCTGATCAAGAAAAGCCATTCTCGATAGCAAAAGATAAGATACAGTGCATCTCTAACATCAACGACAAGATAGCCGAAGAATACAAAAGGGTGTTCTCGACAATCAAGACCGTTGACAAACCTAAGATTATAACATAATGGCACATTTTGACAAACACTCAACGAGCATCAAAGCATTAGTTGACGTTTCAGAGGCAATGCTGAATGCAATGGAAGAGCATGGCATAGACCCGGAGACTGTGGCAAATAGGAACGAATTTACTGTGATGATACACTTTTTAAAAAGTATTATCGATGGAGAATTAAATATACCAAACGAACTGACGGAACGAATCAGAGATGTGTCGTTCCAATCAGACCTAGATCAGAAGTTGAACAAGAAACTTAACTGATGATCAAGAGGACTCAAAGACTTTCATCCCTCTATAAACACTCTGCAAGTCATCAAAACTAGGAGAAACGATGACTTACTACTCAACTAAAACATACGGACACAACATAGGACTATCGTCTGTGTTCAGACAACCCAACGCAGACCATTCACACTGCCACTTACTGCATGGATACAGTTTACAATTCAAATTTACTTTTGGCTGTGAAAAACTTGACAATAAAAACTGGGCAGTGGACTTTGGCGGACTTAAACCTTTAAAGGCTTGGCTAGAAGATAACTTTGATCATAAAGTTGCACTAGACAAAGCAGATCCACATCTTGAAAAGTTTAAAGAACTTGAAGCATTAGATCTAGCAGAACTTAGAATTTTTGATGGTGTAGGAACTGAGAAGTTTGCCGAACACGCCTTTAACTTTGCAGATAAGTTAATCAGAGATAAAACAGATAATAGATGTTATGTTGTAGAAGTAGAATGTGCGGAACACGGAGCCAACAGTGCCATCTACAAAAGAGGATAAATTCATTAAGGAAAAAATTGTCATATCTTATGACAACAAGGAGGTAGAAATTGATTTGTATGACTCTCCGTTGGTACACCGATTCCTAAAAGCGTTCAAGGACAACCTCGAGCAAAAAAAAATACTAGAAAAAAATTTTTGTTTCCTAGGATGGGCAGGATCTAAAAGGGACCTGTCATTTTTAGTGAATGAACTGAACAAAAATATTTCCCAAATTAATTCTTTTGAATTCAATCCACCATACAAACAAATACATCCTTTTGTTACAGATGACTTCCATTACAGCGCCAATCTGCCTATAGGCAAAGAGGACCACATGATGGGACTAAAGTTGAAACACGAGTCTTGCAATCTACTGCATAGGTATTTTGAAGAATTGCAAGGCACAGCGTGGGAGATATCTAAATTTTACAAGCAGGCGGATACAACAACCAAGTACTCGATCAGGCAACTAAACAATCTATGCCACGAAATAGAAAGTTGGGTTCTTTCATACAGGAAAACCAAATATGAACCGGAGTGGATTAGGCCTTCACAAATAACAACTTTTCTCAATGCTCCGAGGCATGACCTAAAAAATGAAGATTTCCTGTTGTTCCAGGAAAACAGGTATGACAGAGAGCTCGGAGGTGTATACCTACACTGGAGCCAGGTTGGCAAAACCCTGTATGAGGTTTTCAGAGACGAAGATGCTCCTACAATGACAGAAACATTGTGCAGTGAAATCAACCATCAAAAATTTTATTCTGGAGAATTTGACATAGAATGGGGACAAACTATAACAGAAACAGACCAATTTAAGAAACAGGAAATGGACGAGTATCGTGCATGGTTAAAACAAAACAATTATGATTGGAATGATCCCAAACTGGCACTGGGCTATATAAAATTAGGACAAGTTAATCTGGCAAAAGCATTCACTAGTAAAACTTTTTTAGAAATCTATGAGGAAATGAAAAATAATTTAAATATCGTAAAGATGCAAACTTCCGAGGACATGGTTACATGTGAATACCCTTACACCTTGGAAAGTGAACATTGGAAACAGATACAAATAGAAGGTTTGAGACAAGGTTATGAATCACGTACTATGCGTTAAATGGGGCAACAAATATATTTCGAAATATGCCAACGTTTTGAACAACATGGTGAAAAGGAATACCACTGTGCCATATCAGTTTCATTGCCTCACAGATGATCCCAACGGATTAGATCCAGACATCAATGTTGTGAAACTACCCAACGACCCATGGATTAAGACATGGTGGGCAAAACTGTATATGTTCTCACCTGAAATGCCAGTAAAAGGAAACTGCTTATTCTTTGACCTAGATGTTATTGTCTTTGACAATATCGATCTATTATTCAGTCACACAGGAAAGTTTAACATCATAAGGGACTTCAACAGATGTAGGATCAAGGACTGGAAGTTATCAAACTCTAGTTGCATGAGATGGCAGACAGGCACTATGGACTATCTATGGAACGATTTCATAGCCAAGCCAAGTAATGTTATGCAACAGAACCACGGTGACCAAGATTGGATCACAAAGAGGGCACACAATGACATCACTTGGTTTCCAGATGAATGGATAAGATCATACAAGTGGGAAATGGTCGGACTGAAAGATACAAAATTGCTAACAAAGGATGGCCGGAAGTACTTCCGTACACCTTGTAAGATTGGAAAGGGAAATCGTGTGGCTGTGTTCCATGGTTCACCAAACCCTATGGAGTGTGCTGACCAATGGGTAATAGATAATTGGAAATGACAAATAGTTTTGGAAAAGTAGCGGTCAAGAGAGCAAAGCCAGGATTGGATGAAATACCCGAAGGCTGTGGTTACATGGAAAGGTTTCGTTTCAACGTTGATATGAATTCAAACGGAATTATGGGAGACTGCATAGAGTGGTGTCAAAAAAATTGTGAAGGAAAATGGGGTTGGTGGTTTGAACCTGCAGGAGAGATTACAGATCCAATGAATCATTGGGAGGATCAAAATGCCTTCATGAGTTTTCAGTATAAAAGAGATGCTACAAAGTTTTGGCTGGCAATTGGATTAAAAAACATGGGCAACTACGAAAGATAATTAACAATATGCAAGGTATTGAAAATACAAAATGGTTTGAAATCACTAATGAAGCAAAGAATCAGATGGAAAAACTTTTGGCAAAAAATCCAGACAAATACTCAGTCAGCCTGATGGTCGAAGGCGGTGGCTGTGCAGGATTCAAATACAAGTGGGGATTCATAGACAAAAAAGAAGATATTGGTGCAGATGATCACACAGAGGATTGGCACACAGGCAGGTTTGTTGTGGATGACGCCAGTATGCTGTATATTGCCGGAACAAAGATAGACTGGAAAGAAGAGGTGTTTGGATCACAATTCGAAATATCCAATCCTAATGCATCTTCCGGTTGTGGCTGTGGTGAATCATTCGGAGTGTAATGGATACTGCTTTCATAATAGGCAACGGAGAATCTAGAAATATATTTCCAATAGAAAAGTTAAAAGGTCACGGAGTGATCTACGGATGCAACGCCATATACAGAGATCATCCAATGTTATGTGATCATATTGTAGCAGTTAATCCACCCATGTACGAAGAACTCGCCAAGTGGCACAACAATGGAAAGGAGTCTCCAACTATCTATGGTCCAGAAGACATCAGCGATTGGAACTACATCTGTGATGATGATAGCGAAAATGACCTACCCAAAGGCCTTAAGATATACAGGATGTGGCGTGGTGGTGACATTAAGAAAGGTGCCAACAAGATAAGAACAATTGATTTCACGCAAAACAGAGGTTCAGGAACCAGTGCTGTTTTGCTGGCCGCGGAATCAGGCATTAAGAATATTGTTTTGATGGCTTTCGATATACTGGGAGCAAGGCAATGGGAATACACAGGAACAAGAACTGGTGAGCAAAGCAGAGAACTGAACAACATTTATAAAAACACCAACAACTATCCATTAAGACAGAGCATGAAGGCATACCTTAAGTATGAATGGCTTTTCCAGTTGCGTCAGATTGTACGGAAGTATCCAAGCACAAATTTTCACTTCATAAACAGAACAGAGTACCTATATGGCAACCCTTTACTGCGACACTACTTTGACCAGCCGAACATTAAAGTGGGCATCTATGCTGATCTCAAAAGGTGGGTAGATGGGCAAAGAAACGATATCAAGTGGCTGAAGTTATAACAACTTTGTACTGCTGGCGTCCAACTTGTAAACCTTTCGCATTTTAACCCCTACTTTTTGGGCAAAACGTTTTGTGTCACAATGTGAACAAACGTGTTTGTAGTCATTGGTTGCACGTTCTGGATCAATCTTTGATCTAGGCCTTAAAAAAGTTACACCACATGAATCGCATTTGAACACAAATATGGTATTTTTCCTGTGAAAGGTGTGGTAAACGCCGCACTTACTTTGGCGTTCATACAATCTCATCGTTCGTAATGATTCGACAAACATTAATTTTATTTAATAAATATGTATAATTGATATATGGCTAGATTAATAATAGACACAGGAACACTAGGAAACCCGGCAACAGGCGATACTTTACGTACGGCTATGACGAAGGCCAATGACAATTTTGGAGAACTTTACACAGATTTAGCGGCTACAACATCATCAAATGGGAACCTTACAAACGAAGATACCAACGGTGATGTGAAAATATTCGCAAACGGAACAGGTATTGTTGAAATTGATAGATTATCAATAAACAACACAGCAATAAGTTCATTAGACACCAACGCAGACATCACTCTTACAGCAAATGGCACAGGTACCATAGCAGTATCTGGACCACTGAAACTTGGCACAGGATCAGCGGCTGGCACTATCACTTCCAATGGTGCACACGATTTAAAACTTGACACAAACAGTGGAACGAATTCAGGATACTTTGAAATTAAGGATGGAACAAATGGCGACATCACAATAGAAACAGATGGTTCCGGCGATATACTTTTAAAGACAGATGGACAAGTGGGAATAGGTTCTGTCAGTTCACCTGACTCTTCATTACACATCAAACAAGCCAATGCAGTATTAACACTCCAAAGAACCGGTGACGGAGGCACACCAGGTATTGATTTCCAAAGTTCCGGCGGTGACGTCAGAGCCAAGATATACATGGACGGCACCAACGGTATTAACAAAGAAATTATTTTTAAAGTAAGAGATGATTCAAGTACAGACGAAAGATTCAGGGTCAAACGTGATGGAGCAAGTGTTACAGGAACTTTCAATATCATGGATGACAGTGATTCAACTTTGGGTGATGCTACCATCTCCATGACTGAGAACAAAATTACAACATTAAGATCTAACGATAATCTAGAAATAAATGCAAATGGTACAGGTACTGTGAAAACAGACAGTAATTTACATTTACATTCTGCTACACCAATTATTCAAATTCAAAGATCAGACAACGCAAACGTTCCTGGAATAAGTTTCTTAGGCGATGGCGGAACTGAAGGAGGCAGTATTAAA
>MPLU02194423.1_pt1 | contig 18047 bp, 12 predicted proteins | sample 1617381 | NCBI WGS metagenome assembly MPLU02 (sample SAMN05944801, study PRJNA350692) | marine metagenome | biome: marine; feature: ODZ; material: water; isolation source: 90 m water sample filtered on 0.2 um supor filter | place: Pacific Ocean | collected 2012-04-08 | depth 90m m
CGCAGGTCAAGTTGCGTCGCTTCCTCACCAGTTGGGGATTCGAGGTGGCCCTCGCCGAGCGTGAAGGTGTCAGTTACACTAGGGAGAAGGCCATGGTGCAAAAGAAGGCGCGTTCATTGCGAGAGAATTTCGAGAACATGATGAAGGATCAGCGTTATAACGTTCGTGACAATCGAGACTCCGGTTTGCAATTGCCTGAGGACTACCAGTACGAAGATGGCAAGCCCGGCGACGAAGTGAAGCCTCGTGTGCTGCTTGGTGCTCCTTATCGTGTTTCGCGTTCCAAGCCAAAGAGACAACAGTTGGCTCATTGGATCGCCAACCCACAGAATCGTTGGTTTGCTCTCACCATTGCGAACCGCATGTGGGCCCGCTTCTTCGGGAGAGGCGTGGTCGAGCCACTGCACAACGTGGAGGTTGATAACGCTCCCAATCCACATCTTTTGCAGACTATCACAGAGGTCATGCAGGATTTGGATTACGACCTCAAGGCCTTCTCCTGGGTTTTGGTCAACACCGAGGCCTATAATCGCTTGGCCACTCAGGTGAATGTTCCCCTGAAACAAGATTACTACTTTCCAGGCCCTCTCTTGCGTCGCATGTCGGCGGAGCAGGTATGGGATTCCTTTGTCACCCTGATGGTCGAAAATCCCCTCCGTTACAGGACTTCCGGTGGCCTTACCTTGGCTGACGTCAGCAACAAGGAGAACGCTCTCAATTTCGTCGAGTCACTGGCGGCTCAGTCGGGGAAGGGGAGGAACAAGAAAGGTCAATTGGTGCTGCTTGACTCTGAGACTGGGCAAACTGTTCTTCGCGGAAACGAGTCGGTCAAAACTTCCGATGCACCGCCCTCCATGCAGCTAGTGACCACTGGCAGTGGAAAGAAGAGATTGATCCTGGCTCGCGCATCCGAGTTGGAGCAACCTGCTCCTCCCGGTCACTTTCTTCGCAAGTTCGGACAATCCGAGCGCACCTTCGTTGTCGGAGCCTCCAACCGAACCGGTTCAGTTCCTCAAGTCATGGAGTTGATGAATGGTTTTGCCACGGAAGCCCTCACCCAGCCGAATTCCCTTATCTTCCGAAAAATGAAGTACGAGAAGAATCCAGCCAGACGAGCGGAAGTCGTTTTCCTCAGCATCCTTAGTCGCACCACCACCGAGATGGAGCGCAAATTACTTCTCGAGCAACTTAGCCGGGGCGACGACAAAGATATGGCGGACCTTATCTGGGCGCTGCTCACCACGCCTGAATTTTTCTTTATCAAGTAAACGAACCTTCCAACTCCTTGAAGCCATGCAAGACATCGCCCGCCAACTCGACGATTCATCGCGCCGTTCTTTTCTCGCTCATGCGGCTAAGTCCGCTCTCGGCGTAACCCTCCTCCCCAACTTCCTCCAGACCGCCCTCGGGGCCGGCAAACCAGCCGGGGCGGTCATGGGGAGGAAATCTCTTTGTGACAACGTCATCTTTCTCTACATGCGTGGGGGCATGAGCCAAGTGGATACCTTTGATCCCAAAACAGACCCTGAGATCAAGGGCTCGACCCAGCCAATGGACACTGCCGCGGATGGCCTTCAGTTTGCCGACACTTTGCCGAAGTTGGGAGAATTGGCCAATGACATTGCAGTGATTCGCTCCATGACTCAGCGGACGGGATCTCATTCCCAAGCCAGCTACGCGATGCACACAGGCTACAAGGAACGTCCTGGCACGACTCATCCTCAACTTGGTTCATGGGCTCAGCATTTCCTTGGTAAATCTCATGACGTACTTCCTTCCAGCGTGGTTATTTCCGGAGGTAATCCGGGGCCGGGCTTTCTTCCTCCTGATTTCAGTCCACTCCCTATCGGCGATCCCCGAAAAGGCATCAAGGACTTGCTCCCGAAAATCGACCAGAAACGGATGGACAAGCGGGTGAATCTGTCTCGTCAATTCGCTTCCACTTTCCAGTATTATTTTCCCCATGACGAAGTGAAAGCGTACTCCGATTTTTACGACCAAACGGTGAAATTCTTCTCCGGCGAGGCGGCCGAACCCTTTGATATCAGCAAGGAGCCTGGCAGTGTGCGCGGTAGATACGGTAACAATCCCTTTGGACAAGGCTGCCTCCTAGCTCGTCGCTTAGTGGAGCGCGGGGTGCGTTACGTGGAAGTGAAGTCTCGCCGTAGCTGGGATTCGATGCATGGGGGCACGGGTCAACTTCCGGCACTAGCCAGCGAACTGGATGATACCATGTCCACCTTGTTAACCGACTTGAGCGAACGAGGCATGCTGGAGCGCACGATGGTTGTTGTTGCTACAGAGTTTGGCCGTACTTCGAAGGTGAAGTCGAACGGAGGCCGCGATCACCATCCCAATGGTTTTTCCTGTGCCCTTGCCGGTGGAGGGATCAAGGGTGGGCAGGCGATTGGAATTACTGATTCCAAGGGGCGTAACCCTGATCCAGCGTACTTGCCCAAGGACTTGCATGCCACCATCGCAACGGCCCTCGGCATGAACGTGGAGAAGCGCTATCATCCCAAAGGCGCTGGTCGTCCATCTTTTGTGGGTGGTCGCGGCAAGCCCATCGATGCCCTTTTGGGCTAAAAGTACTTCTCTCCCAGAAAATATCTTGTTCGGTTGGTTGCATTGCAATCTCTCCAGGACGGTTGTTTTCGTGGGCTTCATGCCCTCTAGGGCATTTGTTATTCCTTATTCACGGCGAACCACCTCTGTCTTTACCTGAGTGATTGGCTTGACTGGTATCGGTCAAGCCAAAGAGTGGTTGCTCGATGAGTGTCCTAGAAACAAAGGACTTGATCCGCGACCTTTCCCTGCGATTGGTGCGCCTTTCGGGCAATGACCGTATTCGCAAGAACTTGCGAAGCGCTGGTGGCGGGGACACTTTCAACGTATTGGACGAAGTGCCTCAGCATGTCCTGGATCGTCTCTTGGCGGGCAAAGCCTTTGAGTTGATTTCCTTTCCCAGCATGGAGGAAGTTCTCGAGGACGAGGAGACCGATAAATTCAAGAAGGCCTTGCGTTTACTGTTGGAAGCCGAGGGGCGAGAGTTTGACACGCTGGACGAGGAGGAGGACCGGGCTTTCAAGGATCGTGTTCGCGAAAACATCGGCTTGCCTCCCCTCGAGGAGATGCTGCCCGACCACTCGGTTGACTTGCCTCGTGCCCAAGACGTATCCACTGAGGTGGAGAAGCAACACCGCGACTATCGTTTGCAGACTGACGTTCCGGAGGAAGTCTTTGCCCGCACCCTTATGCGGATCGTCAAGCGGCGGTTGATGTTTGAGCGCGAGAAGGGCCTGATTACCTTTTTCCTTGGCATCGGTTTCTTGGAGTGGACCCGCAAGAAGCCTAACTCGGAAGATTTCTACGAGTTCAATTCCCCCATACTGCTCCTTCCGTTGCGATTGGATTATAATGGAGCCAAGGCAGTTTTGACACAATCCGGTGGTGATCTTCGTCTCAATGAAGACCTTGTCTATGCCGTGCAGGAGGTTACGGGTGCCCCACCACCTTCCCTGCCCATTTCCGATGGCGAGGAAGATGGATCATTTGATCTCGATGCCTACTTTGATGAGATCAATTCTTACATTGCCGAGAAAGGTCGCCCTGAATGGTTGCTTCGTCGGCGCATGGCCGGAGGAATTTTCCGTTCCACTGGCATACCGCCCTCCGAGTTGATTCCCGGGCGATTTAAGGATGAAGCCATCAATCGCCTCGGTAGTTGGGTGGTGGGAGGAGACGGTGCCCAGGAACGTCTCCCTCTGCGGGACGTCGATGCGGAAAAATACCGTGACATCGCACCTGCCTTTGCCCTGCCCGCGGACAGTTCCCAGCATTCCGCGGTAATTGACGTTGCCTCCGGCATGAACTTGGTCATCGAGGGGCCACCTGGTACGGGCAAGTCGCAAAGCATAGTGAATCTCATCGCCAACGCCATATACCATGGCAAGAAAGTCGTTTTCCTCGCCCAGAAGACTGCAGCTCTCGAAGTGGTCAGGCATCGATTGGAGAATATCGGTTTGGGTAGCAAGTGCCTGGCTCTTCACTCGGAGCATGCTTCGAAGGCAGCTCTCTTTGAGGAAGTGGGCAAGCGTATCGTGTTGGAAGGCAAGGGAAAGGCTGCGAAAAGCAAATTTAAGCGGCTCTGTGAACGCCGCGACGAGTGCATTGCCAAGCTGAATCGTTATTCCTCGCTGCTTGGGCTGAAACTTCGTCCGGGAGGAGAGATGCCCTCGGAGGGCGATGATTTGTTCACGGCCCATGAGGCAATCGTGGGTCATGGTTTGCTGGTCGATACGCCGGATCACCTGAAGGATAAGTTAATTCTTCCCGAGCGGGTCACGAAAGGTTTGCTCGAGGATGCCCGCACCACCTGTGACCGGGTCTCCGAATTTGCCAGTCGCCTGGATGCCGATCTACCCGAGAAACTAAGTTTCTTTCGACGTACCACCGCTTTCTCTCCTTTTGATTTGGATGAGTTCGCCACCCTGGCCCAAAATGGTATTTCCACTCTGGAGCCCATTCAGGGGAAATTCGCCACTACTTCCTTGCCTGAACTGGATGCTGAACTGGAGCGTATGCGGGTCGCCCACAAGCAAAGGGTGAAGTTGGACGACATTGAATCGAAATTGGCCCAGGATTATCGTAACATCGAGGGATTGCCCCTCCAAAAGGTGAAGGAAATTGTGGCCACTCTCTGGAAAGGAAGCGCTTTCACCGCCTTGTTCCTTCCTTCCATTCGGGCGGCCAAGGCTTCCATGCTCGAACTGGTCACTCAGTCAGGCCTTGGTTTCGGTGAACTTCGCAAGCTTGGTGATACCTTGAAAGAGTTATTCGAGGAAAGGAACCGCTTGGTTGAATTGCTCAAGGAGACAAGTTTCGATCTGCTTTCCGCTGCTGAACTAATTGAGCGAATCGATGCCACTGCGAATGCCTCGACTCACATGAAGGAAGTTATCGAAAGCCTGGGTGGCGGCGATTTCCTCATAGACGAGGCCCTTACTGCGGACGCCTTGCGGTCAAACCTGAAGTTGCTAATCCAGAACAAGGGAAACCTCTCCAACTTCTGCTCATTCAATGGCCAACTCGCTGAATTGGATGCCACTTTTCATTGTGACCGCTTCGCCCGAACCGCCTTGTCTGCGGGCTACCCCTTGGCCGATGTTTTCGCCAAACGCCTTCTTCGCGAGCTCTGTCGGGAGCTCTGCCGACAAGAGCCGGATTTCCTGGAATACCGTGGCGAGAACGTCGAGAATTTGCGCGAGGAACTTGGCCAACTCATGAAAGAGGTCCGCGACGCCTATTGTAAATTGATTGCTTCCATGACGCCTGATCCCGATAGCATCCCTTCCGTCAATGCCCGGCGGGTAGGGGACAAGCGCGGCCTCGCCTTGCTCCGGCACGTTGGTGAGAAAACCAAGGCCCGTGTCACGGCCCGCGAACTGATTCATCGAGCCGGGGATGCGCTCAACGAGTTCTGTCCATGTTTCCTCATGACGCCCTCCTCGGTGGCTGATTACTTGCCCTCCGATCACACCTTTGATCTCCTGCTCATTGACGAAGCCTCGCAGATGTTGGTCGAGGAAGCGGCCGGTTCCGTCTTGCGGAGCAAGCAACTCGTGGTGGTCGGGGATCGTCAGCAAATGCCGCCCACCCGATACATGGTCTCGACCTTGGAGGTGCCTGACGACGAGGACAAGGACGAGTCGATCCTGGAACGAGCCAGTCTGGCACTTTGCTCCAAGCGTCGTCTTCTCTATCACTACCGTTCGGAGGACGAAGCCCTGATCGCTTTCTCCAATCATGAGTTCTATGACGGCGAATTGCTTACCATACCCAATCTAAGAGAAGATCCCACCATGGGGGTCCATCTGGATCGGGTTAGTGGAATCTATGAGAGTGGCAAGGGAGGATCTTCCCGCAATCCCAACCCGATCGAGGCTGAGCGCGTCGTCGAACTCATCATCGAGCATGCCCGGGAATTCCCCGACCGTTCCCTGGGTGTGGCGGTGCTCAATTTACGACAAGCCACGCGCATAGAGGATCTCTTCGAAGAACGAGTGGCACAGGATCCTTCCCTGCTCGAGTTCCTCAATCGTTGGCAGGGAACCCCGGAGTATTTTTTCATCAAGAACCTGGAGAACGTCCAGGGTGACGAGCGTGACGTTATCTTGATTGCCACGGTCTTTGGCCGGAATACGGAAGGCAAAGTTTATCAGCGATTCGGTCCCATCAGCCAAGGCCAAGGCGAAAACCGCATCAACGTTCTCATCACGCGAGCCAAGAAGCGCCTCATCGTATGCACTTCACTCGAGCCCACGGATATCTCTCTCCAAAAGGAAGGGCCTCAAGTCTTGAGTCGCTACCTTGCCTACGCTGCCACAGGTGACATCCCGACGGCATCGATTCATTCCAAGACCGGAATTGATTCTCCCTGGGGCAAGTGGTTACACGAACGTCTGGAAGCAGATGGCTTCGAGGTGGATCTTCGGGTTGGAGTCAGCGGTTGGCGGGTAAACCTTGGTGTCAAGCACCCCGAACTCAAGGGGGATTACCTCTGCGGCATCGAACTGGACGGAGAATCCTATTACGAGGCCCCGGGAGCAAGGGATCGGGACGTGCAGCGCCAAGCCATCCTCGAGGCCAAGGGTTGGAAGGTCTTGCGTCTTTGGAGCGTGGATTTCTTTCATGACCCCGAGTCCGAATACGCTCGCCTCCGCCACAACATTGATAAACTGCTCTCCAAGAAAGATGTTGTTCCCGAGCACACTTCGGAAGCTTCCAACGAATCTCCATCACCCAGTTAAAGCATGATCCATTCTATCATTACCCGTTTCTCCCTGGTCCTCCTGGCCTTTGGGTTTCATCTTGAAGCTGCCGACAAGGCCAAGGTTGTTTTCATATCAGGCAAGCCCAGTCACGGCCGCATGAAGCACGAGCATCGAGCCGGCAACATGATTCTGGCCAAAGCCCTCGAGGAATCCAAACTAGGCGTGGAAAGTGTCGTCGTGCCTCACTATGGTTACCCCAAGGACAAATCTGTTTTCGAGGGAGCATCCACCGTGGTGATCTTCTGCAGCGGTCATGGCGGACATGTTCTGAATCCGAATCTCAAGGAATTCGATGCCCTCATGAAAAAAGGCGTCGGGGTCGTCATGATTCATTGGGCGACTGAGGCAGTCAAAGGCGAGCCAGGTAAAAACTTTCTCCAGTGGATGGGGGGGTTCTGTGACTTGAACTGGTCGGTGAATCCTCACTGGACACCTAGCTTCAAAGCGGTCAAGCATCCCATTTGGAACGGTGTGAAACCATTCTCCCTGAATGACGAATGGTATTATCATATGCGTTTTGTGGATGGGCTCAAGGGAGTCACCCCGATCCTGACGGATCTCCCGCCTCCCGAAACACTTAGGCGAAGAGATGGAGCCCGTAGTGGAAATCCGGCCGTGCGCAAGGCGGTGGCCAATGGCGAGAGCCAGCACGTGGCATGGGCTTACGAGCGGAAGGACGGTGGTCGAGGCTTTGGTTTCACCGGTGGACACGAGCACAAGAACTGGAAGGATGACAACTACCGTACCATCATGCTGAACGCCATATTGTGGACGGCTAAGGTGGAGATCCCTGAGGATGGCGTGCCTTCGTCCAAATTGACTGACGAGGATATCACGGCTAATTTGGATTGATGCCTCGACACCTCTTGCCGAAAAGAGAATAAGGAAAACTTTTTGCCATGAATCTAGATTTCTATCACGGCGTAATTCCCGCCCTCATGACTCCCTGCAACGCGTTTCGCCAGCCTGATTTCGAGGCCTTGGTCGACAAAGGTTGCGACATGATGGAGCAAGGCATGTCAGCTGTGGTTTATTGCGGCTCAATGGGGGATTGGCCCTTGCTGACTGACGAACAGCGCCAGATCGGCGTGTCCCTGTTGGTAGCCGCTGGTGTTCCGGTGATCGTGGGAACGGGGGCTCAGAACTCGAAGCAGGCGGCAGCCCATGCGGCCCATGCCAGGCAAGTCGGCGCCAGTGGCTTGATGGTCATTCCGCGGGTTCTTTCACGTGGCACCTCGCCAGCTGCCCAACGCCATCACTTCGCCGGTATTCTGGAGGCAGCCCGCGACTTGCCTTCCGTTATTTATAACAGTCCCTATTACGGGTTCGAGACAAAGGCCGAGCTGTTCTTCGAACTGCGGGCCGAGTATCCGCACTTGGTTGGTTTCAAGGAATTTGGCGGAGCTGATTCTCTCACTTATGCTGCTGAGCATATCATTAGCAAAGATGACAGTTTGGCTCTCTTGGCTGGAGTGGATACCCAAGTCTTTCATGGTGTGGTCAACTGCGGGGCGGTGGGTGCCATCACTGGTGTGGGCAACGTTTTTCCGGCCGAGATCATTCATTTCGTCGGGCTTTGCCGAAAAGCTGCCGGAGGTGACGAGGAGGCTCGGAGCTTCGCCAAGGAGTTGGAGGAAGCGTTGCTCGTTTTGTCCACCTTCGACGAGGGGCCTGACCTGGTGCTTCACTACAAGTACCTTCTTCACTTAAAGGGGGACTCCGCCTACGAGTTGCATTTCAACGAGACCGACGAGCTTAGCCCGGATCAAAAACAATACACCGAAGAGCAATTGGAGTTGTTCACCTCTTGGTGGAATGCTTGGCCAGGCAAGGATCATTCGGTCGACTGAAGGCACAGCCTGTCTGCTCTTGCCTCGATGAATCCGGTCCAGACTGCGGAGCTCCGTAACCTGGAGGCAATTTCGTCTCCTGCCTTGTTGGTTTTTCCGGACCGGGTCGAGTCCAACCTGCAACTCATGATCGAGATGGTGGATGGCGATGTGTCTCGCTTGCGGCCGCACGTCAAGACTCACAAGATGGCGGAAGTCGTGCGTTTGCAGGTTGCCCAGGGAATCACACGGTTCAAGTGCGCCACTATCGCCGAGGCCGAGATGGCGGCGGAATCCGGTGGTCGAGACCTCTTGCTGGCTCACCAACCAGTGGGTCCTAACCTAGGTCGTTTCCTCCAGTTGCAGCAGAGCTTCCCAGAGGTTACTTTCGCTGCCATCGTGGACTCCGCTGAAGTGGTTTCTGCATTTGAGGCAACTGGCCAGTCGGCGCGTCTTTACGTGGATCTTGATTGCGGAATGCATCGGACTGGGGTCGCTCCGGGGGAGGAGGCTCTGGCCTTATGCAGGCGAATTGCATCTTCTGTCCATTTGGAGTTTGCGGGTTTGCATGCCTACGACGGACATTTGCATCAACCGGATTTGTCCGAGCGGACGAAGGCGCATGCTACTGCCATCGCATCATGGGCTGGTTTGCAGGATGCCTTGGAGGCAGAAAACCTTCCGCCTCCGGCAATTGTCGTCGGCGGAAGCCCCACCTTCGGGCTCTTCGCTGAAATGAAGAATTGGCAATGTAGTCCGGGGACCACACTGTTTTGGGATGCTGGGTACGGTCATGCATTTCCGGACCTGAAGTTCGAAGCCGCGGCCATGTTGCTGACCCGCGTGATCAGCAAGCCGGACGGACGGCTTTGCCTGGACTTGGGGCACAAGGCGGTGGCTGCCGAAAAGCCGATCGACAAGCGAGCCTGGTTTCCCGAGCTGCCATTGGCTCAACCCTTCATCCAAAGCGAGGAGCATTTTGTTTTAGATGCCCCTAATGCGGGGGACTTCTCCGTCGGCGATGCCCTGATCGCCATTCCTTGGCATGTTTGCCCAACCGTTGCCCTGCATGAACATGCTCACTTGGTGGTGGATGGCAGCGTCAGTGAAGAGACCTGGTCAGTTGAGGCTCGCAAGCGTTCCTTGACGATCTGATTGGGTTGCTTGCCCTCCAACGGCGCAACTTTTACGTTTTTTCGCGCGTTAGACATATTATATGCATGAAATAAAAGTTCGCATGGCAGCCACTCGTACCTTGATATAGTGAAAACCAAAACCCTTGAAGATTATGAATCGAAAAAAATTTACTTTCCCACTATCCCTCTTCACCGCCTTGGCGGCGGCAATATTTTTGCCGCCCACTTTGGCCACCGCCCAAGACCGCGACGACAGACCGCGACCGCGGCCAGACAATAGGCCCCAAGGAGATCGGCCGTCCGGCCAGGCTCGCCCACAAGGGGGGGCGCCTCGCGGAGATTATTTCATGATGCGTTTTCGCGGCATTCTGAGCGAGGAGCAGGGGCAATCATTGCGTGAAAATATTGAAGCCTCTCGTGAAGCGATGGGCGAATTGGGCAAGAAAATTCTTGAGAAGCGCCGCGGTATGATGGGCCTTATCTTGGCCCAGCCGGTCGACAAGAAGGCGATTCGGGCTGCGTTCAAGGATTTGATGAAGATGGAATCTGAAATTGCCATCATGCGAGCGGACATGATTGCTGCCATAAAGCCTCCCTTGAGCGAGGCGCAAATTGAAAAGCTAAAGCAACCGCCACGGCGCCCGCAGGGAGGTCCACAACAAACGCGCCCCCAGCCCGGAGGACGCCCCTCCCCGGATCGTCCTGACCGCCCGCAGCGCCCTCCCGCCGAGCGACGCTCTCTGGATGATTTGATCAAGCGCGGAGATAGTGGCGGAGGCGATCGTCCCCCCCGTGACCGCGTGCCGCAACGTCCTCCTCGTGACCCGAAGCCTGAGTAAGGCCATGCTTAAGCCGCTGCCATCTTCTCGTTGGAACTATTCCACGGCGGCTCATTTGCTTAATCGGGCTGGATTCGGTGGTTCGCCCGCCGAGATCGAGAAACTAGTTGAGATGGGGCCCGCCAAGGCGGTCGACCATTTCGTTGATTTCGACAAGATACCCGAAGACTACCCAAGGCCCTTGTGGGCGGATCCCGATCCCAGTGACTACGAGCAGTTCACCGCCATGCGGCGCAAGCAGCTCGAGGCCCGTCGCGATGCCCGGGATTTGCCCGAAAAGGAGAGGGAGGAACTACTGGAGCGCATGGAACGCGAAGGTCGTCGTGCGAGACAGCGGGTGCGACGCAGTCAGATTGAGAAAACAACTCAATTGCGTGGTTGGTGGATTCGACGCATGGCGATCACTCCCCGCCCTCTGCAGGAAAAGCTCACGCTCTTTTGGCATGGGCATTTCGCCACCAGCGCCCAGAAAGTGCGTGATCCTTATTTCATGTGGTTGCAGAACGAGACATTTCGCACCAATTCCCTTGGCGACTGGCAGACCATGCTGGAAGACGTCACCAAGGATCCCGCCATGCTGTTCTGGCTCGACCAAGCCCAGAGCAACCGACGAAAGCCGAACGAGAACTATGCCCGAGAGGTGATGGAGTTGTTTGCCCTCGGCGAAGGTAATTATTCGGAACGAGACATTTTGGAAGCTGCCCGCGGCTTGACCGGTTTGACCATCGACCGGGCCAAGCAGGAACCTGTTTACCGTTCGGTTCTGCATGACCCTGGCACCAAGACCTTGTTAGGCGAGACGGGTAGGCATAATCCGAGCGACGTCATAAGGATCATTGCCAATCACCCGAAGTCAGCTCCCTTTATTGTGACCAAGCTGTGGAGCTTTTTCGCAAACGAGAACGTTAAACCTGCGGTGGTGGATGCATTGACTGCTCAATTCCAAGAAGAGGGTGGCAATTTCCGATCTCTTTTGCGTGTCATGTTTCTTTCCGAGGAATTTTACGACAAGGACAACCTTCGCACACAGATCAAGAGTCCGGTCCAGTGGTTGATCGGCAGCGCCCGCATGCTGGAAGTAGATGTTCCTCCCGGCGAGGTGGGTTCCAGGATGCTCGCTTCGCTCGGTCAGGACCTCTTCTCTCCACCAAACGTCAAGGGTTGGGACGGTGGAACCGCTTGGATCAACACGAATACCTTGATGAGTCGTTACAACCTCGCTGGCTTTCTCGTAAGTGGCAAGGCCGACGCCAAAGGCTTGGTACCCCAGCGCTTTCCGGACAATGCCCGCATGATGATGCAACAGCGGATGGATCAAGTGATTCGCAATATAAAGGCATTGGACATCGAGAAACTGGTTGACCGCAAGGATCTCGGTAATCATGCGAAGCTTGTCGCCACCCTCGAGAAACGCCTTTTGCAGGACAAGCTCAAGGAGCAGCAACGTGGATCGCTCAACGAATTCCTCAAGGGCAAGAAGGAACTGGTTCGTGATGACGTTCTGCAATTGGTTCGCCTGATCATGTCCACGCCACAATACCAATTAACCTGAGCACCGTCATGAACACGCATTTTCGGACACGTCGAGAATTTCTGCGAACCAGCGCCTTGGGCGGAGCCCTCGGTTCGACAGCCCCCGCTTTTTTCCTTAACACCATGGGGGCCTTGCAAGCGGAAGCAGCGGAGAAAGGAGCCAACGCTGGCAAGGGCAAGGATTCCACCATCTTGGTGGTCTTGCAGATGGCTGGCGGCAACGATGGCTTGAATACTTTGGTGCCTTACGCCAACGATCATTACCATCGGGCTCGCAGGCGCCTCAACTTAGGCCGCAGTAATTTGCTCAAGCTAGACGACGACGTTGCCTTGCATGCAAGCATGACTGGCCTCAAGCAATTGTACGACGACGGTGAACTTGGCATTGTGCAAGGGGTGGGCTATCCAAACCCCAATCGTTCCCACTTTCGCTCAACCGAGATCTGGCAGACCGCGAGCGACTCCAATAAATTCGAGACCCTTGGTTGGATCGGTCGCTATTTCGATCATGCCTGCAAGGGAGCGGACCCCACCGTGGGGATCAACGTCGGGCGCCAGAACCCACAGGCATTCGCGAGTAGGGATCCTTTGGGCGTCACCGTGCAAAACCCTTCCACCTATCGCTTCATCGATCCCATTCGTGGATCGCAGAAGGACATGATGGCAGCTGACAAGTCGCTCCGCGCCTTGAACCAACCGGACGAGGACGACGGGTCCTTGGATCTTGTGTCCGGAGACACCATTGGAGGCATCGCGGGCAAAACCATGCTGCAGGGCTCGCCACTCGACTTTTTGGAACGCACGGCTCTGGATGCGCAAGTCAGCTCTGATGAAATCCTCAAGATCAGTGAAAAAGCCCGCAACTTGGTGAATTATCCGCAATCCGCCTTGTCAAACTCTCTGCGCATGGTGGCTCGCCTCATTGGCGGTGGTCTCTCGCCCCGTGTCTTTTATTTGAATCAGGGAGGATACGACACCCACGTAAACCAAGCCCAGACGCACGAACGCCTTTTGCGAGAATTAAGTGGAGGCCTCAAGGCCTTTGTCGCGGATCTCAAGGCACAGGGTAACTTCGACCGCGTCATGGTGATGACTTTCAGTGAGTTTGGCCGTCGGTTGCAGGAGAATGCCAGTGGCGGCACCGACCACGGGGCAGGCTCTCTCTTGTTTACCATAGGCAAGAAGATCAATGCCGGCCTGCTAGGTGAATATCCCAGTTTGGCTCCCGGCGACTTGACCCGTGGTGACCTGGGGCACTCGATTGACTTTCGTTCCGTGTATGCCGCGGTTCTGGAGCAGTGGCTCAAAACTGACAGCGCCCCCGTCCTCGGACGTAAGTTCGAGCCGATCAAGTTAGTCTAGCCCTCCCTTTCACCAGCACCCCATCTCAATCCGATGAAGCCACTACGATTATTCCTTTCACTTAGTTCCTTGTTTGCCGCCGCATTGGGACATCAGGTCATTGCGGATGAATTGCCGCCCGGTCTGGAACAGGCCATTCGCAATCCGGCCATCCCCATGATCGTGGATGCGACCATCGTCAAGTTCACCAAGGAAGGTTTTGCCGAGATCAAGGTGAACGCCGTCTACAAGGCTGCTGTCGACAAGAATGGAGCCAAGGTTGCACCTCCTGCCAAGGTGCGAGGCTATGCTGCAATTGGCAAGGTGGTTCGGGTCACTCCTCTGCGTGTCATTACGAATCGAGGCCAAACGCGCTTTCTATTCTTCCTCGATGGCGACCTCCTTCATTCCACCTATAACAATCGTTTTGAAATTCGTGAGAAAAAGGATGGTTCGCTGGAAGTCGGCACTGGTTTCAACGGAGGAGGTGCCCCTTGGCGGCCGCTTAAGGATATTATAAAGTTGATTCCTCAAAACAAGCCGCCCACTCCATGAGGTTTGCCGTCCTCATCCCTTTGCTTTTGCTTTCCGGCTGCATTTCCATCCGGATAGGGACCCCGCCCGAGCAAAAGGTCATCCACCACGTGGTCCTCTGCTGGCTGAAGGAGCCTGGCAATGCGGATCACAGAAAGCAGATCGTGGAGGTAACGGAGTCCTTTCGGCAAATTCCCGGTGTGCTCGCTGCCAGGGCTGGTGAAGTAATGCCGAGCGATCGAGCGATCGTCGATGACAGTTTTGACGTCGGGATCCTTATCTTGGTGCCTGATGCCAAGCGCCTGACCGAATACCTGGAGCACCCGATTCATCAAAAAGCCAAGCAAGAGACCTTGCTTCCGCTGGTCGAGAAAATCGTGGTCTACGATTTTCAGGAATAAGCCTCCGTCTGGGCTTTCAATCAATCTCCATGAAACTGAACCCTTTTTTCAAGGCTTTGCTCGGCTGCTTGTTGTTTCCGACTTTCTTGATCGGAGTGGAAGAAATCAAAATGGGCATCGACACCGGCTCGTTTGCCGACGGTATCTTCCCCCACGGACAAAAAGCTGAAATTGGCCTCTCTCTGGAGAATCGAATGAAAGTCGATGCCAAGGTGAAAATTGACTGGCAACTGGAGACAGATGAAAAACAAGCGGTGGCTGCCCATGCTCAAGAAAAAGTACTTCGAGCTGGAGAGGAGATCAGGGTAACCTTTGAGCGAAAGCTTTCTGAACCCGGTTTTTATTGGGTTACCGCTACCTGCTCCTGGGAAGATGGCAAAGCCTCACGCTCCATGCAGGTGGGATATGCTCCGCAAAAGCTCCGCCCCCCACTGACCGCACAGCCCGATTTGCGAGCCTTTTGGAATGCCTCCTTGGCTGAGTTGGCCAAGGTGCCACCCCGTTTCAAGATGACCCCGCAGGAAGGAAACGAAAATGAGGAGATTGATGTTTTCGAGGTGCAAATGCATAGCTTGGGAAACGTGCGGGTATGTGGTTGGTACGAGGTGCCGAAGAAGCCGGGGCCGCATCCGGTTCTCCTGCGGGTTCCGGGATATGGACAAAACATGCGTCCCGTAACTCGCTTCAAGAATACCCGAAAAGTTATGCCTCTGGGTCGTCAGGACATGATCGTGTTCTCCTTTAACGTTCGCGGACATGGCAACAGCCAGCAGGACGTTAAGGGAAAACCGAGCAACTACTGGATTCGCGGACTCGACGATAAGGAGGGATATTATTACCAGGGAGCTTACATGGACTGTGTGCGAGCGGTTGATTTTCTGTGTTCACGCAAAGAGGTCGACTCTAAGCGCATTGCGGTGGGAGGCAGTAGCCAAGGTGGTGGGTTTAGTTTCGCAACCGCTGCCTTGGACCAACGGGTCAGTTTGTGCGTTCCCGACGTTCCCTTTATGGCCGATTGGGAGAAATATTTCAAGACCACCAACTGGCCGGAAATGAACAAATGGGTTGATGCCAAGGAGTCCCGTACTTGGAAAAGCACGCTTATGACCCTCGGTTATTTCGACACCATGAACTTGGCTCCCTGGATAAAGTGTCCGATTTTCATGGGGGTTGGGTTGCAAGACGGTATTTGTCCTCCTGCAACCAACTTCGCTCCTTTCAACTACGCAAAGGGTCCCAAGGAATATCGAGTTTACCCCCGTGCGAAACACGGAGTGGGGGCAGTTCATTACAAACTTGCCTTCGAGTGGATCCGTCGGAAGTTCGGATTGGAAAAATCACCTTGATGCCCTTTTGGTGCGGACAAGACGCCCTTCGATCGACAAATTTTATGGTTTTCCATGGGTAGACACTCTCTTGTTTCTTTGTTCCTGTTGTGGGCGATTCCTCTTTTGGGGGTCGAACCCAAGGCGACTGCATTGCTATTCAAGGACGACTTCGAGCGGGCTGAGTTGGGCAAGCAATGGCGTCTCCGCATTGGTTCTTTTACGCTTCGCGACGGAGTGTTGGTGGGAACTGAAAAACCGGAGGATGGTCATGGCGCCGTTATTCAGGCGCCGCTCGCTTTCTCCGATGCCATCATTGAATTTTCCTTTCGTATCGTGGAGGGACGGGCCTTCAATTTCGTGGTCAATGACAAGGCATGCAAATCAGTGCATGCCGGTCACATTTGCCGGGTCGCGGTCTCGATGAAGGGGTTTCGCCTCGGCGATGACAAGGAAGGCGTCATGAGAAACGATATCTTCGCCATGCGGCGCGACCCCAAACGCAAGAAGGAGGCCAACGCCTTGCTAGTGGGCCGCTCTCAAAACATCCCTTTCAAGTTGAAGGCCAACCAATGGTACAGAATGAAGGTGGTCATGCTCGGCGAGGAGATGCGACTCACTGTCGATGGAAAGGAAATCGGTCTCCTGCGCTCCGCGGGCATCGGGCATCCGACCAAGTCTGACTTTGGTTTCACGGTCAAGGGGAAGCAGGTGGAGTTCGACAAGGTTCGTGTTTCGAAGACGACCGCCGATTGACTCAATTCAATCTATCTTTAGCATGCATTTTTCTATATTCCCGTACAATTTCTTGATGAAATCATTCATTCTACTCGCTGCAGGAATTGTGGCCTTCATGCCTTCCCTTTTCTCGGTAGATTTCGAGACGCAGGTTCGGCCTGTTCTCGAGGCGAACTGCATTGATTGTCATGGAGCGGACAAGCCCAAGGCCCGCTTACAGGTGGATCAACGCCCCGTTCTTTTGCAGGGAGGGGACAGCGGACTCCCCGCGATTGTTCCCGGATCCCCTGAAAAAAGTCACCTCATTGAGTTGCTCAAGTCTGAGGATGCCGATGAGCGGATGCCCAGAAAAGCAGATCCCTTAAGTGCGGCGGATATCGCCTTGCTCGAGAAGTGGATTGAGGAAGGTGCGGTTTGGCCTGGCCAAATGGATGCCAAGTTAGAACTGAAGACGGATCATTGGGCCTTTCAGCCCGTAAAGCGTCCCGAGGTTCCCGGAGACGCCAAGCATCCGGTGGATGCGTTCCTTGCCGCTCGCTTGAAGGAAGCCGATTTGCAGCCCAACGGGCCAGCGGATGCTCGCTCGCTCATTCGTCGGGCCTCGATCGTCCTTACCGGATTGCCGCCCACACCTTACCGGGTCTCGGTTTTTGAGAAGACCTATGCCCGCAACCCGGAAACAGCATACGCCGAGTTGGTCGATGAGTTGCTTGCTTCCCCGCATTTTGGGGAACGCTGGGCTCAGCACTGGCTGGACGTCATTCGTTGGGCCGAGACCAACGGTTCGGAATCCAACCTCTATCGGAAACTGGCTTGGGTGTACCGGGACTACGTTATACGAGCCTTTAATCAGGATCTGCCTTATGATCGTTTTGTGCGTGAGCAACTTGCCGGTGATGGCATGGGTACGGGCGAGGCCTTGGGCTTCCTCGTGGCTGGCCCTCACGTGCCGGCCGCCACGGTCGGGCAGGAACCTTCCGCCATACGCCAAGCCCGTGCCGACCGCATGGATGAGATCATGCAGACCGTGGGGGCATCCCTGATGGGAGTGTCGATCAGTTGCGCCCGTTGCCACAATCACAAGTTCGACCCGGTTTCGATTCAGGACTATTATTCTATGACCGCCGTATTTCAGGACATCGAGTTCGGTAGTCGCTTCCCCGAGTTTTCCAAGGAGCATCCGCGGCGGCAAAACGCTCAAGCGATTTGGAAAGAGATTTCAAAGAACCGAAATGAAATCCGGGCTGAGACAAACGTTTGGGAGGAAGACTGGGGTGCGTACAAGGAAGTTCATTGGAAACCGGTCGAGGCGATCGGTCTTCGGGTGAACTTCAGGTCCGGTTACGTCGGGTTGGACGAACTCGAGATTTTCGGTCTTCCCACCGAGAACGTTAACTTGGCCCATCAGTCCCAGGGCACAAAGGTTTGGACAGATTCCGCCTTTGCTCAGCAGGGAGGACGTTTCCCTATCCAACGAGTAATTGACGGCAAGTTCGGGACCCAGCGTTGGCAGGCCAGTTACCTCAAGCAGAAGAAGC
>MPLU02005414.1_pt1 | contig 17987 bp, 13 predicted proteins | sample 1617381 | NCBI WGS metagenome assembly MPLU02 (sample SAMN05944801, study PRJNA350692) | marine metagenome | biome: marine; feature: ODZ; material: water; isolation source: 90 m water sample filtered on 0.2 um supor filter | place: Pacific Ocean | collected 2012-04-08 | depth 90m m
ATCAGGGAGGCCATATCCTCCCGGGCAGCAGAGCGTGATTAGGCGTGGCTGTCGAGCATGCCCTGCAAGTCAGCCTTGCTTTGGGCGCCCACGGCCTGCTCCACGACTTGTCCACCCTTGAAGATGAGCAGGGTGGGGATGGACTGCACGTTGTATTGCACAGCCAGCTGTTGATGCTCGTCGATGTTGACCTTACCGATCGTCGCCTTACCGTCGTTATCGTCCGCGAGTTGATCAATCATCGGCCCTATCATTTTGCAGGGACCGCACCATTCGGCCCAGAAATCAACCAGTACGGGAGAGGCGGACTGAATCACTTCAGCGTCGAAGTTGTCCGCAGTTAATGTAACGACTTTGTCGGAGGCCATAACAGAAGAGTGATGAGTATTCTAAAGATTAGACTTGGCCGAGCATCCATAAATAACCCGCCAAGCAAATTGCGGCCACAGCCGTGATGGCTGCTACTGCGAAGTCGAACGGGTTGTCGGCGGGAGTCGCTTTTTTAACCCGTGCCTTTTGCCGTTTGGGCTTGGCCTCGAAGGAGCTCTCTTCCTCAAAAGGAGCGTCGTCTTTGCGCGTATCATCCACGCTGATTTTGCGTCTTGCTTCTGCTGCCGTTGCTGGAGGGGCTTTTCTTTGTCCAGTGGCAACCGCCGGCGCCGTCTTCTTGGGAGGAACGGGTATCTTGATGGTGGAGGCAGCCTTGGTGGCACCGGCAGCAGCGGCAGGCGGCACGGAGATCTTGATCGTCGGCGAGGCAGCCGGCTTGGGCGGCAGGCTGATGCGAACCGTTTGTTTCTTGGACTCTTGCGAGCCGCCAGCGGCGGGCGGTTGGTTGGTTTCTTCAGACATCGTTCAGAAATTCAAAAGGACACAGACTCTATGGAAGCACCGCCGCAGTGTCAAACGCTTAAAATTGATGCTGAACACCCGCGATAATCCTCAAAATCCGTGTTCTAACTCAAAAAAATGTCTCCGATCCCGGTCGGGCTGTAAGCCGAATTCTGTCTGCGCGAGCCGGACGTGCCGGCTGCGGAGAGGGCCATTTATCTTATGCGACCCAACCCGGAGCCTCAATGGGACGGGCAATCCCGGACTCCCTATTTGGTCTTGCTCCCAATGGGGTTTACCGTGCCCCCTCGATTACTCTCGGGGCGGTGGGCTCTTACCCCACCTTTTCACCCTTACCCGGCGAACCGGGCGGTTTGTTTTCTGTTGCACTGGCCGTCGGCGACGCCTTAAAGCGTCGTCTCCCGCGTGTATCCCACCGTTAAGGAGCGGGTTACGCGGCATCGTGCCCTGCGGAGTTCGGACTTTCCTCCCCCGGCAAGCCGGAGGCGACCCTCCACCCTCCCAGGATCGAAGAACGCCGCCAAGCTACCGTCTCGCTTCCCCACAAACAAGCTGCTTGGCTAAGCTCTGTTGACTTTGGCCAAGCGTGCTGTAAAAGGAGCGCGGCTGTAGAGCCACTTAACAAGAAAAAACATGCCAATTGAAATAGGCACCAAAGCACCGGATTTCACACTGAAATCCAAGAGCAGCGGAGATGTCACCGACGTGACCCTCAGTAGCAATTTTGGCAGCAAAAACACTGTCCTGTTGTTCGTCCCACTCGCTTTCACCGGCGTTTGCACCGGCGAGTTGTGCGACATCACCGCCGGGCTCGGCGCGTACACCGATCTGAACGCAGAAGTCATCGGCATCAGCGTGGACAGCCCGTTTGCGCAGGAAGCCTGGGCGCAGAAGGAGAGCATCGGCATCACGCTGGCCAGCGACCTGAACAAATCGGTTGCCGCTGACTACGGCGTGTTGCTCGACGACTTGATGGGTTTCGGCTCGGTTTCGGCGCGTGCGGCGTTCGTCATCGACAAGGACGGCGTTGTGAAATACAGCGAGCAGACGCCGACCCCGAAGGATCTCCCGAATTTCGACGCGATCAAGGAGACCTTGGCCAAGCTGCAATAGGCAGCAGACCCCTTTATCGAGCGGCAGTCGGCAAAACGACTGCCGTTTTTGTTTGGCCATTTGCGTCTGGCTGGGTTGGAATCCGCGAGAGCGATGGCGGCTGTCTTCAAAACGATTCTGCACGGATTCCTGATCGGGGTTGCGAACATCATCCCCGGGGTGAGTGGCGGGAGCATGGCGCTTGCGCTTGGCATCTACGAGCGCCTCATCACCGCCGTGGGCAACGTCGGCCCCGGCACACTCACCGCCGCGCTGGGTGTCGCGGGCTTCCGGGACGGTGCGAAGGAGAGATTCCGCACGGAGTGGCTGCAAATCGACGGGGCTTTTTTGACTTGGATCGCTGCTGGCGGTGCGGTGGCGGTGATCGTCTTTTCGCGGGTGATGGTGTGGCTACTCGAGCAGTGGCACGACCCGACTTATGGTTTTTTAACCGGGCTGATTCTGGTGTCGATCTGGATGCCGGTAAAAATGATCCGCCGCTTCGGTGCGGTGGAGGGGTTGAGCGCCGTATTCGGCTTGGGGTTGGTGCTGGCGTTGACCTTCTCGGTTGATTCGGAACAACAACTCACCTATGCCAAGCGTAAAGTTGAAATGAAACAAGCCCAGATCAAGCAGTCCGCCGCACTGGAAGTTGCCCAGGCGCAGTCGCCACTTGACCAAGCGAGGGCAATGCGGATTGCGTTTTATTTTTTGTGCGGCGCGGTGGCCATCTCGGCGATGGTGCTGCCGGGTGTGAGCGGGTCGTTTATCATGATTTTGTTGGGCGCTTATTTTGAAGTGCTGCAGGCGGTGAACGACTGGGACGCGCTCGTGGTGCTGGTGTTCATGGCGGGATGTGCCGCAGGGTTGCTACTGTTTACGCGGCTGCTGAAGTGGGTGTTGTCGCGCTGGCACGACCCGACAGTGTCTTGGCTGGCCGGTTTGATGGCGGGGTCGCTCGCGGCCCTTTGGCCGTTTCGGAAGTTTGATAAGATCGGCGACGACAACGTCGGTTTCGTGCGGGTAGATCTCGACTGGATTACCCCCCCCCCGACGCCAATACGATGTGGACCATCATCGCCTTTCTCGTCGGCTCCGGCCTTGTCGTGGCGTTCATCAAGTACGATCAAGCCAAGGCACAAAAAAAGGGCGGCTGAAAGCCGCCCTGGAATTGGTTTGTCCGGCTTGGCTAGCGGAATCTGATTTCGCTTTCGCTCATTTCATTTTCGCACGGCTGGTTGGTCGGTGCGCCGGCTTCGCGGTCGGTACTTTCCACCAGACTGTTGGCCAGCAGATAGGCCTCGACCTCCTCGCCGCTGACGTCGGCCAGCATGTTGCCGTTGATCTCGACGCACGGTTGCAGCATTTGGCCGGTTTTCTGGATCATCTCCTGTCGTTGGCTGGGGTCATTGATGATGTCGCGATCCTCGAACGGCAGGTCGTACTTTTGCATTACAGCGCGGACGCCATTGCTCCAGCCGCAGGATGGCTTCATGTAGGCGGTTATATTTGGTTTTTCCATTTTGATTTAATCAAAGGCGAAAACAGATTGCCATAAACTATTTACGGGGCAACCTTTTTCCGCGCCATGACACGCCGAATTCTCATTGTTCCGGACAAATTCAAGGGGTCGCTCTCGGCACTGGAAGCGGCCGAGGCGATCGCCCGTGGTTGGGCGGCGGCATGCCCGGACGACACGCTGGTGCTACTGCCTATGAGTGACGGCGGGGACGGCTTTGGGCCGGTGATGGCGGGGACGCTTGGGTTGGAGGAGCAGTTTGTCGAGATTGTCAATGCGGCGGGCGAAGCGCGGCCGGCAGCTTGGTGGTTTGATTTCGAGTCCTGCCAAGCGGTGGTGGAGACGGCACAATCGAACGGCTTGGCATTGTTGCCGCATAGGCGGTTTCATCCATTCGACTTAGACACGTGCGGAGTGGGGCAACTGCTGCTTGCCGCAGGGCAATTGGGGGCTGCGCACTGCCTAACGGGCATCGGAGGCAGCGCGACAAACGACGGCGGATTCGGAATGGCGCGAGCGCTCGGTTGGGTGTTCCGCGACGAGTCAGGCAAAGCGATTGAGCAGTGGACACGGCTCGACGGTCTGGTTTTGATCGAATCGCCGACAAATCGCGCTTGGCCGGGCGTGACGGTCGCGAGTGATGTTCAAAACCCCCTGCTCGGTGTCGATGGGGCCACGTCGGTTTATGGACCGCAGAAGGGCATGCGCTGGGAGGATCTCGCAAAGGGGGAGGCCTGCCTCGACCGCTTGGCCAAGGTCACCGCCGAGACGATTGGCAGTGATTTCTCGGTGACGCCAGGCGCCGGGGCGGCGGGAGGGCTGGGTTTTGGGTTGATGGCGTTTGCCGGGGCGACCATTGAGTCAGGCTTCGAGGTGTTCGCCAAGGCGACCGATTTGGAATCGAAAGTTGGCGAGGCGGATTTCGTGGTAACGGCGGAAGGGGCGATCGACGAGCAGACACTGATGGGGAAGGGGACAGGGCAGGTCGCGGCGTTTTGCCGGCGACTTGGTAAGCCGAGTATTGGTTTGGCCGGCCAGTTGGCGCTTGAGCAAGATGAAGTTGAGTCTGCGAAACACCTCTTTTGCCGCTTGGCCGCGTTGGTTCCGGATTTAGCGATCGAGAGGGACGCGATGAACAACGCGGCGACCTACCTCGAGCAATTGGCAAAACGTGAGGGAGTTTTGAGTCGAGACACGGATTTCAAGGATTAAGACAGAGCTGAAACATCTCAAAAAATTAACACATTTACTAATATTAACATAAGCAAAACTAATGAATGTCATTAGGCATTAAAATGTTGCTGCACCTTTATGATTGTGAGATGCTGCCCGTCCTCTTACAGGGATCTTTTTAAGCCGTACTGGTCAGACGCCTGTTGTACTAGGAAAAACTGACGATTTTTGAACCTTTGAAATGATCCATATTTATTGAGATTAGATGGAATGAGTCACAGAGTTAAAAGAATGGGGTTCCCCAAAAAGCAAGGCCTGTATGATCCGGTCAATGAGAAGGATAGCTGCGGCGTGGGCTTTGTGGCTAATGTGAAGGGCTTGCCGAGCCATCAGATTGTGCTCGATGCCATTCAGATGCTCAAGAATATGGACCATCGCGGCGCGTGCGGTTGCGAGGCTAACACCGGTGATGGCAGCGGCATCCTCACCGGCTTGCCGTGGGGCTTTCTCGAAAAGGTCGCACGCGAGGAAATGGGTGTGGAGTTGCCGTCCAAGGGACGTTTCGGTGCGGGACTGGTGTTCCTCCCCCAAATCGAAGCCGAACGGGTCAAGTGCATCGCCACGGTTGAAAGTATCATCGCCGAGCAGGGCCAAGTCTGCCTCGGTTGGCGTGCTGTGCCAGTGCAAGCTGACAAGGCCGACGTGGGCCCCAGCGCGCGCGCGGCCGAGCCGTGTATTATGCAGCTTTTCATCGGTGCAGCCCAGGGGGTGGAGGGCGATGACTTTGAACGTCAGCTTTACATCATCCGCAAACGCGCCAGCCATAAGCTGCGTCTTGATACCTCGCTTGAACAGTCGTTGCTGTTTTACATTTGTAGCTTGTCTACCAAGGTGATGATTTACAAGGGGATGCTCACCACGGATCAGTTGCTCAACTACTTTGATGACTTGAATAATCCCGATTTCCAAACGCACCTCGCGATGGTGCACTCGCGGTTTTCGACCAACACATTTCCGAGTTGGGATCGCGCGCAGCCGTTTCGGTTTATGAGCCACAACGGCGAAATCAACACGATGCGCGGCAACATCAACTGGATGCGCGCGCGCGAAGGCACGTTGCGGAGCGAGCTGTTCAGCGACGACCTGCAAAAACTCTATCCCATTATGGAGCCGGAATGTTCCGACTCGGGCAACTTCGACAACGCGCTGGAATTTCTGCTGATGAGCGGCCGGTCGCTGCAGGAATCCGTGCTGCTGATGGTGCCCGAGGCATGGCAGAAACACCGCCAAATGCCCCAAGCCAAGCGCGATTTTTACGAGTACAATTCCTGTTTGATGGAGCCGTGGGATGGCCCTGCGTCCATCGCGTTCACAGACGGCAAATACATCGGTGCTGTGCTCGACCGGAACGGCCTGCGCCCCAGTCGCTATTATCTCACGCACGACGACCGCGTAATTATGGCCAGCGAAGTTGGCGTAATTCCTGTGGATCCCGCCAACGTGAAAGCCAAGGGGCGCTTGCAGCCGGGCAGGATGTTCCTTGTCGATTTCGAAAAAGGCACGATGGTTCCCGATGAGGAAATTAAGGCTGACTTTTCCACGCGCCGTCCGTACGGCGAATGGCTCCGCAACCAACGTATCGAGCTGGACGACCTCGCCGCTGCCGGCACCGCGCACGGTTTAGCCGCGGACACGCTCCGGCAGCGGATGCAAGCCTTCGGGTTTACCATCGAGACAATGCAGTTTATGCTGCTACCGCTCATTCACGAGCTGCGAGATCCCGTTGGTTCCATGGGTAACGATGCCTCGCTCGCCTGTCTCAGCGATCAGCCGCGAATGCTCTACGATTATTTTCGTCAACTATTCGCGCAAGTTACCAATCCTGCCATCGATTCCATTCGCGAGGAAGTTATCATGTCACTCGAGTGCTATGTCGGCCCCGAGAAAAATCTGGTCGACATCACCGAAGCGCACAGCCAACGCCTGCGCCTGCCGCATCCGATTCTCACCAATGAGGAGTTGCACTCACTCAAGGGCATGGATTATCGCGGTTGGCGCTCGAAGGAGATCGATATCACGTTTCCAAAAGCCGAAGGCACTGCCGGTGTGGCCGCGGCGCTCGAGCGCATTTGCTCCGAGGCCGAGGCCGCTATTGCTGATGGCTTCAGCCTCGCCATTCTTTCTGACCGCGCCATTTCCGCCGACCGCATTCCGCTGAGCACTTTAATGGCCACCGGCACGGTGCATCATCATTTGGTGAAAAACGCGTTACGCACGCAAATCGGTCTCGTGCTCGAAACCGGTGAGGCGCGCGAGGTGCATCATCATTGTTTGCTCGTCGGCTACGGCGCGGATGCCATTAACCCGTATCTCGCCTTCGAGTCGCTGTGGCAAGCGCGCCACGAAGGCTTGGTCGATGCCGAGAAATTCGCCGCTCCCGAATCCATCGTTGCCGCCTATCGCAAGGGCGTGGCCAAGGGAATGCTCAAAGTGATGGCCAAAATGGGTATCTCAACGTTGCACTCTTATAAAGGCGCCCAGATTTTTGAGGCCATCGGTTTGGGTGACGATGTAATCGACCGCTGTTTCGTTGGCACCGCGAGCCGCGTGCAAGGGGTGAGCCTCGATGAGTTGGCCGAGGAAATGTTGCGCCGCCACGCGCTGGGCTTCCCCGAGCGTGCTGAAGACGAAATGGACAGCTTGCCCAATCCTGGCGAATTCCACTGGCGCGCTGAGGGCGAAAAACATATGTGGAATCCGAAATCCATTGCCGCGCTGCAAACCGCCGCGCGCACGAATAGCTTTGAATCGTACCAGCAATTTTCCAATCACATCAACGGCGACACCAAGGCGCGCTGTGCGCTGCGCGGATTGATGGAATTCAAAGAAGGTACGAACGGCGGGCCAATCCCCATCGACGACGTCCAACCCGCCAGCGAAATCGTGAAGCGTTTCTGCACTGGCGCCATGAGTTTCGGCTCCATCTCCGCCGAGGCCCACGAGGGCTTGGCCATAGCGATGAACCGGCTTGGAGGCAAGAGTAACACCGGCGAAGGCGGCGAAGATTCCGAGCGCTTCAATCCGCTGCCCAACGGCGACTCCAAACGCTCGGCAATTAAACAGATTGCCTCCGGCAGGTTCGGCGTCACCATTTGGTACCTCACCAACGCCGACGAGTTGCAGATTAAAATTTCCCAGGGCGCAAAGCCTGGCGAAGGCGGCGAGTTGCCCGGGCGCAAAGTCGACGACACCATCGCGCGCATCCGCCACAGCACGCCCGGCGTGGGGCTCATCAGCCCGCCGCCCCATCACGATATTTATTCTATCGAGGATTTGGCGCAGCTCATTCACGATCTCAAAAATGCCAACCGCGCCGCGCGCGTGAGCGTTAAGCTCGTGTCCGAAGTGGGCGTGGGCACCATCGCCTCCGGCGTTGCGAAGGCGCACGCGGATCACATTTTGATTTCCGGCGAAACCGGCGGCACCGGCGCATCCCCTCTCACTAGTATTAAACACGCCGGCCTGCCGTGGGAATTGGGCATCGCCGAGACGCATCAAACATTGGTACTCAACGACCTCCGCAGCCGCGTGGTACTCCAAACCGATGGCGGCCTCAAGACCGGCCGCGACGTGGTTATTGCAGCGTTGCTCGGTGCCGAGGAGATGGGTTTCTCCACCGCGCCGCTCATCACGATGGGCTGCATTATGATGCGCAAGTGCCACCTCAACACTTGCCCTGTCGGTATCGCCACGCAGGATCCGGAGTTGCGCAAAAAATTCACCGGTAATCCGGAGCACGTCGTCAATTATCTGTTTATGGTCGCCGAGGAAGCGCGGCAAATTATGGCCACACTTGGCTTCCGCACGATTGACGAAATGGTTGGCCGCGTGGACGCGCTCGAGATGCAAAAGGCCATTGACCACTGGAAAGCTGACGGCATCGATCTTAGTTCCATTCTCACGCCTATCGAAAAGCCGCACGCGGACGTTGGCACTTACTGCACGCAAACGCAGGATCACGGTTTGGAATTTGCGCTCGATAACGAGCTGCTCCGCTTGGCCAAGGGTGCACTTGAATCCGGCGAACCGGTTGAGATCGATCTGCCGATCATCAACACCAACCGCACAGTCGGCACGATTTTAAGCAACGAAATCGCCAAGGCGCACGGCTCGGAATTGCTGCCCGACGACACGGTGAAAATTAAATTCACCGGTTCCGCCGGCCAAAGTCTCGGTGCGTTTCTCGCCAAGGGCGTGAGCATAGAGCTCGAAGGCGACGCCAACGATTATGTCGGCAAAGGACTTTCCGGCGGTCAGCTCACCATTTATCCGCCCAAGGTTTCCACCTTCGCGCCGGAGGAAAACATTCTCGTCGGCAACGTCTGCCTTTACGGCGCGACCGGCGGCAAGGCTTTTTTCCGCGGGCGGGCCGCTGAACGATTTTGTGTGCGCAACAGCGGCGCGGCAGCGGTCATCGAAGGCGTGGGCGATCACGGTTGCGAATATATGACCGGCGGACGCGCCGTCATCCTAGGACCCACCGGTCGAAATTTCGCCGCCGGCATGTCCGGCGGCGTGGCTTACATTTGGGACCCGGACAACGCCTTCGCGCCCAATTGCAACATGGAAATGGTGGAACTCGAATCGGTGGAGGATGCCGAGGACATCGCCGAACTGCAAAGCCTCATCGAGGAACACGCCGAACGGACCGGTTCCACTGTGGCCGTTGAGTTGCTTGACAACTGGAGCACGGCGCTTGGTCAATTTGTGAAAGTGATGCCGACGGATTACAAACGCGTGCTAGCGGAGCGAGAAAAAGGTGAACAGGAATTGGTCGCTTAACTAATCGAATATTTTCAATGGGTAAACCAACAGGATTTATGGAGTTCGAGCGCGAGGCGGTGCCGTATCGCGACCCGCTCGAGCGCGTGAACGACTATGACGAGATCAATACCAATCCCGCCGAGGAGCATCTGCAGACTCAGGGCGCGCGCTGTATGGATTGCGGCGTGCCTTTTTGCCAATCCGGCACCGGCTGCCCGATCGACAACCTGATTCCCGAGTGGAACCATCTCGTTTACCAAAACCGCTGGCGCGAGGCGATTGATAGACTGCACAAGACTAACAATTTCCCAGAGTTCACCGGACGCGTTTGCCCCGCGCCATGCGAAGGCGCGTGCGTACTTGGAATCACCAATCCGCCGGTGACGATTAAGAATATAGAGAACACGATCATCGATCGTGCATTCGAGGAAGGCTGGGTGAGTGCTGAACCGCCCGCGGAACGTACAGGCAAAAAGATCGCCATTGTTGGCTCCGGCCCTGCCGGCTTGGCCGCGGCGGATCAACTCAACAAAGTTGGACACACGGTTACCGTGTACGAGCGCGCCGATCGTATCGGGGGATTGTTGATGTACGGCATCCCTAACATGAAACTCGATAAAGGCGTCGTGGATCGCCGTGTCAATTTGATGCGCGAGGCCGGCGTGCAATTTGTCACCTGCGCGCACGTCGGCAAAAAGGAAGACTTCGCCTCCGGCCACATGACGCAAATCATGGAGGAGCGCGGCTGTGAAATGCGGTTCATCGACCCCACCGATTTGCTGAAGGAAAACGACGCGCTACTGATGGCCACCGGCGCGACCAAGCCCTTCGATCCCACCGGCCGTAATCCAGGGCGCGATCTCGACGGCATTCAATTTGCGATGAATTTTCTTACGCGCAACACGAAGAGTTTGCTCGATTCCAATCTCGAGGACGAGACGTACACGTCGGCCAAGGACAAAAACGTGATCGTTATCGGCGGCGGCGATACCGGCGCGGATTGCATCGGCACTTCGCTGCGGCACGACTGCAAGAGCGTGGTGAATTTTGAATTGCTCGACCAACCGCCCGCCGAGCGTGCCGCGAACAATCCATGGCCACAGTGGCCGCGCGTTTATCGCCTCGATTACTCGCATGCCGAAAACAAAGCAAAGCACGGCAATGATCCCCGCGCATATCACGTTCTCGCGAAGGAATTCCTCGGCGACGGCAGCGGCCACATCACTGCTGTGAAAACCGTTGAGGTCGATTGGGCCAAACCGGTCGAGGGCGGCGCGCCGTTCACCGAAGTGGAGGGCTCAGAAAAGGAATGGCCGGCGGACCTTGTACTACTCGCTACCGGCTTCGTTGGTCCCGAGTTGGTCGTTGGGGAAATGCTCGGGCTCGAGATCCAGAACCCGCGTGGCAATTGGCAAACCTTTATCGGTGAGCACGGGGAATTCACCACAAACCTCGAGGGCGTTTTTGTCGCCGGCGATTGTCGCCGTGGCCAATCCCTCGTCGTCTGGGCCATCAACGAAGGCCGCGGCGCCGCCCGCGCCATCGACCAGTATCTTACCGGTACCAGCCTGCTTCCCGCCCCGGGTGTTACGCAAGGTAGCGCACTCGCTGTCGGTTAGATAAGTTACCCAAGGTCAATCACTTGGCCAGGCGGGGATAAATCTCTTAATAGTTCTAGGAGCGGTTCCGGCCAGAGGCCAAGCGCCAAGACAGCGATTGCCAGCAGGCATAGAGTCACTCCCGCCGCCCACCCAATTTTTATCGGTGCAATCGATGCGGCTTTCCCGTCATCGCTGGGGGCGACGAGGAAGGCTTTCAGCACACGCAGATAATAGTAGAGCGACACCACGCTCATGATGAGGGCGAAGGAGACGAGCCAGTAAAAGCCGTCGTGCCAACTCGCGGCTTCCGGCGCGGCCTCGATGGCGGCGAAGAAGAGATAAAATTTGCCGAGAAAACCGGCCAGCGGCGGGATGCCGGCCAGCGACAGCACGAACACCAGGAACGCTACCGCCAAGCCGGGCGTCTTTGTCCAGCAGCCGTTGAAGTCGCTGATTTCCGCGTCGCGTCCCAGCGTGTCGGTCAGCACAGCGACCACGCCGAAAGCACCGAGGCTGGCCAGCGAATAAACCAATATGTAAAAAATCACGGAGGCATTTCCCGCTGCGGAGAAGGCCACGACGCCGACGAGCAGATAGCCGGCGTTGGCGTTGGCGCTGTAGGCAAGGAGTCGCTTGAGGTTGGTTTGGCGCAGCGCGCCGAGGTTGCCGACCACCATGCTGAGTACAGCGAGCGCGGCGAGTGCGGGGACAAGGGCGTCCTTGAGTGTCGATGAGACAGGCTTTAGCAAAGCGATTAACAGCGCGGCGGCGGCGATTTTGGAGCCGCTGCTGATCCAGCCAGCCACAGGTGTCGGTGCGTTTTGATAAACATCCGGCGCCCAAAGGTGGAACGGCGCCAGAGCCAGCTTGAATCCCAGCCCGACGAAAATCAGCAGGTAGGCCAGCACCAGCATTGGAGAGTGTGGCAGGTCGGCCATTTGGGTGAGGTCGAGTTGCCCAGTGGCACCGTAAAGGTAGCTCAGGCCGAACAAAAGAAACCCGGATGCTACTGCGCCGAACGTCAGGTATTTCAGCGCCGCCTCAGCCGAGGCGCGCTTGGCTTGATTTAGCACCGTCATCGCGTAAAGGCTTAGGCTGACCAGCTCCAGCGCGACGAACGCACCGAGCAGGTTGCGGCTGGTCACCACGAATCCCATCCCCAGCGTTGCCAACAGCAGGAGCGCAAAATACTCGCTCACCTGCGGCGTGATCTGGTCGCGCTTGGCCAAGGGCAATACGCCCAGCCCCATGGCATACAGCAGCGCCTTCAACGTCAGTGTGCTGCGTGTCAGCACCAGTTGGCCGTCGGCGGTGGACTCCATCACGGGCATCGTCCCGGCGATCTGCAACACGAGCACCGCCAGCCCGGCAATCAGCCCTGCGGCGGAGATTTGGCAGGCCACTTGGTAGCGCTTGGCCAAGCGGCTGCCGCGCAGGCGCGAGTAATCCACCCCCAACGCGGCGAACAACGCCCCCACGACCAGCAGGTCGGGGAGCAGGGCCAAGAGTAGCTGTTGATAATCCATGTCGCCTCGTCAGTTGGTGGGAAAGCTGGGAAAGCGCTCGAGCATCAGTTTCAGGCTGGGGGAAATCTTGTCCGTCAACAACCAGGGGCACAGGCCGATGAGCAGCGCCGAGCCAAGCAGGATTGCCACGCCGATTTTCTCCGGCAGCGTCATCACCGGATAACTTGTCTCCGCATCGCCGGGATCAGACGTTTTTCGTTCGCGGAAAAATGCCTCATGAATTTTCACCAGCGTGTAGCCGAACGTGAGCAGGATACCCAACCCAGCGCCGCCAACGATCCAGCCCGAGAGCGACTCCGACTTCCACGTGCCGATCAGCACATACAGTTCGGAGATAAATCCGCTGAAACCCGGTAACCCCATTGACGCCAGGCCGGCCGCGATGAACACCCAGGCGATGCCCGGCATGCGATCGATCAGCCGATGCAGTTCATCGAGCATACGCGTCTTGGTGCGTGAATAAATCACCGTGCCCACCAGCGCGAAGAGCAGCGCACCGATCACGCCGTGCGAGAACATTTGTAGTACGGCGCCGGTCATGCCGGTGAGGTTTAGCGTGGCGATGCCCAGCAGTACAAAACCCATGTGGCTGACACTCGAGTAGCCGATGACGTACTTGAAGTCGTCCTGTTTCAAGGCAACCAGCGCGCCGTAAACGATGTTGATGACCGCCACCACCGCTACCCACGGTGCCCAGTCTTGAGCGCCCGCTGGCAACAGCCCGACGGCTACGCGCAGGCAGCCGTACGCGCCTAGCTTCATCACCACGCCCGCCAGCAGCATGCTTGCCGCCGTCGGCGCGGCCACGTGGCCGGTCGGTGCCCAGGTGTGGAACGGCCACATGCCGGCCATTATGGCGAAGCCGACGAAAATCAGCGGAAACACAACCACCTGCAGATCTTTGGAAAAATTCGCGCCCATCAGTTCGCGCAAATCGAAGGTAAGAGGGGTTAGCCCCGACCCAAAGTACAGCGCTAGCATTCCCAGCAGTACCAGTGCGCTGCCGCCGAAGGAATAGAGCACCAGCTTCATCGCCGCGAATTGCCGCCGTGTGCCACCCCAGATGGCTATCAGGAAATATTTTGGCACCACGGCGATCTCGTAAAACACAAACAGCAGAAACAGATCGAGCGACAGGAACACGCCGTACACGCCGCCGATCAGCGCCAAGTAAAAGGCGTAAAATTGGTTGGCCCGCGTCTCGAGATTCCAGGTGAACAACACACCACACACCGCCACCAAGCCGGTCACTAGCAGCAGTGGTAGGCTGATGCCGTCGTAGCCGGTGATGAAGCCGATGCCGAGGGACGGTATCCAGTTAGCCTCGATCAAGTCCGTGAATTTGCCGCCGTCGAGGTTAGAATAATTTACACAACAAACCATCGACACCACCAGGCCGGCCACCGCGACTACCAATGCCACCCAGCGAATACGCCGGTGCGTACTCGATGGCATCAGACCGCACACCAGTGCGCCGATGAAACTCAAAATAATGGTGAGTAGCGCGGTCATGTCAGGGGATCATCTGGGTCAACTTTTGGCTGAACTCCAGCCAAGTTGTGGGGTCGATGCCGGCCCAGAAAATAAGGATGATGATCGGGGATAAAATCAGGATTTCGTTCCGGGTCAGATCCGGCATGGACTTGTATTGTTCGTTGATCGGTCCGGTGAAAACTCGTTGCAACATGGTTAGCAAAAAGACGGCTGTTGCCAGCAGGCCAAGCGTTGCCGCGATCGTTATACCCGGTGCGACGGCGAAAGTGCCGCTGAAAATCAAAAACTCTGCCGCGAATCCCGCCATGAACGGCAGGCCAAGCGAGCAGAATGTGAGGATGAAAAACACCGCCGCGAACCGGGGAGTGACAGCGCTGAGTCCGCCGAAATCGTCACGCCCGCGCAAGCCGGTGCGATCCTCGAGCAGGCTCACGAGGTAAAACAAGCCGGCCGCCGCCAAGCCGTGGGCAAACATCTGCAGTATGATACCCTGTTTCGCCAGCGCGTGTGCGTCCACCTTGAGGCCGTCCGCTGCTATGCCCAGTGCGCCCACGCCGAGAACGCAATAGGCCACATGGTTGAGCGACGAAAAGGCAAGGAGGCGCTTGAGATCGGTCTGTCGCAGCGCGAGGAATGCGCCCCACAGGATCGTCACCAGCGCGAAAGCCATCAGCGTGCCGGCGTGCTGCTTCAGTTGCTCAGGGAAGATGTTGACTATGATTCGAAGGAAACCGTACACGCCCATTTTCGACATCACGCCGGTGAGTAGCATGGCCACCGGTGTTGGCGCGGCGGCGTAGGCGGGCGCCTGCCAGATGTGCAGCGGCGCGAGAGGCACCTTCACCCACAGCCCGGCGAGCACGGCGCAGAAAATTAGCGGACTGACATTGACGCTCTTTTCGGCGAGCTCGATGAAGTCGAATGTGCCGGTTTTCTTGTACAAAAACAGGAAGCCCAGCAGCATCGCCACGCTGCCCAGCACGGTGAACAGAAAAAAGTTCAGCGCCGCACTGTGCCGCTCCTCGCCTTTGCCGAAGAGCTTGATGAGAAAGAAGGATGGCACCAGCGCCAGTTCCCAGTAGAGGAACCAGTGGAAAAAGTTCAGTGCGGTGAAGGTGCCAAACAGGCCCGTGAACAGCAGGCTGAGCAGCACGAAATAGGTGCGCGGCCGGTCGGTGTGCTGCCATGAAGCCAGCACAACGAGGGGCGCGAGGAGCGCCGACAACAGCAGCACCAGCGCGTTCGTGCCGTCGAGGCCGACGAAATAATGAACGCTCAGCGCGGGAATCCATCCCACCTTTTCCACAAACTTCAGATCCCCAGGTTTCTCGTTAAACTGTACAAGCATCCACACCGCCAGCGTCAACGACACCAGCGCACCGGCCAGCGCCACCGCGCGGGCGCGGCGTTCCGGCAGGGCCAAAACCAGCACGGCCGCCACCACTGGGGCCAATGTGAGTGCGGTGATCATTTCATCCAAAACCCCAGCACGCCCAATGCAACCGCGCCGAGCGCGATGAGGCGGAGGTAGCCGGGGAGAAAGCCATTTTGCGGGCGGGTCACGGCGTGGCCGGCCGAGCGCAGTCGGTTGCACATGCCGTCGAAGGCCAGTGTGTCGATCAATTTACGGTCGCCACCGATGGCGAAGGCGTTGCCAATCCTGTCCGCCAGCAGTACCGCCAAGTCGCGTACGAAGAGCAGCAGCTCATTGAGTTGTTCCGCGATTACGATGGCCAACGCCCACAACCGGCCCACCGTGGCGGCATACAGTTCGTCGAACCACAACTTGCGCACGAGCGGCGTGACGGCGAGCGGATCTGCCGCTTGGCCAAGCGCGCGGCCCCGATAAATCAGCCAGCCAAGCGCAATGCCGCCCAGCGCCACCGCCATGCTCACGGCGATGACAAATTTATCGTGTATAACTTCCCCCTGCAGTTTGGCAAAAATTGATGTTTCAAAAAACCTCCCCATGCCGAGGGCAAACAGCGCCAAAATGACCAGTGGCGCGGTCATTATCACTGGGCTTTCGTGCGGCGTTTTGCCGCCGCGGTATTCGCCCGCAAACACGTAAAGGCACTGGCGCGTCATGTACACCGCCGTGAGCAGCGAGGCTGCGGCGGCGATCCAGAAAACAGGTCTCATCAACGGTTCTCCCCACGCGGCGGCGAGGATTTGATCCTTGCTATAATAACCGCTAGTGACGAAGGGCAATGCCACCAGTGCCGCTGTGCCGCAAAGGTAGGCGATGGAGGTCACGCGCATGGGTTTCCAAATGCCGCCCATTTTGCGGATGTCCTGTTCCTCGTGGCAGCCGTGGATGATCGATCCCGCACCGAGGAAGAGCAGCGCCTTGAAGAAGGCGTGCGTGAGCAAATGAAACATGCCAACCGCCACGCCGCCCACACCCAACCCCACCATCATCAGGCCGAGTTGGCTCACTGTGGAGTAGGCCAGGATGCGCTTGAGGTCGTATTGAGCAAGCGCGATGAATGCCGCAACGAGCGCAGTAATCGCACCCACCCAGGCCACCACAGGCAGCATGCCGCCCGCCTCAAACAACGGGATCGTTCGCGCCACGAGGAATACACCTGCTGCCACCATCGTCGCCGCGTGAATCAGCGCGCTGACCGGCGTCGGGCCTTCCATCGCGTCCGGCAGCCACACGTGCAGCGGCAACTGGCCGGACTTGCCGATTGCACCCATGAACAGCAACAGGCTGATCACCGCTGCGACGCTGATGCCGAATACGGTGCCAGTGAGATCCTGCTGCAACATACCGCTTCCTGCTTCATTGTAGAGTGTCAGTGTGCCGGTTGTCTTGAACGCTAGCAGGATGCCGATGAGAAAACCCATGTCGCCAATGCGCGTGACTATGAACGCTTTTTTGCCGGCGGCGGCGGCCTCCGGCTTGTGGAACCAGAAACTGATGAGCAGATACGACGCGACGCCGACAATTTCCCAGCACATGAACAGCAGCAACAGGTTGTTGGCCAACACGAGGCCAAGCATCCCGGCGGCAAACAGCGACAGGTAACAGAAAAAACGAGCCATGCGCTCGTCGTCTTTCATGTAGCCGGCGGAGTAGATGAAAATCAGCAGGCCGACGAAGGTGACCATTGCGGCCATCACACCAGTGAGTGGGTCGAGTACGAAACCAAAATTGATGACGGTATCGTTGCCGACGGTGAGCCATTCAAAATCAAATGTCAGGGGATCATCCGTCGGCTCCATTCCCCATGCCTTTTTCAGTGCCGAGAGTGCCCAGCCGCACGAGCCGAGCATAGCGGCTATAGCCACGCCTGCGGCGCGACGGCCGTTCTGCAGTCCGCATGTCAGGGCGGCGGCCAGCAGCGGCAGCAGGGGTATGAGGGCCAAGGTCGTGGTGCTCATTCTTCCCTTAACGTGTCCATGGACTCCAAGTCCACGGTTTTGAAATGCCGGTAAACCGCAATCACCAAAGCCAGGCCAACGGCCACTTCAGCAGCAGCCACGGCGATGGCGAACAGCGTGAACAGCGGCCCGTGCAGCAGCGCGGGGTTGTCGCTGTAACGCCAGAAGGCGATGAAGTTCAGGTTGGCGGCGTTGAGCATGATTTCGACGGAGAACAGCACGACGATGGCGTTGCGCCGCGTGAATGCGCCCATCAACCCAACGCAAAAAAGCACCGCTGCCAAAATGAGGTAATGGTGCAGCGTCATTCCTGTGAATCCTCCTCCTTTGGCATGCGAATGCCCTGCGCTGCGGTGACCGCACCGATGAGCGCCGCAGTGAGCAGCAACGCCAGCACCTCCAGCGTGACCACGTAAGGGTTCATCAGCTTGTGGCCTAATTCTTTCACCGAGGGATCGATCGCCTGCGCGGCTTCCGGCGGCGGTAATTCCTGAATGGCTGGCAGCAACAGCACGA
>MPLU02006656.1_pt1 | contig 17983 bp, 17 predicted proteins | sample 1617381 | NCBI WGS metagenome assembly MPLU02 (sample SAMN05944801, study PRJNA350692) | marine metagenome | biome: marine; feature: ODZ; material: water; isolation source: 90 m water sample filtered on 0.2 um supor filter | place: Pacific Ocean | collected 2012-04-08 | depth 90m m
CTACGCCGCAAGGGAGTAAGGAGCGAGGTGCACGTGTTTCCAAGTGGAGGTCACGGTTACGGCCTTCGTCCGTCAAAGGACCCTGTCACCGCCTGGCCGGAACTTTGCGGTGATTGGTTGAAGAGCATGGGTTTCTTGAAGCGTTAAACCCGCTCGAAAAGCACTCGGATTGGCAGTTCTTTTTTATCCAGCGGTTTTCACTTCACCAGCGGGGCGAGCGTCGGCCTTGAGAGATTTGTCGAAAGCCAAGGCGTGTTTGTAGAGTCGTTGGACGATCTTTTGGTTTGCCGCTGCGACGTCCGTCGTTTCGCCGATGTCGTCGGCCAAGTTGTAAAGTGTTAGCGCCGGCTTGGTTCCTTCTTTTTTCTGTTTCTTGTTTCCACCGCCAATATGGAGTTTCCAATCGCCACTGCGGACTGCACGCAGCCCGGTGCCGCGATAGTAGTAAAACTGTTTGTGCGGGCTCTTGGCTCCTTCCCTGCCGGACATCAATCGCCAGATATTTTTGCCGTCTATTTTGCGCTTGGGCAGCTCGGCCTTGGCAAGCTTGGCAAAGGTCGGGAGAATGTCGCATGCGGCGGCAACTTCGCTGCAGACGGAGCCTGCCGGGATTTTGCTGGGCCAGCGCATGATGGTCGGCACGCGCATGCCTCCCTCCCATGTACTGAATTTCGCCCCTCGGAGCGGCAGTGCCGAGCCGCCGTGGTGGCGGAGCTTTAGATGCCATGGCCCATTGTCGCTGGTGAAGATGACGACCGTATTGTCATCGACGCCAGTTTCTCTCAGCGTTTTCAAAACCTGGCCGATCGAGTAATCAATCTCTTCGATCGTGCGGATGTACGCTTTCTTTGGATCCTTCGTGTAAAACTTGTCCGACACAAAAAGAGGGATGTGCGGCATGGTGTGCGGCATGTAGAGAAAGAAGGGTTTGCTCTTGTTGCTGCGGATGAATTGCTGCGCCTCTTGGGTGTAGCGTTCGATGATCGTGTTTTGGTTCACAGGGCGTTCGACCACTTTGGTGTTGCGAAGCAGCGGGACGTTCCATGGGGAGATGTCGCGTTCGATCCAGGTACGGTCCAGGTTGCGGTCCTTGCCCTTCACGCCGTCCATGTCGTTGGAGTAGGGGATGCCGAAGTAGCTGTCGAAGCCGTGGTTGGTCGGCAGGAATTTCGGCAAGTGCCCGATGTGCCATTTACCCACGGCCGCAGTGGCATAGCCCTTGGTCTTGAGAATCTCAGCAATGGTGGTCTCCTCGGGGTTCAGGCCGATGTTGTGGCGTGGAAACAAAACGCCGGTGATGCCCACTCGCGGTGGGTAGCAGCCGGTCATCAGCCCGGCGCGGGACGGCGAGCAAACCGGAGCAAGCGAATAAAAGTCGGTGAACTTCATTCCTTCTTTGGCCATGTTGTCCAGATTCGGGGTCTTGATGGTTTTCGAACCGAAGACGCCGACGTCTTGGTAGCCCTGGTCGTCCATGAAAATGAGGACGAAGTTTGGAGTGCGCCCGGCCTCGGTGGCTGAGGTCAAAGCGAAACTGGCGGCCAAGCCGAGCAAGCCCTTGCCCAAGCGGTTGAGTGAGTATAATTGAGACATGATATTGCTTTGGATACACTAAACAAAGCCAGGCTCGGATTCAAGCAATGGCTGGTTTTGCTCGTCGAAGCTTTTGGTTTGAGATACACCACCCGCACCGATGAGCGAATCGAGCGTACCGAAAATCAAGAAATTGCCCTTCATCCTCGGAGACGTGGCTCTCCTGATTGTGGCTTGGGTGGTTTACTATAACTCCGAGGGGTCGATTGACGGGCTGGAGGCGTTCTGGTGTTTTACCTGTGTGGCGACAGGGGCGTGGTTGATGGTGCTGCCGTTTCTCAAGGAATTCCAGGCGCAGGCCGACCTCACCGAGGCGAAGGAACTGGCCGCTTCGGTTGAGAAAATCTCCTCGGTCGATGCCGTTGCCAAGCAGATCGAGAGCGCCACCGAGCAGTGGCTCCACGTGGAGGATCGCGCTAACGAGATCAACGCCGCCTCGCGGGAGATCGCCGGCAAGATTAACGCCGAGGCGCGCGAATTCACCGAGTTCCTGCAGAAGGCCAACGACACGGAGAAGAACCATCTACGGCTGGAGGTGGACAAACTCAACCGGACACAGGTTGACTGGGTGAAGGTGGTCACCGGTATGCTGGATCACGTGTTCGCGCTCAACCAGGCCGGGCGCCAGTCCGGGCAGGAAAAACTGGTGCGGCAGCTGGACAACTTTCAGGTCGCCTGCCGGGACGTGGCCCGCAGGGTGGGGGTGGTCACCCACGAGCCGAAGCCGGAGGATGGGTTCGATACCGGAAAACATCAACTGCGTGATCCCGAGGCGGAACCGGAAGTTGGAGCAAAGATCATTGGCATCGCTGCGCAGGGGTTGTCCCACCAGGGTCAGGTGCTGCGAAAGGCGGTCGTGGTGATCGAGGGGGAGGAGCCTGGCCAATCGCCGTCGGATGCCAGCAAGCCAAAGGCCAAGGCTAAGGCCAAGAAAAAAGCGTGATCGCGCTCAGTTGCGCCTTGAGGCGCCCTGCATGTTGAGCATCATTTGTGCTTTTTTGTCGCCGTTTTCTGCGGCTTCGATCAATGCGTTTTGGATGTTCACACCGGCCTCGCTGGCGACCATGAACTGATCCACGGTCAGCTTGGCGCCGTTGGCTTTCAGTTGGTTGACGCATTGGATGGCCAATGGGTAGTTGCCCTGATCAAGCGCGTCGCTCGCGGTCTTTGCCAGTTGCTGCAGCTTGGGGTCGGCCTTCTCGAAGTAGGTGATCAGGTCGCTGGCGGATTCCTCGGCGGTGTCAGCCTGAAGCGCCTCCTCCGCGACTTCGCCGCAGCCGGTCAAAAGAAGGCCAAGCGACATTACGAAAAGGGGAGCCTTGAGTTTGTGAAACATTGGCTTTTCTCGGCCGGTTCAACGGCCGCGGTTTTTCGGGCTGCACCACCAGCGATTTCCGCCAGGAGGAGCCGAGCGGGCTTCCTCATAGTAGATTCTGGGATTGATAAACTCGACATGGCTGTCGACTGAAGCTGCCACGAATCCCTCCTTGTGTCGCTTGGCCACCGGTTCGCTCGCGCGGCTCGTGGCATTGTCATAGGCACCGGCGTCGTCACTGTGGGCCTCCCAGTATACCATGTCGCCCGGTTGAAATTGATTCGCCTTATAGGTCATTCCCGGCTTGCTGCCTAGGTTGCACGTGTATTCGCAAAAGGCGCCGTTCATGATGTAGCTGGTCACCTGATTCTCCCTTTGCTTGAAGTTACGGTGTGACCTGTCCTTGACGATGTAATCCATCGTGCATTTTAGGATGTTGCTATTGTTATGGTAGTTCCACAGCTGACTTTCGTGAACGAGGTCGCGAGCCGGGCGGCCGTTGGCGCGCCTGGTATAGGCCCAGTTGGGCAACCCTATCGTGCCGGAGCACCAACCCGGGTAGGGCATGTAGTCTTCGGAATCGTTTAGGTACATGGCGGAGGCGATGCTAATTTGCTTCATGTTGTTGATGCAGTTGGTCCGCTGGGCCTGTTCCTTGGCCTTCGCCAGTGCCGGGAGCAGCATGCCAGCCAGGATGGCGATGATGGCGATGACGACCAGCAGTTCAATGAGTGTGAATCCCGATACGTGTTTTTGTGGAGTGTTCATCGTTCGTTTCAGTGGTTGGCAGAACATTCGACGGTGGGCCTTTTTTTTGCAACCCAATTTTGCAATTCTTGACAGGTATCGAAAACTACCGGACGTTGCCCAACGAGTTGTTTATGGGAATTACACCTGCAAAACTTTATGTGGCGGATCTTGGGGAGCGGGCTGTGGTTCGCATAACGGGCCGCGCGAACTGCCTGTCCAGCGTCCCTTTCAAGCGCGTCATCAAAAGTCTGATTGAGCGAGGCCGCCTGGGCTTCACGCTAGACTTGAGCGACTGCCAACTCATGGACAGCACATTCCTTGGGGTACTCGTGGGACTGAACCGCACCCTTGGCCAGTCGGAACCGGGTGGGGGTTTTTCACTCTACAGACCAACGGAGCCGGTTCGAGTCCTGCTCGACAACCTGGGAATCCTCGAGTTGTTCAGTACTGCAGAGTCGCTTGACCAAGCGGAGGCTGCAGAGCCGGTTGAGGCCGGCGAAGCGCCGGACAAAACCGAACTCACCCGCACCAGCCTGGAGGCACACCAAACCCTCACCGATGCCAACCCGGAGAACGATGCCAAGTTTAAGGAGGTTACCCGATTCCTTGAGGAGGATTTGAAACAGCAAGAGGCTGCCGATTCATCGGACTAAATTTTCAGTCGGTGATATTGGCCGACGGCCGGCTGCATCAGGGTGACGGTCTTGCCGTCTGGCCAACGGATCACCAGTTTATCGACCATCTGATTTTCACCTAAGCCGAAGTGGACCGTCGCAGGGTGCTGCGCGGTGAACGAGTCGCCGGTGACGAGTTGACGCACATCGTTGCGGTTGCCGGTGTGCAGTTGAACGGTTGCTCCGTTGGCAGGCAGGCCGGGCCGGTCGGGAATGTGCAGGCCAACCCAGTTGCCTTTGGTTTGGATCTGGTTTCGCATCACGAACAACCGTTGCTGTCGTGCCTTGGCATCATACTGGACGACGAGCAGATCCGTCTGTCCGTCGACATCCACATCGGCGAGCACCACCGACCGTGAATCGAACTCAAATGCCGTGCCCATAAGGAATGCCGCATTACTGAAGCCGGTGTTGTCGCGGTTCAGGAACAGGTGGTTGTGCTCGAATCCGTTCCACGAATAGTTTGAGCCGAGTCCCTGCAGTGTGCCGGAGAAAAAGGTATTCAGCGTTTCGTTCGGCTTGGAGGTGCCGGTGTACACGTCGTGGCACCAAAAGCGGGTGCAATAGTCGAGGGCGGAGTTGCCGCTCAGGTGTCCGTTGGCGACGTAGAGGTCCATGTCGCCGTCGTTGTCCATGTCCGCCGAACTGCAACCCCACGACCAGCCTGTGCGGGCGACATCGCTGCTGAAGTCTGGCTGGTGGAAGCCGGTCTTGCCGCCGATGTATAGTCGGTTACCGTAAGTCATTGGCGCACGCATGGCGTCGAGTTTTTCAAAGCCCTCTCGGCCTAGCCCCAGCTGGTCAAGCCGCCGTGCCGTGGTGGAACTCATGCCGACCATGTAGATGTCCAGTGCACCGTCCCCATCAAAGTCGTTCACGGTGTGGGACATCCCGAAGCCGTGTCGCTGCTTCACCCATCGGTCTGTTATTTCTGTGAATTCCCCATGGCCGTTGTTGCGGTAAAGGTCGATCCCCGAAAAGTCGCAAACAGTGAGCAGGTCGAGATCGTGGTCTCCATCGAGGTCGGCGAACGAGGCGCTGTAGGTGCGGCGATTCCGCTTGGCCGAGAGGCCGGCCGCCTCGGTGCCGTCGGTGAACTGCCCCGTGCCGTTGTTCAGCAACAGCGTGTCAGGGTAACCGTCGTTGGCGTCGTAATACGGGGTCGGCATCGAGCCTCGCAGGTACGGCTGTTTCCATTGGCCGACGAAGAGATCGAGATCGCCGTCAAGGTCGATATCCGCAGCCGTCATCGTGTGCTGGTTTTCGTACCTGTCCTGAAAACAGACGCTCGGTTTGGCGGTGAACTGTCCGCCGGCGCTGCCGGCCCAGAGTCGCAACAGGCCGTCCTCTTTTCTGGTCGAGATGAAGTCCACATGGCCGTCGCCATTGAAGTCGGAGATAATCCCCGCCGCGCCAAGTGGCATAATGGGATTTCTGAGCATCGGTTCGTGTTGGAACCGGCCGCTGCCCTGGTTCCAGTAAACGAGGTTGCAGCCGGCAAGGACGATCTCCGGCAATCCGTCCTCGTTCAGGTCGTAAATGATCAGTGGGCTCACGCGCGGGTAGAGCTTGGCATCGACTTTTTTCGGGTCGATCTGCAGCAACTCGGTGAACGCGGGCTTCCCGGTGTAGTCGGTGATTGTGGTGTCCCGTACCTTGATCGTCCCGGGGATGCGCAGGCCGGAGTTGGTCTTGTGAGGTGTCCATGTGACCTCGAGTTGGCCCTTGACGATGGCGCGGCGCTCGGCGCTCGTGTTTGTGGAGTGGATCTCAAACGAGACCACCGACTGTGGAGCTTGGCCATTTTTGCCCGGGCGAAACTCGGAGTGGTGCCACTCGGTCTGGATAATCTTCCACCCAGCCGACTTCAGTTCGTCCAACAGCGCCAGATAAGCGGGATGATCAAGCGGGATCGTATCACCATCGAGCGAAGCTTGCCGGATACCGGGCATGCCCAAGGGCAGCGGTTTCCACTCGGAGGGCGAAAGTAACTCCAGTCGGATGAAGGGGAATTGGCGCAGCACCTCAAAAGGCTCTGTCGAGCGCAGTCGATCCCACAGCGCGACAAAGGCGCTTTCGTAAGCCTGGGCATCGACCTCGTGGCGAAAAACCGTTTGGTCGAATCGAACTTGCTCGTTGGCCAATGTTTGGAGCGCCGCTTGGCCCGGAGCTGCATCCACCTTGGCTTCCATCAGCTCCGATTGAGGTGTCGCCGACGTGGTCGCCTGTTCATTGGGCTGTTCGGCCGGACTACAGCCAAGCAGGTAGATGCAGCCGAGCAGAACCGAGAAATGCGTCGCTTCCACTGCGTTGGATCGGATTGGGGGGTTAAGTTGCACCGCCGAGGGAAGCTACAGGGGGTGTACGATTCGGACAATCTCGAAAGAGTTTCAGAACTCCGCCCGCGCTTGGCCAGGCGCAGAGGCTACACCGGCTTGATGGATGGGTCGGGGATTGGGGAGTTGGCGGATTGGGCGTAGGTCAGCGCGATGGCAAGTGCGTCGGCGGCGTCCGGCTCCGGCATCTCGGGCAGGGCGAGACGGGTTTGCACCATCTTGGCGACGGCCTCCTTCTGCGCTGCTCCGTAGCCGACGATGGCCTGCTTGACCTTGCGCGGCGCGATCTCGAACACGTCCAGCCCGGTCTTGGCCAACGCGGCCAACGCGGCTCCGCGCGCCTGGCTCATGACGAGTGCGGTTCGGATGTTTTGCGCGAAGAACAGGCCCTCGACAGCGGCGATGGTGGGTTTCGTTTTTTGGAGAACATCCTCGAGCGTTTCTGTGATCTCCCTCAGGCAGCGGGAGAGCGGCCAATCGGCGGGGCAGCGGATGGTGCCTTGGCTGAGGGTGGTCGGTGTGGCTTGGGCGGTGTCGATGACGCCGTAGCCGGTTCCGCGCAGCGAGGGGTCGATGCCGAGGATGACCTGTGGGCCGGTTGCGCCTGGCTTGGCGTGTGCGGTCTGGGCATCGGTGCTACGGCTGGCTAGGCGCTGCTGCATGGCGGCGAGTTGTTGCGACGTGATGCCCACTCGCTGTGCAATAAAAAACTCCGGCCCGAAAGTCGAGGCTGGGGTTTATGAAAAGAGCCGTGGTGATTCAGCCCTTGTGAAGCCGGGTGAAGATATCGCGGTAAAAATCGGGATGACTTTCCCATGTTTGCGCGGTGATGAAGTTGCCATCGACGACGCTTTGTTTGTTCACCCACTTGGCGCCGGCTTGCTCGACCTCGAACCGAATATTGCAGTAACTGGTGAGCCTGCGGCCTTCGGCAATGCCTGCGGCGATTAGAATCTGGATGCCGTGGCAGATGGAGAAAATCCATTTGCCCTGCTTGTCGAAGGCCCGAACGAGCTCCAGCAGCTTGTCGTTGTGGCGGAGAAACTCCGGTGCGCGGCCGCCGATCAACAGGATGGCGGCGTAACTCGTTGCCTTAGCCTGGCCAAGTGCGATATCCGCCTCGATGAGGTAGCCGGGGCGCTCAATGTAGGTGTTCCAGCCAGGCTCGAAGTCGTGGATGACGCCGTGCAGCCGCTTCTTTTTAGAGGCCCCAATGTGTGCCGTCCAGCCTGCCTCCTCGAAGCGGTGTTTCGCATAGAGAATCTCGTACGACTCACCGGAATCATCGGTAACAATCAGGATTTTTTTGCGGCGCGCCATCAGGCGGCGGAATCAGTTATCGTACTTGGCTCCCTGGTCGATCCAGGCGCGGACGAGACCGATCTGTTCCTTGGTCAGCTTGGGATAATCTTTTTTGCCTTCCGGCGGCATCTCGTAGTCAACCACCTGATAGGTGATGTAGTAGGTCAGGGGACTCTTGTCGCTTTTGCCGGGGATGATGGCCACGCCCTCGGAGCCACCCTTGAGCGCCAGTTCGCGGGTGTCGATGCGGTACTTGCCCTTGGGCCGCTTCTTTGGTCCGTGACAATTGAGGCACGATTTTTCAAACAACGGCTTGATGTCCTTCTTGTAGCTGACCTTCGCCTTGGCTGCGGGCGGCAGCTTGGCCGACAAGTCCGCCATATTGGCTTTAAGGTCATCAATTTCCACGGATTCGGCGTTCGCGTTTTGCGACGTAGAAAATCCACCAATGAGCATGAATGTAACGATATATTTCAACATGACAAAAAAAATTCTTCCGCGGGCGCTTGGCTAGGCGCGGAAGGCCGGTATTTTACTGAAGCCATCCTCCCAAGTCAACCAAGGCCGTTTTGGACGCGCGGCTACACTCCCTTATTCAAAGGCGGCGCTTGGACGAGTCAGTCTACGGTGCGTGCGCGGTAAAAGCGCTGCTCGTAGTCGGGGGCTTCGGCGTCGGCGATTTCCTTCCACGTGTCGCCCGGCTTGGCGGTCTCGAGCGGGGTCCAGGTTTTCAGGTCGTCAGAAACTTCGACGGTGTAGTCGCTCGTGGCGTTACCTCCAAGCTGCAACATGGCGCGGCCATCATTCGCCCATCCGCCCCACGCGAGAGTGGGGGGAGCCTTGGGCGCGAAATCGCTCGTTTCCGCCGTGATTCGGTACTCGTCAAAAACCATGTAGTTGTCGCCAGGGGCCTCCGGGTTGTGAATGATCCATGATGGGCCCAGGTCGCCGAAGGTCAGATTGAGCCCGGTGGTGGTCAGTTTTTTGGCGTTTATGAAAAGAACAACGCCCTGCCCCTCGCCGCCGATGGAGACCGTCCAAGTGTTGGCGGCGAAATCCAACACGAATTTCAGGTCATAGATGGCCTCGTGTTTGAATTTGTATCCCGTGGAAAAAAAAATGTCGTCATCGAGCGCATAGTTGATGTTTCCGGTTTCGTTGTCAAAATCCAGCGTCATCAGCCGGCGCAGGTTGTCGTTGTAAAGGGACCAGCGAAAGTCGTCCCGCTGATCGTTGGTGGAATCGGCGATCTTCATGAGCATCGTGACGGTGATCCGCGTTTCCTCCTGCCCGATCCCCTCGACTGACCGCCAAAGGCTGGTGTACCCCTCGGAGTCCTCCAGTGGCGGCCAATACCCAATGTAGCCCTGTTGGCCCAGGCCCTCGAAATTATCCTCAACCAGGCCGTTGCCACCGGTGCCTTCCCCCTGCCAGCCATCATGGTCGATGATGGGGTACTCCATATCGTAATCCTGCCCAGGCTCGAAGCCGCTGTAGTATACCGTCCGCGCTTGGCCAAGCGCGGTGGCGTTCGCCAAGCCAAGTGACACCGCCAGCCAACATGCGGCGATGGTGCGTCTCGTTACCCCCCTCATTCCTGTTTGCGGCTCAACTCCTTGTCAGCGCGGATTCTTGCCGCTGTCACCCGACGAACCTGATGATCGCGAGGAGGATGAGGGAGCACTTGGTGCTGGAGGAGAATAGCTTCTTGAGGGTGCTGATCTTGAGGGTGCCGATCTTGAGGGTGCCGATCTTGAGGGTGCTGAGTAACTCCGTGAAGGAGCGGAGTAGGACCGGTTGGGAGTTATCCGTGCCGGTGGCCTGGTGGCCCTTGAAGGAGCCGGGCGTGATGCCGCTGGTGCCCTGTAACTCCGCGAAGGTGCTGCGCTGGACCGTCTCGGAGCGGCCGGGCGTGCGCTTGGCTGGCGCGATGGCCGCACGGTTGCCTTGGGAGCCACCGAGCGTTGTGTCGAGCGGGGTGCGCTGTACGAGGGGGAGGGTCGCTGTTGCCATGCACGGCTGGGCGTGGCCGAGTTTCGGGTGGAGGGTGTCACCAGCCGTGAGGTGGCGGATGGGCCGGGTTTGCGGGTGATGTTCGCTCTCGGCGAAGAGTGGCTTTTGCTCGGCGCGCTGAAGGTGGATTTCAGCGTTCGGTTGCCGCTCGCGTCCGGCTTGGCCGACGTGCTGGCACTGCGGCTGGACTTGGTGGAGCCAGTGAGGCTGGGCGATGCAGCAACCACTCCGCTATTGAGAGAACGGCTATTGCTGCCTCCAGAGAGGCCGTAACTCCGGCCAAGCGGCCGCGCGAGCGTCCCAGGTCCCAGTCTACCGCTGGTTTTAGTCTGGTTGGCTACGGAGGTGCCGTTGCCATACTGCTTTAATAGTTTCTGGTCGGCCTCCGGTTTGTCTGCCGCAGAATCGCCTGGCGCCGGATTCTTGGTAACCGGTGTGCGTCCACCCGGTTTTTCACCTGGCGTATCTGGCGGGGTGGGCATCTTTGGACGATAGATCGCCATGGTTTTTCCGTTGGCATCAATCTGCCCGATACGGGCGATGCTTTCGACCTCAAGGTCCAATTCGCGGATACGCATTTTCTGCACCGGTTCGCGCGTTTTATCGGCGATCACGGCCGGTGGAATGCCGGCGTTGACGATCGTGGTGTTGTTCTCGGTGATGTAATTGTTCACGACCGTTGTCTCGTTGTGAACAATCGCCACTCGGTTGTCCGGCACCCGGTGTCGGTGCAGCCGACGATGGCGCAAATGCGCATAGTCGCAGTAGGTGAACCAGCCATGCCCAAGACCAAAACCGAAACTGAAGCCAACGTGCGAGCCTCCCCAAGAGTACCCGATGCCGTGCACGTAGTGTGAGCCCGGTGGGAGCGGTGCCCAGCCGGCGTAATGGTCGTTGGAGCGCCACATGACCCATGCCGGGCTCCAAGTGTAGCCGGGCACCCAGTACCAGCCGTGAAGAGAGGAGCGATGCCAGCGTCCGTAATGGAACGGCGCCCAGCCCCAGCTATAGTACGAGTTCCAATACCAGCCGACGTCACTGTAAATCCAGCGCCCGCCCTGGCTGTATGGCCGCCAGCCGCCATCGACCATGGCCACAGTCGGCCTCCACACCCAGCCGTGTGAGCCGTCGTAGATCCAGTCGCCGTACGGATCGAGTGCGCCGTAATAATGGTTGTTGACCACCGGCGGATTGTTCGCCGGTGGCAGCGGCGCTGGCGGTGGCGTGCTCGCGACCGGTTGTCCCGTCACCTTGGCCGGCTTCATCGGTACTCCACCCTGCTCCTGCTTTTCCTCCACGGCGTCGCCCTGTCGAATCATCAGCGCCACCACGTTTTCTGGGACGCCCAAGTCGTTGAGGAAAATTATCGTCTCCGGCACGATGCGGTGGGTGATCGGGTTTTGCTCGACGAAGGCCAACAGCGCCTCGTCGCCGACTCCGCGCTTGGCCATGTCCACCACGCTAGCCACCTCCGGGCGCAACTCCAGCGAACCGGCTGCCGGGGCCGGGGCGGCAACTTGCGCAACCGGCACCGGCTGGGCATCCCCTGGTGCGGGTGGCGCCGGGGCGTCAAACTGCGAAAGGTCGGCCGGTGGGCCAACGGTTGCTGGGGGGTGATTGTAAACGCGCGGGCCTTTCGACTCTCGCTGGCATCCGGCGGCCAATGCCACGGTCAGCATCAGGCTGCCAGCCATCAGGGTATGAATGTTTGCTTTCATGATTCCAGACGGTTGAGGCCATAATCGGCTTCAGTAAACAGACTCCCGGCGTAAACCTGCTATTCACCAAAACCGTTGTAGGCTTGGATTCAGGGTAGCACTCGAAAACCGTGACGCAACCAATAAAACGTCCCGTTCCTTCCGACTTGCGTTGGCGCTTGGGCGGGCGGAAAGTCGCCGCATGCGTGCAAATCTAATTCGTGAGTGCTTCAGTGTCGCGGTACTGATCGCCGGCTTGGCCAAGGTCAACGCCGAGGAGCCGAAGGCCAAGCCGGAAACCCCGGAGGCCCGGCAGGCGCGATTGTTCAAACAGTTTGAATCGACGCTGACCGACGCCATGCTGACCGGCCAGTTCACCGTCGTCGGCAATGAGGCGCCGCCGCGCACGGAGTCGTACACCATTCTCTCTGTACGGAAAATGTCGCAGGGCGACTTGTGGGTGTTCACCGCGCGGATCAAGTACGGCAAACGCGACATGACACTGCCTATGCCGATCCCCGTCAAGTGGGCAGGCGACACGCCGGTCATCTCGCTCGACAACCTGACCCTCCCCGGCTTGGGCACCTTCAGCGCGCACGTGGTGATCGACGGCAGCAAATACGCTGGCACATGGGCGCACGGCGAGGTTGGCGGCCATATGTTCGGCACCATAGCGCCGGCCAAGGCCAAGGCAAAACCGGGCGCGCCGAAGCCGGAGTAATCCAAGCGACGACGCATGGAGCCTCAGTTGTCCACAAAGCGGAAGCCCAGCCAAAGTCTCACTTGGCTGTTGCGCCTCGCGCTGATGCTCGGTGTACCGGCGCTGCTGCTGGGGTTGGCCGAGGGCGCTTTCCGCTTGGCCGGTTACGGGCATCCCACTTCGTTTTTTGTCGCCTCGACGCACCACGAAAACGGCGCGCTGATCGAGAACTCAAAGTTCGCGTGGCGTTTCCTGCCGCCGACACTCGCGCGGGCATCGCAACCGACATTGTTGCGCCGTGAAAAGTCGCCCGCTACAACCCGCGTGTTCATGTTTGGTGAGTCGGCGGCAGAGGGCGATCCCGAGCCGGCGTTCGGCATGCCGCGACTTTTGGAGGTGCTGCTTGAGGGCCGTTTTCCCGGGCGTGATTTTGAGGTCATCAACGCCGCCGTCACCGCCATTAATTCCCACGCCATCCTGCCGATCGCCCGCGAGTGCGCCGGTCTCGACGGCGACTTTTGGGTGCTTTACATCGGGCACAACGAGGTGATGGGGCCGTTCGGCGCGGGCACTGTTTTTGGCCGAAAAACCCCACCATTGACCACATTACGCCTGGGCTTGAGCCTCAAGCAGCTCCGGTTCGGACAGTGGGTTGCCAGTTTCAGCGACTCAACGGAGAACGCAGACGGCGCGCAGTGGAAGGGCATGGGAATGTTTCTCGACCAGCAACTTCGCGCGGACGACCCGCAACTCAAGTGGGTTTACGATTCGCACAACAAAAACCTGTCGGACATTCTCGCTGAAAGTCGCCAAGCAGGGGTCCATGTCGTGATGTCAACCGTCGCATCCAACCTGCGCGACTCGGCGCCGTTCGCTGCGCCGGACGCAGTCGAGCAGTTTCAGCTGGCGCGCTCACTCGAGGCGGAGGGCAAAACCGGCGAGGCGCACAGCCACTACGTTCGGGCGCGCGACTTGGACGCGCTGCGTTTTCGCGCCGACTCGAAGCTCAATGCGATCACTCAGGCGCTTGGCCAGGCGGGATCCGGCAACGTGACTTTCATCGACGCCCAAGTCGCGCTCGACGCGCAAAGCCCAAGCGGCATCGCCGGGCGCGAAACGTTTTACGAGCACGTGCATTTTACGTTCGAGGGAAACCACCGCTTGGCCAAGTTGTTCGCCGAGGGCATCGCGTCGCGGCTCGCGTCGGGCGGTGACAAGCCAAGCGGTCCGTGGCTGACGTCCGGCGAGTGTGCAGGGCGTTTGGCGTACACAGACTGGGATCGCGGCGTGGTGTTGGCCAGTGTCATTCGGCGATTGCAACAGCCGCCGTTCAATCACCGACTCAACAACGACGAGGCGCTTGGCCAACTACGCGACGAGGCGCAGCGCGTGGCTAGGAGACTAGACCGCACGGCGGCGTTGGCGACTTACGACAACGCGCTGAAAGCCCGGCCCAACGACTGGCGGCTGCTGCAGCGGCGCGGGTTGCTGCTGTCGTCTGCCGGCCGTCATGACGAGGGGGTTGATTCACTGAAGCGCGCCATCGAGCAAACATCGTGGAGCCGGATTCTTCACTACCAACTTGGCGCGATGCAGAACAAGGCCGGGCAATACGGCGACGCGTCGGCGTCGCTTGGCCGTGCGCTGGCGCTTCAGCCGGACTTCCCCGAGGCGACCGCCCAATTGGCCCGGGCGCGCGCCGGCATCCCGTATCGCCTTGGCGAAAAAGCGATGGCCGCCGGCGATGCAACCGGGGCGCTTGGCCACTTCACAAGGGCGGCACAACTCGACGACACGTTTGCCGAGGCGCATTTTCAAATTGGGGCGCGCCGGGTCGAGTCAGGCCGGATCGCCGAGGCGACGGCGAGCTTCGAGCGGGCGGTGGCGCTCAAGCCGGACTTGCCGCAGGCGCGGTTCAACCTCGTCACCGGCCTGCTCAAACTGGAGCGATACAGCGCTGCGCTGGGGCATCTCGAGGCGTTGGTCAGCAAAAACCCGCGAGACATCCAGGTGCAACGCTACCTCGAGTTCGCTCGCGCAAAACTCCGCGAGGCGGCGAAGCCGCAACGGTGACTTTAGGCCTCCGTAAAAAATTATCCGCTGCTTTGCTCCTCACCCTGACCCTCTAGACGGAAAAGTAAGCTACTGAATTGTAGTGAACTCAACGGCATTCAAAATGCGCTTGGCCAAGCTCCCTCTACCAGCGGGAGAGGGTTGGGGAGAGGGAGAAGGCAAACGACTTTTCTGAAGGTTACTGTCTTGAGCGACGCCAATTCCGTTGCGGCGACATCGGGCTTCGACTAAAAACCGGCGGTCATGTGGCGACTCTTTAAAGAATGCCTCTCCTTTGCGTGGCGGGAAAAGAAATGGTGGCTCATCCCGCTGATCGTGGTGCTGTTGTTGTTGGCCGCGCTCATCCTGTTCAGCACCGGCTCGGCGCTGGCGCCGTTCATGTATCCCTTCATGTGACCTGAGCGCATGCGCACCCTCCTCGGCATCTCCGCTTATTACCACGACTCGGCCGCCGCGCTGCTGGTCGATGGAGGGGTTGTTGCCGCCGCGCAGGAGGAACGATTTTCGCGCCGTAAAAACGACGAACGCTTTCCAAAACACGCTATCCGTTTTTGTTTGAAGCAGGGTGGCGTCAGCTTGGCTGATCTCGATGCGGTTGTGTTTTACGACAAACCGGTCGTCAAATTTTCGCGCATGCTCGAGAGTTTTTTGGCCATCGCGCCGGCCGGCTTACCGGCGTGGCTGCGGGTGCTGCCAACCTGGCTCTCGGAGAAACTCAACCTGCGCCAAACCATCCGCGACGAACTCGACGGTCTGCCGTCCGACTGCCCGATCCTGTTCACCGAGCATCACGTCGCTCATGTGGCGAGCGCGTTTTATCCGTCGCCGTTCGATCGCGCCGCCATCCTCACGGTGGACGGCGTCGGCGAGTGGGCGACGACGACGATCAGCCGAGGCGCGGACGACCACATCGAGATGCTGCGCGAGCTTCACTTCCCGCACTCGCTGGGTTTGCTCTACTCGGCGTTCACGGCGTACTGCGGGTTTCGCGTCAACTCCGGCGAGTACAAGCTGATGGGCCTCGCGCCGTACGGCGAGCCGCGTTTTACCGCTGCGATTATTGAAAACATGATCGATCTGAAGCCGGACGGCTCGTTCCGGCTGAACATGGATTGCTTCGATTTTCTCAAGGGCAGCAAAATGACCAACCGCCGGTTCGAGCAACTGCTGGGCGGGCCGCCGCGCGATCCCGAGTCGCCGTTCGAGCAGCGGCATATGGATGTCGCCGCCTCGGTGCAGGAGGTCGTCAGCGAGGCGATGTTGCGCCTGGCCAAACAGGCCCGCGAGGTGACCGGCGAACACCGGCTTTGCCTCGCCGGTGGCGTCGCGCTCAACTGCGTGGCAAACGGCAAACTTCAGCGCGCAGGTGTGTTCGACGAGATTTGGATCCAGCCGGCCGCCGGTGACGCCGGCGGCGCTCTCGGTGCCGCCCTCGAGGCGTGGCACCAATTCAAAAATGCCGTACCGAAAGGGGAGGGTGAGCCCGATTGGCCAAGCGCGGGCGGCGACTCGATGCGCGGCAGCCTGCTTGGCCCGGAGTTCTCGGAGTCGGAGATTCGCCGGGCGCTGGAGGCGCACGGCGCGGTGTTCGAGCAACTCGACGAGACAGCGATACTCGAGCGCGCTGCCGCGTTGTTGGCCGATGGCGCGATGCTTGGCTGGTTTCAGGGACGGATGGAATTCGGGCCACGCTCGCTTGGCGGCCGCTCGATACTGGGCGACGCCCGCTTGGCTTCGATGCAGTCGGCGATCAACCAAAAGGTCAAGTTTCGCGAATCGTTCCGGCCGTTTGCCCCGGCGGTGCTGGAGGAGCGGGCGGGCGAATATTTCGACCTCACTACCGAGTCGCCGTACATGCTGCTGGTTGTAGACGTGGCGAAGAGCCAGCGCCTGGCCAGACCAGCGGACGAGTTGGCCGGCTTTGCGAGTCTTAGGCACGCGCGCTCGACGCTGCCGGCTGTGACACACGTTGATGGCTCGGCGCGCGTGCAGACGGTGGGCCGCGAACGACACCCGTTTTTTTGGCGGCTGCTCATGCAGTTCGAGCAGCGCACCGGCTGCGGCGTGTTGCTGAACACCTCCTTCAACGTTCGTGGCGAGCCGGTGGTCTGCACGCCTGATGACGCCTATCGTTGCTTTGTTAACACGGCCATCGACTGGCTGGCCATCGGGCCGTTTTTGCTTAGCCGCGAAAGGCAGCCGGTGGAGAAACCGCAGCCCACGTTCGACCCCATCCCGGACTGATGCGCATGCGATTCAAGGACACCCCAAGCGAGCGGCGGAAGTTTCTGCTGTCGCTGAGCGTGATGTTGTCCGCCGTGGCCGGTGTGTTGTTGTGGCGGGCAGTCATCGCTTGGCCAGCAGCCTGGCTGGCGTGGGGATCAGTCGCGGTGCTGCTGTGCGTTGGCTTGGTTTGGGATGCTGCGGGCCGGCGTGTTCACCGGGCGGGGATGACGCTTGGCTTTTGTATGGGACGGGTGTTCGGCACGCTGTTTTTGCTGCTACTTTTTTTCACTGTACTGCTGCCACTTGGCCTGGCACTCAGGCTATTTGGGAAGGATCTGCTGCAAATGCGAAAATGGCCGCTCGGTGCCGAGTCATACTGGAAGATTCCCCGCCCGCCCGGCTCACTCGACCGGATGCATTAGACAAGTTCCAGGTCATCGTGTATTTTTCGACTGATGGCTTCGGGTGGTTTTGTGTCAGGGGTTGTGGCGATTAGTTCCAGTTGATTGTACTTGCTAGTCGACAATCAGAATTTTGATATCTATTATTACCACTGCGTGAAGGCAACATGGAACAACAGCGACCACCGGCTCGAGTTCCTTAATTTTTTTCGGATTCTCACTATCGCTCTCTGCTTTTCGTCGTCCGGTTGTACTCGAACTTCGGCTCCGGAAGAGCCCAACCCCATTCCACCATCACCCGACTCAATCCCCATCGTAGAAGGTATTCAAACCGCGCCAGGGCTCGAACAAACGACCTTCATCGCTCCTCTCACGGATGCCTACAAGCGGATTGATCCGATTGAGGACGGCTGGGGTAGTGAAGCATTCAGTGCAGCCGCGACCAAACAACTCAAACTGCTAGCCAAACAACTGTCCGTTCCCTCGAAACTATCCAACGATTCCATCGCAAAATTCTTTAGCCAAGACACTAACTTGAACCTACAACTTAAGCCTGCCCGATTATCAGAGTTCTACCGTGACGCCGAGTTCCAGATCCAACGCGGTGGCCCTGAGTCCGCACCCTTTCAGGATGACCCGGTCATTGCATTCCAGTCCCTCCTGTCCACCATTCAATCGACCAATATTCTTCAAACCGAAGTTAAACTATACAGGGTGGATACGGCCGAAAATGATTTCACAAGTCATGTCCTATTTAACGCCACCGGCCAATCTACCGAGGGACGAATACAAATTAACACCGAGTGGCTTTGCCATTGGACACGAGACATCGAAACACCGCATATCAAGAAGATCGCTCTCCTTTCCTACGAGGAGTCCACCCGACTTGCCAAAAATAAATCC
>MPLU02192182.1_pt1 | contig 17950 bp, 19 predicted proteins | sample 1617381 | NCBI WGS metagenome assembly MPLU02 (sample SAMN05944801, study PRJNA350692) | marine metagenome | biome: marine; feature: ODZ; material: water; isolation source: 90 m water sample filtered on 0.2 um supor filter | place: Pacific Ocean | collected 2012-04-08 | depth 90m m
TGCATTGCTTGCTGCTTTTCTATCGTTAAGTAATTCTTGAAGGTAATATCCTAATGCGACGTTTGCTTGTTTATCACTAAATTCTGAAACATTTAGAATGTTTAATCTTCCTTCTTTGATTAATCCTACAGGATATACCATATCTGGATCTAAAATGTCTGCAAATCTATTACGTGCATCATCAATTTTATCTTGAACTCTATCAGCAGAATGTCTTTCTTCTTTTCTTTCTGGATCACTTCCAATATACTGGACTTGTTGATCGAGTGCTTCCCAAAAATTAGCAGATTCTTTTACTTCTGGCGTGAATGCTTTTCTCAAAATTCTCTGCTGAATATCTGCTCCTTCTCTTATCTCTAAAACTTCTGATAATGTTTCAGCATCTAGTAATCTCGGATTGATTTTTGCGTCAATTACATTAATTTTTGGTATGTCTAAATCTGCATAGTCATTATGATAATCAAAAATAATCACCGTTCCGCTTAATGCAGCAATTTTAGATGCAAGTAGTGAAACGAGATTACTTTTTCCCATTCCTGTCATTGCTAAAATTCCTAAATGTCTTGAAACAATTTTGTTTAGATTAATTTTTGAATCAATATCTTGATTTCTTAAAAGATTGCCAATTTTCAACCATTCATTTCTTTCAGGTGCAAAAATATCTCCAAGATCTGCTTTTGTTGCTTTGATTACTTTGGTTCCTGGTAGTGGTGGAATTGCAGGAAGTATTGCTTTTCCTTTTCGTAACATTTCTAAGAAACCTAAAATCAAAATTTTTCCGGTATAACTTTTATCCCGCTTGTTGAGTTCGGCAAGTTCAATACTCTCTTCTGCTTCATCAAAATTTTTCACATCGGATAATGCTGCACTTGTAACAAATGATGTTTCAACTAATCCTACAATTTTACCTTCATCAACCTCTATTATGACATATTCACCTATTGGAAGCGCTCTTGATGACTGTACTGTTACTACATTTGGCTTTGATTCTCCTACCACAAATCCTAGACTCATCCTAAAACCTCCCTTGAACCAATCTCATTTGATAGTCCATGTATACTAGCTAATTTTGCAAGATCTTTTCCTGAAATTTTACAGTTATTGTGAGCCAGTTTTAGGGAATATGGATATCCGCTGATACTATTTTTGTAAATTTTATCCAGTACTTGTTTGAAATCTTCATTCGTATATCCTGTTCCAAATAATTCAACTTTGATTAATGGTAATGAATCAGCTAATCTTGCAAAAATTGATGTAATGATTTTATCTTTGCCAAATTTTGAATCTTCAAATATTTTACTAAAACCTGGTGTTCTTGCAGCATGATTGTAATAGAAAATATCTCCTGCAATTGCTCCCAAATCCTCAAATTGTTTTCGTGTGTTTGATGTTTTTGAAACAAATACCACGTTGTTTCTTTTTTTCATTGCATTAACCATTGATTCTGTTAATGATGCTTGTCTTGTCATAAATTGTGAATAAAGTGATCCATCCATCAAAACTAAATCTGCATTATCAATAGACATGTTGCATGCATCTATCTCCATTTTACTTGCTAATGATGCCAAGGTTGGGTTTGTATCTAAACCAAAATCGTGCAAGTCTGCAATTATCTCTCCATCTGATTTTATTGATACTGCAGTTACAGCCCAAAGTTCTGCACCTTGAAATTTTGTACTGTTGAAACTACTATCTATCCCTGCAGATACTACTTCTTGTTTTTTTGGAGTATAATCAATCCAATTTTCTTTTGCTTTTTGAATAATTTTCTCATATTCAGGTCCTTTTAGAATTGATAATGTTTTTTCACGATTGATAATTGCATCTTTGAATACAGTATTTAGCATAATATCTAATTCTGGTTTTCATGAATATGAACATTAGGGTAGAATTAGAGCTGGCTATTTGTCAGAACTCAATATTATTTTTCTTCTTTTGGTTCGTCCTTGTCTACTTTATCCCACATGTGCATATTTCCACGTAACAAAAATGAGCCTACAATTATTGTAACAAAACCTACTACTACGAACATAAAACCTCTACCAATTATGCCTAATTTTGACATGTTATAATTTGGAATGCATTATTATTAAGACGTATTTTCTCTAAAATATGCCAAAACGCAAGGATATTGCCATATGGATTGCAATTCTTGGAGGCGGAATAGGATTCTTTTTCTTTTATGGAATTGCAGCTGAAATGATGAGATGATCTCATGATTCAGTTTGATGACAATGTAAAAAACTTTGTAAATTTTCAAAAATTAGGATACGTTGCAACCGTCTCTTCAGATGGTACTCCAAATCTCTCACCAAAAGGAACTATTGCAATTCTTGATGACTCTCGATTAGTATTTGCAAATATTCGTTCTCCTAAAACAATTGAAAATTTAACAAAAAACCCTTCAATTGAAATTAATGTAATTGATCCTTTCTCTCGATTTGGTTATAGATTCAAAGGATTGTCTAAAATTTTCTCTGATGGTGATGATTTCAAAACAATTCTTGATTATTTTAGAAAAAATGGAGTGAAAAGTGAAATTTCTCATATTGTTGTGGTTGATGTAAACTCTTTTTCTGAAATAACATCTCCTTCTTATGATCTGGGTCTTAAAAGAGATGATTTAGTAAAAAAATGGAAGCAATACTATAGCTAATTTTGTAGTTTCTTCTTTGTTTCAGTATGTGCTTTTCTTTCTTTATCTAATAGTTGTCTTGTAACTTCAAGTTCTTTCATAGTATCTTGTAATCTTTTATTTGTTGTAGCGATGATTTGGCTAGCTGCTTCTACTACGTTTTTTGAATCATCTCCATCTTTATTTTTCTGATTTGTTTGTTTCATTTCTCCTAGTCTTTTTTTGACAACTTCTAACTCTTTTTTTCGTTGATTCAATTCTTCATCAATTTTATTTTTCTGATTTTCTGAATCTGAAAAAAATGGTTCATTTTTTCCAATCTTTTCTTTTAACTCATTATTGATTTTCTGATTTTTTGCAATCTCTTCTTGAATTTCTTTCAATTTGTTTTTTGAATCCTCTACTTCTCTCGAAATTTTTTCTAGGTTTTCATTATCTGTTTTTCTCATATTATTGGCATTTACACCAGAATTTTCATTTGAGCGTAATTCTTTTTTTGATTGAATTATTTTACCTACAATTTCATTATATTCTTTTTTTGATAATTCAATTTTTTCTATAATTGTACGTAATCTCTCATTTTTTTCTTTAATTTTACTCTCTAAATCCTCGATATCATTTTCTATATCGTCCTTAATCTTTTGTAAATTTTCATTTGTATCTTGAGAAACTTTTGATTCTTTTTTACTGAATAATCCCATCCCATTCTTACCTATTCTTTGCTTTTTTAATGAATCTGATGTAGAATCCTACTCCCCCCACCAACATTCCAAAAATTAGTGATGCAATTCCCAATTCTGGATTGTCTGTATGTAGATTTGGTGCTAAAAACAATAGTAGTGCACCAAAAATTATGAGAACAAATCCTCCGCCTTTCTTTTGTCTATTATGTTCGTTATGTGCCATTTCTATCTCGCAAATTTGCTAATCTTATCTGCAACATTCTTTTTTCCAATGTCTAAAATGAACGGTCCGATTTTTGGACCTCTTGTAGTTGATAGGATTATCTGATAAAGTATTTTGAAAAATTCCTTTGGTTCAATATCATCCCCTTTTGCAATTTGATAGATTGCATTTTGAAGATCTTCAATCTCTTCATCTTTTTCTAAAAGAAGAATCAATTTCTCTAATGCAGCTTTTGTTTTTGAATCAATTTCAATTTCAATATCATCTGAAATCTCATATTCATCTGCAAAATTTCCTGCCATTTCTATAAGATTGTCAATTTCAGGAGTTGTTTCTTTGATTGCATGATAATCAATTAACTTTTTGTTAATTCTTGAAACTCTATCTTCTTTGAAAATTCTAGATAATTCCAAAAGCAATCTGTAACTAACTTGTGGTGGCATCTGTTTTGGTGGTACTAACAAATTCACATATTCATACAATCCTTTTGATTTGACTAACTTTGCTTCATTATCAATTTTGATTTTTCCAAAAAATATTTTTTCCAATTCATTGTACTCATCCATAAGTGACGGTATGTCTTCAAATCCTAATTCTCTTGCTCCTGTAATTCTTTTGTAAAGCAGTAATAGTATTGATTTTGGGGTTCCAAATTTTAGCCATGTTTGTGATGTCACAACATTTCCTAGTGATTTTGATATTTTCTTTCCACCTTTATCCAAAAACATTTCATATTTTATGTGATGTGGGTGTGGGAAATTCAAAACATCGTCTGCAACCCAATCATTTACTTTTACTGAATCCATGATATCTTTTCCATATGCCTCAAATCTAATATCAAATGCACTCCATCTTGCAGCAAATTCAACTTTCCATGCTAATTTACCAAGATCTTTTCTAATATCTGCCTCTCCTTCATGTCCACAACCCTTGATAATTTTTCCACCAATCTCAGTATCATGGCATTTGTAACGAACCTTTCTTTCGTCAGATAGGTATTCTGTTGCTTCTGCAACGTATAGTCTGTTACATTGTGTACATACTGGGAAATATGGTAAAAATTTTTGATATTTTTCTTGTCCTACCAACTCTTCAATCTTAGTTCCAATTTTCTCACTTTGTGTTAAGATGGTGTGAATTTGTTCTTGCAGTAAACCTTCTTTGTAAGTGTCTCTTGCTCTTTTGAAGGTATATTCAATTCCTAATTTGTCTAATCCATCTAAAAGCCTGCTACTCATATTCATTCCATAAGATTCGTGTTCGCCTGTATGATCTGGAATTAGCGAAACTGGTTTTCCAATATGTTCTTGAAGTGAATCTGGAAATCCTTCTGGAATTTTTCTTAATCCATCAAGGTCATCTGAATATGCAATTAATTCTGATTTGTACCCCATGTTTTCTAATGCAAGCTTTACTCCATATGCTCTCACTGCATCGCCCAAACTACCTATATGTGGAATGCCTGATGCGCCTAGTCCACTTTCAACTCTGATTAAACTAGTATCTCTTCCTAATTGTTTTTCTCTTTCAATTAATTCAGATGCTAGTTTGTCAATCCATGTTCCTTTTCCTATAACATTTTGTTCAGACATATTCAATTACAACTCCTTTGCCATATATGGCCCATTAATTTTGTATCCTATTTTTTTATAATATTCTCTTGTACCTACTGCACTAATCACACATAATTTGTTTGATGAGAGATCTGTTGCAGCAATTTTTTCTGCCTCATTCATTAATTTTTTTCCAATTCCTTGATGTTGAAAACTAAATTCTTCTTGTTCACCTATACTGATTGCTTTTCCAAACACATGAAGCTCTCTCACAATTGATGTTTTATTAGTAATTTCTTCTCTATGTGCTTTCTCACTTGGTTTTCTTAGTCTCAAAAATCCATACGTCAAGTCATTCTCATCATTAAATGACAAAAATACCTCTTTTCCATCAGATGCATTATAATCAATTCTTTCTAATTTTAATTCAGGAAATTCTTTTTTATTATTCAAGCCTGCCTCTCTACATCTAATACATTTGCATGACGTTCCTTGTCTTTCTAATTCCTGATGAACTTTTTGTCTTAAATTTCCCATTTTTGGACCATCAATAATCTCATCTACTGTTATCTCTCTTTGAACTCTCATAATTCGAACCCATTTTGGAATCATCTTTTTAGCTTCACTTAAAACATTAATCATATCTTTTGTAGAATATGGTTTGTAATTTCCTGATTTGTAATCATCATAAAGTGGTGTATTTTTTAGCACTAGTGCAGGATAGATCTTTAACATATCTGGTTTGAATTCTTCCATTTCAAACAATTTTTTAAAATCTGCAATGTCTTCTTTTGGATTCATTGTTGGTAGACCTGGCATCATATGTGCAACAATTTTGTATCCTGCATCTTTTGCAATTTGAAATGAACTAATCACTTGCTGTAAATCATGGCCTCTATTGACAATATTATAAACTCGTTCAGTTAAACTCTGAACACCTATCTCTACTCGGGTTGCTCCATAATTTAACATCATGTCAACATGTTTTTGTTGACAATAATCTGGTTTTGTCTCTATAGTGAATCCGACATTTCTCATTTTTGCTTTTTCATTATTTCGTTTGGCTTCTTCTAAACTCACTGAATCAAATCCATTAATTGCATCATAACACGATTTAATGAAATTGCGTTGATAATCATCTGGCATGAATAGGAATGTTCCTCCAACAATTACCAATTCTAATTTTGTAGGATTATGACCAAATGCAATTAATTGTTCAATTCGTCTTTTAATTTGAATTCCAGGTTCATAATCATCTTCTATTGCACTTAGTGTTACTGGTTCTTTTCCTGTATAGCTATTTGGTGTATTGATCTCTGTTCCTCCTGGGCAAAAAGTACATCTTCCATGTGGACACGCAAAAGGTTTTGGCATTATTGCAATCACTGTTACTCCTGATGCTGATTTGACAGGTTTTTTCAGTAATATTTTTTGGAGAATAGAAAATTCTTTTTCAGTAGCTGATGACAATATTTCTGAATTCCTAGGTAATCTTTCTAATGAATATTTTGCACAAATCTCTTTTATTTCATTTTTAATTTGATTTTTTTCAGGATTTTCAATTTTTGATAATTTTGCACATATCTCTTCACATGCATGTAAAAAATTATCACTTAATTTTTGCATGTCTTTTGCAGATTATTGTAACATAAAATGGTTAACAATTATCTTACTTTCTTTGAGTCTTTCTTTTAGGAGTAGATTTCTTCTTAGTTGCCTTCTTTTTTGTAGTCTTTCTTTTAGGAGTAGATTTCTTCTTAGTTGCCTTCTTTTTTGTAGTCTTTCTTTTAGGAGTAGATTTCTTCTTAGTGGTTTTTTTCTTTGGAGATTTTTTGAGGTCTTTTTTTAATGATTCTAATTGATCAGTCAACACTGCCATTTCTTTTAGTAACTTTAATTCAGCTCTAATTTTTGCTACTTCTGCATCAAACTCTTTTTTGTTTTTTTCTGCAGCTGATGCAGCTTGAACTTGTGATGCAGCTTCAGCTTGAACTTTTTCAGCTTCTTCTACTGTCATTTCTTTTCTAACTTCTTCGCTAATCTGTTTTTGTTCAGGTTTAAGCTTACCTTCTTTTTCTAATCTCTCTAGGTATTCTTTTTCATATTCTAAAAGACGTTCTTCTTTTGATTTTTCACTCACAATAGTGGATAAAATCAGCTTGAATTTAAACAAATTTTTGATGTTTTAAATTAAAATCGATTGTTTTTCTTACTTTTCGTCTGGTTTTACTTGTATTTCTTTTCTATAATCCATCTTTAACCAAATTGGCGTGATTATAGTTGTGACTGCTACCATAAGAACAATGGTTGTGTATACATCTCCTGTTAAGACTCCTGATGATAATCCAACTCCTGCTACAATCAATCCTACCTCTCCTCTTGAAATCATTCCTATTCCTACTCTCATTCCTGCAGCTTTATTTTTCAAGAATAAGATTGATGGTAATCCACATCCAAATAATTTAGTTGCAATTGCAATTGCAATAACTACTGCACTAAGCATTAACACATCTAGATTTACTGTTCTAAAGTCTACTTGCGCTCCAATTATCGCAAAAAACAAGGGCGCAAAAATTAAACCAATCCTGCTAATGAAATTCTCTATCTTCTCAAATACTTTTGTCGCTGATAACGCCATTCCTACCGCAAATGCTCCTACAATTGGAGATAATCCTAACATACCTGCAATTGCTGCTGCTCCAAAGAACGATGCCGTTGCTATTCCTTCTACACTTCCAGTTGATTTCCATATTCTTGGTGTGATGATTTTTGGAATTACGAAAATGGCTGTAATTAATATCGCTGCAAAGAATCCTAATACCTTAAGAATTGTAAATGTCACATCAAGTAAATCAATATTGTCTAATGCTTCTGAACCTCCAAATGATGTTACAACTGATAATACTGCGATTGCCAAAATATCATCCACAACAGCTGCTGCAATAATTAAACGAGCTTCTGGAGATTTAATTTTATTAAACTCCTTTAGTACCTGAATTGAAATTGCTATACTTGTTGCAGTCAATGCAGTTGCAATCATCATTGCCTGTAATGCATCGAATCCAAATGCCTGAAATACTAAAAGTCCTGCAAAGAATGGAACTACTACTCCTAATGTTCCTACTGTAAATGATGCTTTTCCTCCACGCAAAAATTCTTTCGGTGTCATTTCTAATCCTGCCATAAACAAAATTACAATTGCACCAATCTCTCCTAATGTTCTAATCTCTGGTCCGATTTGTAAAATCGATTCTCCTGTTTCTGGATGTAGCAAAAATGCTCCTAATGCAAATGGTCCAATTATCATTCCTGCAATTAATTCTCCTAAAACGATTGGTAGTTTTATTCTGCTAAACAATTCACCCATTAATTTTGCAGAAGCTAGCAAGATTCCTACTGCGATGATAATCTCTATGAAGTGTGCATCAGCTGCCATTATCTAATATTTTCAGGATTACGTCATATAAGCCAAATCTAGTAAAATTTTCTGAGATAACATGTTATTGATTTCTATGCAATTTTCAATTTATTAATAAAAACGCCCTTATTTTTACTAATTCTGCCAATTTCATAAGATTTCATCTTATGTTTATTGAAAATTTTATGAATATTTTTGACTTGATTCTCTGGTGCGATAATACAAAATCCTACTCCCATATTGAATGTCTTGTACATTTCTTCATTTTTTACTCCTGTATTTTCAATCAACTGCATTAGTGCTGGAGTTTTTGGCATATTGTCTAAATGATATCCTATTTGTTTTAATCTCAATAATTTTGTAAATGCACCTCCTGTAATGTGTGCTAAACCATTAATCTTGCATTTTTTCAAAGTTTCTAAAACTGGTTTGACATAAATCTCAGTTGGACGTAAAAGTGCGTTTCCTAAATTTCCAACTCCTTTGATATTGTCTTTAACTGAATATTTTGTTAATAGTGCTTTTCTTGCCAATGAATATCCATTTGAGTGCAAACCTGAACTTTGTATTCCAATAATTACATCCTTTGGTTTTATCTTATCTCCTAAAACCATCTCCTTTTTTGAAAGCATTCCTACAACCATTCCTGCTAAATCAAATCCAAAACCTTTACCTGAAATTAAATCTGACATTATTGCTGTCTCTCCACCTACAATTGGCATTGCTGATTTTTTTGCACCTTTTACTAACCCTGATACAATTTGTTTGAATATTTTTTGATCATTTTTGTTTGCAGCTATATAGTCTACAAATGAAATTGGTGTTGCACCAATACAAATTATATCGTTGACATTCATTGCAATACAATCTATTCCAATTGTATCATATTTTTTCAACATGTTTGAAATAATCACCTTTGTGCCAACTCCATCTGTATGTGTTGCAAGTAATTTTCCACCTGGAATTTCTACAATTCCTGCATAATGACCAAATCCATGTGTCATTTTTGCTTTTTTCTGTAAGTTATGTGTAGATTCTATTAATTTTCCAATTGCTCGTTGACTCTTCTTAATTTCTGAAATATCGACTCCTGCTTTTTTGTAAGTTATTGCCATATTCATTCACCTACATGTACATATTTGAATCAATTTTTTTATGTTCAGAATATTTATCCGATAATTCTTTCAAATCTGTAGTCATCTGTTTTTTCTGTTTCTTTAAATTTTTTGTATTAATCTCAGTCTCATAAACTCTATTTACCGCATCAATAATTGTGGCTGCAGCTATAGGATCTGGCATTGTTTCGTCTGCTTTTGCAAGTAATGTTATTCCGCGAATTTTTCTTATTAGACATTCATTTAGTATTCCTCCTGAAATTCCAGTAATGAATCCCTGAGGGATCATTTGAATATCATTTTCTTCCATAACTCTACACAAGTCAACTTCTGCTGCAAAAAATGCCTTTCCATCATGTTTCTTATCGGCTACTCCATCTAATACTATAATTTCGTTTGAGCCTTTTTTTTCTGCCCAATCTAGAATTGCCATGGCTATGTTGTAAATTCCATCTTTACTAATAATTATCTCACAAATTATTGCACAGACACTACCGTCATTGTTTGAATAAATTCTAAATGGATGTCTTAATCTGCCTTGCATGAATACTGTTGATGGCGGTAAATGCTTTGAACGTAAAAAACCAATCTCCTTCATATCTAATTCATTTATCATATGATCTATTGCTATAGTACCTGCTAATCCTGCTCCTACAAATCCAACAAAAATTGTAGGATTTTTTAGTTTATTTTTTCCTATTTCGTAGATCTCTGCTTCAGGTATATCTGATTGCAATATTCTATTGATTATGTTTTGTTTAATTACTTGTTCGCTTGATGAAAAATAATGACTCGTATGTCTCGTGGCATGATCCGAATGCTAATCTTTGGTATAGGCTCTATCCTTTTTGTAGTTCTATACGCATCTCGAATATTTTGATCTAATTTTTCTCATTTATTGTAAATAACTCTAACATGACTCTTCCTTTTTCTGTAATAGAATAAATCACATTTGATCCAACTCTCTCTTTTTCTATGAATTTGTACTCTACACAGAAATGTAAATAATTCAGAAAAGACTTTTTCATTCTTATCTTTGATTTTGAGTACAAGTCTGAAAAGGTCATAGGGTTTGAGTTTAATTGATACAATAATTTCAATAGAGAAAGAGTACTGAAATCCTTTGTTTTTGCTCTTACTGCATCTAAAACTTGTTCATCTCGTTGAATTATGAATCCTTCAAAACGTTCTGCCACTTCTAATGGTACGTAAGTCAGTCTTGCTCTCATACAGTATCGTACCGTACTTTACCATATTAAAGTTGAGTTGTGCATTGTTGAGCTATTTGATCAGTTTTACTGAACTTGGATTGAACATGATCTATTTTCATTGTTAGAATTGTGAATTATCCGTAAGGGATGTGATTTAAACAAGATATCCTGGCATGATTATTGTGGAAATATTTGATGTTGGAAGTGTACTTGTTGGTTTAATTCTTCTATGTATCGGTGGTTATGCTATTGTATCTGGTGGTGTTTCACTTGCAAAAAAACTCCGAATAAGTAGTATGATTATTGGTCTAACTGTAGTGGCATATGGCACATCTACTCCGGAATTAGCCGCTGCAGTATTGGCTGCATTAAATTCTCATACAGAATTAATTCTTGGAAATGTCATTGGAAGCAATATCAGCAATGTTGGTATGGTTATTGGAATTTCAGCAATTTTTGCTCCACTATTAATTAGCAAAATTACTGTTAGTAGATGGATTCCAATAATGATTGGAGTCTCATTGCTAGTTATAGGATTGTCATATGATGGTGAACTTTCACAGATTGATGGTATTATACTAATTGCATCATTGATTGGTTTTACACTTTATACTATCAAAACCGTCAAAAAACAAAAACTTCAATCAACTGAAGTTATAGAAAATGAAACAATTGAAGGAGAGTATTTCCTATCAAAATACAAAATTGACACTTACCCTCAATCATTTGGTTTAATTGCGGTTGGAATCATTCTGTTATTTTTAGGAGGTCATCTAACAGTTGATGGTGCTGTAAACATTGCTGAAAGTTTAGGGTTATCTCAGTTAATTATAGGAGTTGTAATTGTTGCAATTGGTACATCTCTTCCAGAACTGATTACATCTATTATTGCAATAGCAAAAAAACAAACTGATATCGGTGTAGGAAATATAGTTGGAAGTAACATATACAATATTTTATTGATATTGGGAGTATCTTCCACTATTATTGGAATACCTGTATCAACTGATGTCTTTTCAAACTATTACATAATGATTGCATTTAGTCTTGTTTTATTCATTGGATTTAGAAAATACATTCCACGATTTGTAGGAATTGGACTCACAATTGCATTTATTGCATATTTGATTAGTCTTTTACTTTAATTTTTTCTAGGGTTTTGATATTGATATTTTTTAATTTTAATTAATTCAAAATATGATCCAAATTTCTTTGTGTCATTAACACCATCCAATCCTTTATCACTTGCTGGTTCTACCTGGAATTCTTTAATTTTTTTGTAAGTTGTATTTCTTTCAGCAGGAATTCTTCCTATACTTCTAATCAAATGTCGTATTTCTTTTGGTCTTAGTAATTGACCATATTCCGAACCTGCTGCTGTAGATATACTCTCATTGACTAGCGTTCCTCCAAAATCATTAGCTCCCCAATTAAGAAGTAATTGTGAAAATTTTGGTCCTTCTTTTACCCATGACATTTGGATATTGTCTATTACATTATTCAGCATGATTCGTGAAATTGCATGAACTAAAAGAGCATCATTTGAGCTAGCGCCTTTTTTGATGCCTTCATGAAGTTCATGTTTGTACATTGGTGCTTCTGAATAAACAAAATTAAGTGGAACAAATTCTGTAAACCCTCCTGTTTCTTTTTGGATTTCTCTAATTGTATCCAAATGATTCACTCGATGTTCATTTGTTTCTAAATGTCCAAACATCATAGTGGATGTGGATTTTATTCCCATCTTATGTGCAGTTTTTATCACATCAGTCCAATCTTTGACCGTAATTCTTCCTGGAGAGATTTTATCACGTAGTTTTTGATTAAGTATTTCTGCTGCAGTTCCTGGAATTGTATCTACTCCTGCATCTTTTAATCTACTTAGATATTCTTTTGTTGAAATGTTTGATCTTGTTGCACCATAAAGAATCTCTTCTGGAGAAAATCCATGAATGTGTATGTCTGGAACCTCAATCTTGATTTCTCTACAAATATTTTCATACAATCCTGCATCCATATCTGGTGGAAGTCCTGCTTGAACACATACTTCTGTAGCCCCATACGTGTATGCTTCTTTTGCTCTTCTTGTAATCTCTTCAATAGGTAATGTATAGCCCTCTTCTTCTCTGAAATCTCTACTAAATGCGCAAAAGCCACATTGTTTTATGCATACATTTGTAAAATTGATATTTCTATTTACAACATAAGTTACTGTATCGCCTACCTTTTCTTTTCGTAAATAATCTGCTACTTTACCTACAAGTTGAAAATCAATTCCTTTTGCATCAAACAAAACTAGTGCTTCTCTTGAAGTGATATCTTTTCCAGAAATTGCTTTATTGAGAATAGCTGCAATTACAGGATCTGCATATTGTAAAATCCCATCTACATCTTTATTTTCTAAATTCATTTCCAGTAACTCTCTTTTACATAATTTTCTTCATCAGCAATTAAAGATATTCTCTGCTTTAGGTCATTATTCACTAATGGAATGAATTCTGGATATACTGGGAATCTAGCTTTGAATGAAAACCCTGTATCGTTACATTTTTTTTCAACATTTTGTATATTTGGCCATGAAAATTCTGGATTTACATAATCTGATGTAATTGGTGAAATTCCACCCCAATCATTAATGCCAACTGATAAAAATTCATGATAGTTTTCTGGGGATAAATTTGGAGGAATCTGAATATTTGCATTTGGCATAATAATTCTACATAGTGCCACTATCATTTTGAAATAATCTTCTTCTGGTGTTGAATGTCTAGACATTGAGGTTTTTGGTTTTGGATGAAAATTCTGCAAAATGATTTCTTGAATGTTTCCGTATTTGTCATCAATTTTTTTGATATCAAAAATTGATTGAATGTTTTCTTCCATACTTTCTCCAATTCCAACTAGAATTCCTGTAGTCATTGGAATTTTTAATTCCCCTGAATTTTTTAAAATGTTTAATCTAGTACTTGGTTCTTTACTTGGTGCATTGTGATGTGGCATTCCTATTTCTCTTAATCTAGGACTAGAGTTTTCAAGCATTAATCCCATACTAACATTGGTTTTTTGTAATTCTCTCATTTCATCTTTAGAAAGATTTCCTGCATTTGTATGTGGAAAAACTCCTTCATTCAATACCATCTCTGAACAATGAATCAAATATTCTGCTGTAGATGAAAATCCTTGACTTGCTAACCATTTTTTTGCTTCAGGATATTTTTGTTCAGGTCTTTCACCTGTAACAAATAATGCTTCAGTACAATTGTATTTCTTTGCTAAAACTGCTAATTCTCTGACCGTTTTTTTATCCATCAATGATAACTTTGTATCGTTAGGTTCTGCCTTGTATGTACAATATGAACACGTATCTCTACACATGTTGATTATATTGAAAAATGCTTTTTTTGAAAAACTAATTGCTTTACCTTTTCTCTTATCTCTGATTTTTGATGCTGCATCAAATATCATTTGTTTAGGCGCATTTTTAGATAATTCTAATATCTCTTCTTCGGTGATCTCTTTTAATTCACCAATCTTATGGATTATCTCAAAATCAAATTGTAACTTACTCAATATCTCAAAGTCTAATACGGTCTATTTAATTTTGTAGAAATTCTATTGAGGTCTTTCCTCTAGAACCATTGTTAATTCTAACATCTCTCCGTTTCTATTTACTGTTAGAATCATCTCGTCTCCAACAGATTTCTCTCTCTGTAAGTGGACCAATATATCTGAGATTTTTCTAACAGTTTCTCCATCTATTGATAATATTATGTCTCCATCTAAAGCAAACTCTCTTCCGTCGATCTCTTTTGTTTCTGTAACTCCTAGTAATCCTGCTGTCTCTGCAGGACTTCCTTCAATCACAGATACGACCAAAAATCCTTTTGAACTTTTAAGATCTCTTACTTCGGCAAGCTCTGGATCAACATCTGTTCCTGAAATTCCCATCCATGGGTGACTAAACTCTCCTTTCTCAATTAGAACTGGTACCACCTTCTTTACTGTGTTTGATGGAACTGCAAAACCAATTCCTGAAAATTCTCCTGTTGCTGATTGTATTGCTGTATTAATTCCCACAACTTCTCCTTTCATATTGATTAGAGGTCCTCCTGAGTTTCCAGGGTTTATTGCAGCATCAGTTTGTATCACATCAGGAATTGAATATCCTGATTCTTGTGGTAACAATCGTCCCATCTGGCTTACAATTCCTGATGTCATTGAACCAGATAATCCAAATGGATTGCCTATGGCTGCAATCTTTTCACCAACTTTTAGTTTTGATGAATCTCCAATTTTGATTGGTTGAAGATATGTATTAGTTGGTTGAACTTTTACAACTGCAATATCTAAATCTCTATCACTGCCTACAACATTTCCGATGTATGCTTCTCCATCAAGAAATGTAATCATTACTTTTTCTGCATCTTGTACAACATGTTGATTAGTTATGACATATCCTTCATCAGAATAAACAAATCCTGAACCCATTCCTCCATCTGATTCGCCTCTTAGAACACTTACCTGTACAATACTTTCTTCAGATTTCTCAAAAATATCAATTAGTGAATATTCATAACCTCTTTCAATTCCTGTCACTTCTCCAACAGTTTCTCCATAATTTCCATTTGTTACAATCAACTCACTAGTTCCACTATCTGTGATTGAGTTCATTGATACGAAAACTGCAAATATTATTGCTGCAGTTGCAATCACTCCTCCAACAATAATTCCATTATTTGCCATGATGAAATTGCATTTGGTTAAACTATAACCCTTACTGATTTTTGTTATATTCTATTACACTTTAAGAAAATTTTGAGAAAATTCCTTGACTGAATATTTTCTACCTCTCCATGAAACTGCAGAAGATTTGTTTGCATGTAATATGCCTGAAAGAAAACCAAGTACTACTATGATGCTTCCAATAGGTGCAAATATTGAATTTACCGTGCTCAGGTTAAGTCCCATCTTGGCTTCCATTGCAGATGCTATGAAAATTGTAATTGTAGAAAATACTGCAGAAACTAACAAAGTTGAAAATGATAGGCTTGATTCAAATGCAATTATTGAATATGCCAATAATGGAATTGGCATGAATAAAATGAATAGTACTGCAAAAAATACGCCAATTGCCCATGAAGAACTTTGATGATATAGAGGAACCATCAAACGTTTTAATCCATTCCACATTTCGGTTGCACTGCGTGAATACAATGCTTCGATAAGATGTTCACCTCTGACCATCTTTAACACTCCTCCAGATTCTTTTGTGATTTTTCCTAATGCTCCATCTTCAACTATTTCTTGTTTTACTAGTTCATGTGTTCCAATTCCTTCATAGATTTCTCGTGTAATTATAAAAAAACTCCCAAAAAAATATCCTATCTCTTTTTTTGGATTATTCACATTTAATGCAGAATATCTGGAATGCAAAAATGTAGATAACATTGGGAGTGTTATCTTTGTTATTCTGTCTATACAACGAAGTCTTGGTATTACAGTTAATGCATCTAGATTTTCTGATTGTAAGTGTGACACTGCTAATGAAATTACATTTTTCTCAAATTTTGTATCTGCGTCTGTAAATAACAATAATTCTCCTGTTGCTTTTTTGAATCCCTCCATACATGCCCAATTTTTACCCATCCAGTTTTCTGGTTTCTCTCTTGCACTTACATGAATGATCTTCGAATTTTCTTTTGCAAATTTTGCAATTATCTCTCCTGTTTTATCCTCTGAGGAGTCATCAATTGCTATAACCTCAAAATCTTTGTAATCTTGAGACCCTAAAGTTTCTAAACATTTTGAAATAAAATTCTCTTCATTTCTTGCAGGTAAAATGACTGATACCTTTGGAGTTGTGGTGCTTGTATTTTCAAATTTATCCAAAAACGGGGCTTTGGTAAATGATTTGTACATTGAATTCAATAACATAATCCATGTCAAAAAAACTCCTGCTAGTATAACTGTGAAAATGAAATTAAAAATATCTATGAAAATATCTGCCATTAATTTTCCACTTCTTCTTTGATTGCTTGTAAAGCCTGCTTTGTTCCGCTGTTGATGTGTTTTTTTATTATGCCTGTAAACAAACCCATTTTTCCAGAAAGTTTCACATCCCATATTGCCTCTAATTCACATGAATCGTCAACAGCATCTTTCAATGTGAGAGTTTTCTCTCCTACTATCACTCCTTTTGTGAATACTGCTTTAATCGTCTCTTTTGGAACAATTGTTACTTCTTGCATGCACTTTTGATCACGAAATGCAATTGTTATCTCTCTTGAAACTTGATTTCCATCTTTTGAAATATTTCTAACTTCTTTAGTTCCTTTCCAAAATTTTGGTTCATTGTCAATATCTGATATCACGTCCCAAATTTTTTCCTGAGTTGAATTAATTTTTACAGATGCCTTAATTTCTGCCATATTCCCATCCGATTACTCGAAAATATTAGGTTTATCAAATTTCTTCTACATGTTTAGTCTGAAAATTTAGAAATTAATTTTAAACCGTCTATATTTGATGCATTATGGATGATATCTCATATGATGATTTCTCAAAATTAGATCTACGGGTCGCAAAAATTGTATCTACTGAAAAAATCCCTGAAAAATCAAGAATTATCAAAGGTACAATTTCTTTGGGAGATGAAGAACGTGATGTAATTATTGGCGGTGCTCAATTTTATGAACCTGAAGATTTGATTGGAAAAACAGTAATTGTTGTTGCAAACTTAGAGCCTAAAAAAATGGCTGGTGTTGAATCAAATGCAATGTTACTAGCTGCTGATATTGATGATAAACCGTTTTGGTTGACTGTTGACGATGATGTTCCTGCAGGAACTAAAATCAAATAATTTCTAATCGTAAACCATTAATTTTTTCTCTTCTAAAAGAGCATGTAGATTATTTACTGAGCGATAAACATCTTCTTCTTTTTTTGCACCCGTACAAACAAGTTTCCCTGAAGAAAATAATAAAATGACTGTTTTTGGATCAAGCATTCTATGAATCAAACCTGGGAATTGTTCAGGTTCATACATACTTCTTGGCAATGTTCTTGCAGCTTGTTCAAGATGAATTCTTCCTCCTAGATTAATTGAAGCAACA
>MPLU02049926.1_pt1 | contig 17946 bp, 17 predicted proteins | sample 1617381 | NCBI WGS metagenome assembly MPLU02 (sample SAMN05944801, study PRJNA350692) | marine metagenome | biome: marine; feature: ODZ; material: water; isolation source: 90 m water sample filtered on 0.2 um supor filter | place: Pacific Ocean | collected 2012-04-08 | depth 90m m
ATGGGTAACAACCATGCCGCGAATGCGCTTCTGGTTCTCGCGTAGATAACTGGTATCTGGCATCACCACATTTACGCCATGCATGCCATCACTAGGAAATGCCAGGCCAGCATCAACCAACATGATGTCGTCGCCGTATTCGAATACGCAGGTGTTCTTGCCGATCTCATGCAGACCGCCAAGGGGAATCACACGTAAGCAGGGCTTTTTGTCTTTGCCATCTCTAGTGGATGTGGCTTTGAAACTGGTGGAACTAGACGTCATGAAAAAAGCGTAAGAAAACTATTGAGGAACTGAAGTGAAGCGATCGCACGAAGCAAAAAATGAAGGAATCAAGCAAGCAACGTGAAAAAAGCCGTGGCGTCAGGTCTGACGCAAGGCATTCAGGATCTTTGAAAGAGAATCTCGCATGGTGGAATCAAGAGGGAGCAAAGGAAGGCGGGGAGGTCCAACCGGCCAGCCGCTGAGCTCGAGGGCTGCTTTAACCGGAATCGGATTAGTTGTTGCAAATAGAGCCTTAAACAAAGGCTGCAACTGCTCGTGATACCCAAGGGCAACAGCAACTTGGCCACTGAGATAGGCATCAATCATCGCCTTCAGCCGACGGCCTACCAGATGACTGGCAACACTCACCACCCCAACAGCCCCTACAGACAGCATGGGCAATAACAAACCATCATCACCGCTATAAACGGCCAACCTCGAACCACATAACAATCTCAACTGCGTCACCTCATCAGTAGTGCCACTAGCGGCCTTGAAACTGACCACATTTGGAGATTCCATCAACCTTGCAACCGTCGCTGCAGCAAGTGCACAACCAGTACGCCCAGGAATGTTGTAGAGCATCAAGGGCAACTCAGGAGCAGCTTGGGCAATAGCCCTGAAATGAGCTTCAAGGCCCTCCTGCGGGGGCTTGTTGTAATAAGGGACAACCACCAAAGCACCATCAGCCCCGGCAATAGCTGCCTGACTGGTTGCCTCTACCGCCTCAGCGGTGCTGTTACTACCCGTGCCAGCCAAAATCTTCACACCTGGTCCCACTGCCTGACGTACCGCTTCAAACAATTGATGCTGCTCCTGCCAACTGAGAGTGGGTGACTCACCAGTAGTGCCAGAAACAACCAATCCATCTGATCCTTCATTAACGAGATGACGAGCAAGACGACCAGCTAGAGCCAGATCCACTCGTCCATCGCCGCCAAAGGGTGTAACCATTGCCGTGAGCAAACGACCAAAAGGTGTAGGAGACAACTCAGCAGCAGAGCTCATGATGACGAAAGCAATAGTTCTGCGATTTGAACCGCATTTAAAGCAGCACCTTTGCGGATCTGATCTCCGCATAGCCAAAGCTCGAGAGCATTTGGATCACTAATGTCCTGTCGAATTCGACCCACCGCCACAGAATCTCGACCCGTGACATCGGTGGGCATAGGGAAGCGATTGAGATCAAAATCTTCGATTAACTCCAAGCCAGGCGATTCCTTAAGCAATTGACGAGCTTCTTCAACTGGAAAAGGCTCAACAAACTCAATGTTCACTGCCTCGGAATGGGCCCTAAGTACAGGAACCCGAACGCAAGTCGCAGTAAAGCGCAAATCAGGGAGACCCATGATCTTGCGAGTTTCATTAACCATCTTCATTTCCTCCTCGCAATAGCTATTGGCCTGCAACGGGGAGTTATGAAGAAACAAATTAAAGGCTAAGGAATGAGGCAGCACCTCACTACAAGGTTCGCCCCCTTGCAAAACAATCTGACTGAGCTGTTTGAGCTCTTCCATAGCTCGTGCTCCTGCACCACTCGCAGACTGATAAGTGCTAACAACAACGCGACGCAAAGCACGACTTGCCGCCAAAGGTGCAAGCACCAGGGTTAGCAAAATCGTGGTGCAATTCGGGTTTGCAATCACCCCTTGATGCTGAGCAACCGCCTCAGGGTTAACCTCCGGCACCACAAGTGGCACATCGACATCCATCCTGAAGGCACTGGAGTTATCAATCATCACTGCACCGGATGTGTTGATCGCCTGCCTCCACTGACGAGATACAGAGCCACCCGCTGAGGCCAACACCAAATCAACCCCCTCAAAGGCAGCTTCATTGACCTCCTGAATTCTGAGGTTGGACCCATTCCAAGGTTGTAATTGACCAGCAGAACGAGCAGATGCCAATAAGCGCAACTCGCTAATCGGAAACGCGCGTTCCTGCAGCAGCTGTAGCAGCTCCTGACCCACTGCACCACTGGCGCCAAGCACAGCAACTGTGAGGGGACGGTCGGGAAGAAACGATCTGGGAAGCAAGCGGTGAGATCAGGTTATTGACTGAGTAAAGAGGGTCGATCTAAGTAAAGAATTGAGCGCCACTGGTTAAAGCGCTACAGCCTGAGTCAGGCACGACGTTGAGACCACAATACGTGTCCAGAGATGAACTGGCGCTTTCATAGGGTGGTGGGCTGCACGCAATAGTCCATCAATGAGTGCCATAGCACTAAAGGTCAAAACCACGCCGCGCCCCAAAAGCCGCCTTGCTGTGGAAATAGCGGTTCCAGCAGAACGCTGCCAAGCCAACTATGACGCCGCAATAAACCGCTTAAGCCGCACCGTCAACCTGCCTGGATTCCGCAAGGGCAAGGTGCCTCGCGCGGTTTTGCTGCAACAAATCGGCCTGGTCAGAATCCGTGCATCGGCCTTGGAATCGCTCGTTGATGCTGTCTGGCGTGAAGCTCTCGAACAAGAGTCGATCGAGCCACTTTGCGAACCAGAACTAAGCGGCGAGTTTGAAACACTTCTGGAAAACTTCCAGCCAAGTGAAGCCCTTACCCTCACCCTCGAGACAGACGTAGCACCAAAACCAACGTTAAAAGCCACTAAAGACCTCAAAGCAGAAGCAGAGATAGCGACTTTCGATCCCAACAAGGTCGACGAATTAATCGAACAATCCCGAAAACAACTGGCCACCGTTGTACCCGTCGAAAACCGCCCGGCCGCAATGGGCGATATCGCTGTGATTAGTTTCAAGGGCACTTACCAGGACGATGGCAGCGAAATCGAAGGTGGCAGTAGCGAGTCCATGGATGTCGAGCTGAAAGACGGGCAAATGATCCCAGGCTTTGTAGAAGGAGTCATCGGCATGGCCTTAGACGATGAAAAAACGGTCAATTGCCAATTCCCAGACGATTACTCAAAAGAAGATGCTCGCGGCCGCAAAGCCAACTTTGTAATCAACCTCAAGGACCTCAAGACCCACGAGCTACCTGATCTTGACGATTCTTTCGCCCAACAATCCAGTGATAAAGCCAGCCTTAAAGAGCTTCGCGAAGATCTAGAAGAACGTCTCAAAGAAGACGCAAAACAACGTCATCGCAACAATCGACACGATGCATTATTAGAAGCATTGGTTGAGCAACTGGAAGTAGATCTACCAGAAACCCTTGTCCAACAAGAAATCCGCAACCTAGTTGAACAAACTGCCAGTCAATTCGCCCAGCAAGGAATAGATGTGAAGTCCATGTTTACCCCTGAGCTAGTGCGTTCCCTAATGGAATCATCACGCCCTGAGGCCGAAGAACGCCTTCGTCGCAGCCTTGCCCTGACTGCCCTAGCAGAAGCAGAAGATATAAAGGTAGAAGACAGTGAAATCAACTCCAAGGTAAAAGAGGTGAGCCGCGAGCTATCAGGTGAACGCGATATTGATCCGCAAAGATTGCATCAAGCCGTAAGCGAAGACCTGCTCAAAGACAAATTGATGGACTGGCTAGAGGAGAACAACACGATTACTGAAAAGGAACCTGAAAACGAAGCTAAACCCACTAAGCCCTCCACAAAGGGCAAAGACAGTAAGGACAAATCCACCAAGACCAAAACCAGCAAAAGCAAAACTGAAAAACCTGCCTCAGGCAAAAGCAAGTCCTGAATTGCACCAAATAGATTTACTAAAATCCTCGCCTAAGGTCCCGCCGAGTGATCAACTCCAGTAGCTACCACCACATCCAAAATCGCTGGCAAGGCAAAAGTCCTGTCTCATCCCCAGGGATCCTGCCAACAGTGGTGGAACAGTCCGGCCGAGGAGAGCGCGCATTCGACATCTATTCGCGCTTACTCCGAGATCGAATTATCTTTCTTGGCACAGATGTAAACGACCAAGTAGCTGATGCCCTAGTCGCACAAATGCTCTTTCTGGAAGCAGAAGACCCTGAAAAGGACATCCAGATCTATATCAACTCCCCTGGTGGATCCGTAACAGCTGGAATGGCGATATACGACACCATGCAGCAAGTCGCTCCTGAAGTAGTGACTATTTGCTACGGGCTCGCCGCCAGCATGGGGGCTTTCCTGCTTTCAGGTGGCAGCAAAGGCAAACGACTAGCTCTGCCAAATGCACGAATAATGATTCACCAGCCCCTAGGTGGTGCCCAAGGCCAAGCTGTAGATATTGAGATACAGGCCAAGGAAATACTCTTCCTCAAAGAAACCCTCAACGGCCTTCTGGCAGAGCACACTGGCCAACCCATCGATAAAATTGCTGAAGACACTGACCGCGACCACTTCCTTTCCCCAGCAGAAGCGGTTGAATACGGACTAATCGATCGAGTTGTGGACAGCCTCACAGCCGTAGGAATCGTTAAGGAAGGGTGACGCAACCCTGATACCACACGATCCTGAACGTTCAGGCTGACCAACACCCGTCAGATTCTGTCCCCCCGTTTGCAGTGATCAGCACCCGATGGCCAAATTCGACGCCCATCTGAAGTGCTCTTTCTGCGGCAAATCTCAAGATCAGGTACGCAAATTAATTGCTGGCCCAGGCGTCTACATCTGCGACGAATGCATCGATCTATGCACTGAAATTCTGGATGAGGAGCTTGTAGATAGCCAAGGAAACCCACGCCACAGCAACGAACCCAGTCGAAAGTCTGGAACTGCCCCTCAAAAAAGCAGCAAGCCAGCACCCACGCTCGCCTCAATACCCAAACCTCAAGAGATTAAAAACTTCCTAGATAAACAGGTAGTGGGTCAAGAAGCTGCCAAGAAAGTGTTGTCAGTGGCCGTCTATAACCACTACAAGCGACTCGCCTGGCAAGGTGATGGTCAAGGGGAGACCGATCTATCAGCAACAAGGCTGCACAAATCGAACATTCTGCTAATCGGCCCAACTGGCTGTGGCAAAACCCTGCTCGCTCAAACCCTTGCAGAACTCCTAGAAGTTCCCTTCGCCGTAGCTGATGCCACCACCCTCACCGAAGCCGGCTACGTGGGTGAGGACGTCGAAAACATTCTGCTACGGCTACTGCAAAAGGCCGATATGGATATAGACCATGCCCAGCGTGGAATTATCTATGTTGATGAAATCGACAAGATTGCCCGCAAAAGCGAAAACCCCTCGATTACCCGAGACGTATCCGGTGAGGGAGTACAGCAAGCCCTACTGAAAATGCTCGAAGGCACTGTCGCCAACGTGCCACCCCAAGGAGGCCGTAAGCATCCTTATCAAGATTGTATTCAAATCGACACTAGTCAGATCCTATTCATCTGTGGCGGTGCCTTTATTGGCCTCGAAGATGTAGTGCAAAGACGACTCGGCCGCAATGCCATCGGTTTCATGCCCAGTGATGGTAAAGGGCGAAGCCGGGCCAATCGTGATCTGCAAGCAGCACAGGTGCTTAACCACCTAGAAGCCGACGACCTGGTTCGTTACGGCCTCATCCCTGAATTCATTGGCCGCATCCCCGTGAGTGCCGTGCTTGAACCACTTGATTCACAAGCACTCGAATCAATTCTCACTGAGCCTCGTGATGCACTGGTCAAGCAATTCCGCACCCTGCTGAGCATGGATAACGTTCAGCTTGAATTTGAAGCAGACGCTGTAGAAGCTATCGCCCAGGAAGCGCACCGCCGCAAGACTGGTGCTCGAGCGCTTCGAGGCATCGTCGAAGAGTTGATGCTGGATTTGATGTACGACCTTCCATCCAAAAAGAGCGTAAAGAAATTCACCGTAACCCGCGCGATGGTGGAAGAGCTCAAGGGCGGCAAAGTCCTGCCATTGCCTGGCAGCGACGAGAGAACGCATAAGGAATCAGCCTGATCTGGTGAGTAGAGCTGACCACCTACGGGTGCCTCGGCAGCACGGACTTTTCTTACATCACGGGATTGATCTTGGCGATGGAAGTGTTGCGCACTATCTAGAGGGTCGTTTAATCCTTCGCAGCTCACTTGAAGACTTCTCTGATGGCAAAACTGTGAACGTGGTGACACACCAACAAGCTTCTCCCTCAGGAGTAACCCTAAGAAGAGCAATGAGCCGCATTGGAGAGCAGCGCTACAACCTACTTTTCAACAATTGCGAGCACTTTGCTAACTGGTGTAAGACCGGGCAACATCGCAGCACCCAAGTGGAGGACTACATGCACTCCAGCAGCCTAGGGGCGCTTGCACTAGGTCAATTACTCCCTGCTGCACTGCTAACTGGGTTAGGCCTGCTGCTTCGGCAGGGCGTAATAAATGAAGCCTCCCGAAAGCAAGCCCTGCCGGGACTTGCTCAACTAAAGAAACTGCGCGTGAACTTACTAAACAAACTCGAATCAACCCTGGAGCAAGCAGACGGCTGGATTCACGGCAAGCCAAAAGAAGCTGCCATGGATCGCCACAACTCTCGCATCCGTTCATTACTGTTAAAAGGGCAGACCATTGCCGATGAACTGGCAGCTGTAGAAGATCTAGAAGCCCGCATAAAAACACTTCTCAACGAAACAAGAGCAAAACCTTAGTAACCTCAACATCTCGCCAGCAGCGCATGAGCCAGGCCTACCAGCCGCTGCACCACAAATACAGACCGCAACGTTTCGATGCCCTAGTGGGCCAAGAAGCTATTGCCGCAACGCTCTGCCATGCACTGCGCACCAGCAAGATCGCGCCTGCATATCTATTTAGCGGACCCCGGGGCACAGGTAAAACCTCCAGTGCCCGCATCCTGGCCAGATCACTCAATTGCTTAAACAGCGATAAGCCAACAGCCGAGCCCTGCGGGAGTTGTGAGCTCTGCATCAGCATTGCCGCTGGAACAGCGTTGGACGTAATCGAAATCGACGCTGCCTCCAACACCGGTGTCGACAACATTCGTGAACTGATCGAACGCTCACGCTTTGCCCCTGTACAGGCCCGCTGGAAGGTTTATGTGGTGGACGAATGCCACATGCTCTCCACTGCAGCTTTCAATGCACTTCTAAAAACCCTGGAGGAGCCACCACCACGGGTGGTGTTCGTACTAGCAACAACTGATCCTCAGCGAGTACTCCCGACCATCCTCAGCCGTTGCCAACGTTTTGACTTCAGGCGAATTCCCTTAGATGCCCTGACGCAGCATCTGGAGATGATCGCTACTCGTGAAACAATTCCAATTGAGCCCGAAGCCCTGCATGTAGTAGCCCAGCGAGCCCAAGGAGGGCTGCGAGATGCAGAAAGCCTGCTCGACCAGCTCAGCCTGCTACCAGGACCAATCAAGGTGGAAGCCGTATGGGAATTACTTGGCGCCGTACCTGAACAAGAGCTGCTGAAGCTAACCGGAGCCTTGATGCAGAGCGATCCTCTTACCTTATTGGAAACCTGCCGCAGCCTGCTTAATCAAGGCCGTGAACCCGGTGCATTACTACAAGGGCTAGCGGCGGTGTTACGCGATCTAGTGCTAATGACTGTCGCGCCCGATCGCCTTGAACTAACAAGTGTTTCCCCCCAATTCCGCAATCAACTGCCACCACTGGCCAGTCAAATAGGACGTCAACAGCTTTTGCAATGGCAGGCCCAGCTCAAAGGCAGCGAAAGCCAACTTCGCCATAGCGTGCAACCCCGTCTCTGGCTTGAGGTCCTGCTGCTTGGCCTGCTTGCTGAAACTTCTAATGAAGCATTAGCCACAGCTCAAGCCATCAAGACTCCTCAACCTGCAGCCCCGAGTACACCGGCGACAACATCAAACGCATCTACCTCTAGAGCTCAAATCCAAAAAGCCCCTTCTTCTTCTACATCTGAGATAACACCCGATCCGCTTTCAAAACCATCACAAACCGTTGACCTAAAAACCGATCCAACTCCAATCAAGAACAGCCAAACCAGCAATCTGCAGGAGTTATGGCAACAAATACTCGGCAGTCTGGAGTTGCCTTCCACAAAGATGTTGCTCTCTCAACAAGCCCAACTAGTGCGACTTGATGACCATCGTGCTGTGGTTCAAGTAGCCGGTAACTGGATGGGAATGGTGCAAAGCCGTGTAAGCCTGCTAGAGCAAGCAATAGCAACAGCCCTAGGTAGTCCCAGACAACTTGTACTGGAAAGCCAAAGTGACACACCTACTCAAACAGCTATTACACAAAGTGCTGATGCAGCGCCAATAACAAACACGCCTGCTCCTGCACCAGAACCACCCCCACCCATTCAAGCCCCATCTATTGCATCTGCTGATCCTGCAGATTCTGCAACCAACCCAGCTATTCCAGACGCGCCACAGACAGGAGGCGATCCTGCTCCTAGTCAGGGCAATTCATCCCTGGAACCAATTGATAACAAAGCCAAGCGCCTAGCTGACTTCTTTAATGGCAAAGTACTGGATGTGGAGCTTTAAGCATTCACACTTTCACAGGCTGCTGACCACGATGACTTGTCTTAGCCCACACCAAACTCTTAGGTAACACTGCCATGCGTACTGTTACCCAAGGAATCACCACAAACCAATGGGTTAGATAAGCAATGCCCAGCAAAAGATTCCACGGCGTGGGAGGTGGCAAAGCCGGCCCTTCACTAATTCTCCTGCAACCGCGCCAATAAGCTAAAGCTGAAACACTGAATGCGACGATCGAAAGAGGCCAATAAGCTGGAATAGTGCGAGTGAAAAGTGTGGTTAATAAATCAACAAAAGACACCACCGGAAGGGCGTATTGAAGAAGAAAGAAACAGGCCAAATCACTGCGTTGAGCAAGCGTCAACTTGCCAGATATCAACACAGGCCAATAGTCAAAAAAGCGCTGTAAACCACCCTCTGCCCAACGTTGACGTTGCTTCCAAAGGGCAGGCAAAGTCTCTACTGCTTCCTCCTGTACTGGAGGATCCCAAAGGATACCGATCAAAGCCCCAGCCGTAAGAAAACGGAAACTCAGATCGAGATCATCAGTGACCGTATTTTCATTGAATCCTCCACATTCTTCTAGCGTGCAGCGACGAAGTAATTGGCCATTTCCACGCAGTTCAACTACACCTCCAGCTAACAAGCGCCCTTGCTGAATCAGCGCGTCCATAGCCATCTCCATGGCTTGAACCCTAGTGAGCAAATTGTTCTGAATATTGACCACTGCCTTACGTAATTGCACCGCCGACCAACCACCATGTTGGGCAAATAGCACCAGACGCTTGAGTAGATCATCCTGCAACTGAGCATCGGCATCAAGAATCAACAGCCAATCCCCCTGAACCTGCTGCAAGGCAGTATTTAGAGCTCCAGACTTGCCACCCCCTGCTCCTCGAAGACGATTGATCACGTGAAGATGAGGAAACCGCTGGCGCAACTCATCCAATAAAGCTGGCGTACGGTCCTGACTGCCATCATCAATAATCCAAATCGCAAGCTTTCCTTGGGGATAACGAAGGGTTGCTAAGCGTTCCACCAAACGATTAACCACAGTTTCCTCATCCCTTGCAGCTACCAAGACATCAACGGTGGGCCAGGCTTCATCCGCAGGAGGCTCCAAAGCAATTGCATTGGAATTTTCAGATGCATTATCTCGATTATTTAAAACAGTCCGCAGGCAATAACCTCCCAAGACAAAAGCCAAAGTAATTGCTGGGAAAAGACTTCTAACTCCTTCCAACCAAAAGTGGGGTGCTGCACCAGCCCAGCCGCAAACAATCAGAAACAGCGCTGTCTTGCCGCGTCGATGATCCCCAATGACAGCGGCCGCGGCCATAGATAGTCCTGAAGTTCAGCGACTCTAAAGGGCTTTCTTTAACTCGGGCAAAGGTCCATAGGTCGTTCCTGGATAGTAGTGACTGAGAATCTGTTCAGTCGTCCAGCCCCGACGGGCCAAATCAACTGCTCCAGCTTGAGAAAGTCCAGCCCCATGGCCAAAGCCACCGCCAGAGAACTTCCAAACCCCTCCACCAACTGACTGAACAACAAACAAGGTGCTTGGTAACTGACGCAAATGACGTCGAATGCCGTCTAATCGCAATACCACCGGAGGCTGATTGTCAGCGCCTCGAATCTCCAAAGCCAATACCCGGCCACTTGAACCCCGCTCAAGCACAGTCAACTGTTTAGGTAATGAAGACAAGCTGGGCACCATCGCACTCAAAGATTGCTGCAATTGATCAGCTCTCAGCACACGACTCCAGCGAAAACGCGGGTGCCCCTTCCCATAAGCGCCATCATCATCCAACAACAACCTCACAACAGAACTCTGATTGAGTGGCAAAGAAAACCGATCAGCCCATCCGAGTGATCCATCCAACTCAGCCCGCAGGTATGGAACAGGATCCATGGCCCAAGCTTCAGAGCCAGCAGCCATCACTCCACCGTTGCTGGCGTGATAAACAGCATTAATAGGCTTCTGCTTCCAGCTCAGCACCTTGCCAGCAGTACTGGCAATCGCTTGACGTACCCCAAAACTGGCCTGCCTGGGATCGCTATACACCTGACACTGAGTATCACTGCAAAGGTGATACCCATCAAGCGCAAACCGATGACTATTGGCAAGCGCCCAAGTTCTTGCCAGCACCGTCTGGGCAGCTAATGCTGCTGGCGGAGCCCCAGCTCCAATCTCATGAGGCACCACCCCCTCCAAATAGCGCTCCAGAGGAACCTGTTCCACAAGGGTCCAGCTTCCATAGGCATTGACCTGCAATTGAAACGGCCCTGAATACACCCCACCCTTCCAACTCAGGCCTTGCGGAGCTTCAATTTGAACCGGTCCAACCAAAGTGCTGCCACCTTTTTCTTCCTCAATCACAGGCTGGACAGCTGAAGTCACCGTGTCCTGCCACAAGCGAATATCCACTCCCTGAAGAGGTCGCACCCCTTGCGATGCCCACACTTCCCAATCATTGGGATGAGCCACCACAGCCTCAACCCCCTCCTGACGCCATTTTGAGGCCACTTGCTCTGCCGACTCAAAACTGGCAAAAGGACCAGCAACCTGACGTGCCAGCTGCAGAGGTTGCTCGAGCTGTACCAACCTCCAGCTGAGCGTAATGACTGGAGCCCGATGAACTTCACCGCGAGCATCCCGAAGCATCAAGGGCTCACGACCCGCACTGACCAAACGTAACGATGGTGCTGAATGCGTAGAAGTTGTGCCTTGACCCAGCAAAGGCTGTAAGGCCACCCAAAGCAAAGACCTACCCGACATTGGTGCCGGCGGTGCTTGCACCGCCTGATGAGTAGGCAGAACAACAAGCGCAGGGGGTGCAGTTACCTGCTGAGCGTTACAACCCAAAGTGATGCCACCAAGCAAGAAGAGGACACCGATAAGTCCTTGCTTGGAGCTAGACATGGAATTCTGAAAAACCTTGATCAACGATGCCCAGCATGAAAACACCCATCATCAGTAATTTGGCTTCTGGCAGGTCTTGATCGTAAAGTTGTTGTTTGTGCGCAAGCCGCTGGAGATGCCCAAGCTAAAGACCCGCAAAGCTGCCGCCAAGCGGTTCAAGGCAACCGTTACGGGCAAATTCATGCGCCGTCGTGCATTTCGCAACCACCTACTAGACCATAAAAGCCCAAAGTTAAAGCGCCATCTGGCAACCAAGGCCGTTGTGGATGAACGCGATGCAGACAATGTGCGGCTGATGCTCCCATACGCCTAAAAGAGCAAGCCCAACTAACAAATCTGAATTTTCTATCCCTTCTTGAATTCTTAAACCATGGCTCGCGTCAAAAGAGGCAACGTCGCCCGCAAACGCCGTAACAAGATCCTGCGACTGGCCCGCGGCTTTCAAGGCAGCAATGGAAGTCTCTTCCGCACTGCCAATCAACGGGTGATGAAGGCACTTTGTAATGCCTATCGAGATCGCCGGCGCCGCAAACGTGATTTCCGTCGTCTCTGGATTGCTCGCATCAACGCAGCTGCTCGAATCAACGGCGTGAGCTATAGCCGCCTTATCGGTGGCCTAAAAAAAGCTGACGTACGCATCAATCGAAAGATGCTGGCTCAGTTGGCCATGATCGATCCCAAAAGTTTTTCCAGCGTGGTGGGCTCCGCCAAGAGCTAACTTCAACTCTCAGCTAAGACTGCAAAAAATACAGACCTCCCAAAAGGGGGGTCTTTTTTGGTATCTGGCCTGAAAAGCAAAGCTTTTCCTGGAGTTGACAACCACAAGCTACTGACGCTAGTACACATGTACCTGAATAAGCGAAATGGTGCATGCCTCGCCTATCTCCGGCTCTGCTCATAGAGCAGACCAGCCTGAAGAGTGGCCTGATTTCGGCTTCAGAGAACTTCAAAACTCAAGCTCAGGCGAAGTATGTATGACCTGCCAACACTTCAAATATTCAGCCACAAAGCAATGCATCTCGCTGCTTAGCTGTCCCCTTCATCAATGCTTGATCCCTCAAGGAGAGCACCTGAACAAAAAATGCCCGCAATGGCTACTCCGACGCGAGCTAGAAGTCGGCTGGTGTCCTGAGGCTGCCTAACTTGCCTTAGATGGCGCCAAGAGCCAATCAACTGATCCTTCGAGTTCCTTTCCTTCTTTAGATGTGAGAGCAATAACGTTGAAGTGCTTACTCACTGAAGACGTCCTATCACTGTTAAGCCAGTAGTACTTAAAACTGGTTCTCTTTTGAGAAAATTTCAAGCCATCGAATGGTGGGAGCTACTTTTAAAACAGAAGTGGAGACCTCTAGAGCAACATTGGCAATGTCTAACGACGAGAAAGCGCCGGGCCACCGCCTGCACTCAATATCAATGAAAATCAGACACAAGATCTCAATGGCATTTGAGGCATGGTTCTTACGGAAGACAAACAACTGTTAAAAGCTCAAAATCACTGCAACGACTGCCTCTATTCAGCTCCTAATACCAGTCCACCACAAAGATCTGTACGCAAACCATGAACGCCCTCTTACCGCAGACGCAAACCTACCTAATCGGCCTAATTGGCTTGCTCGCAATCGTTGCAGTGGTGGTTGCCATTCAGGTGATCAGAGTGCGACGTGACGAACAAGCCCTAATCCGACTTGAAAAAAGTGGTGCCGCCTCATCAAAAGAGGCGTCTAAACTCTATGAACTGGCCTCAGTACAGCTCCGCAAACGGCTCTATCCCCAAGCGATAGCAAGCCTACGCAAGGCATTGAAGCTGCTGGTTGGAGAGCCTGATGAAGCAAAGGCTCTGATCGAAAACGCCCTGGGCTTTGCACTCGCGGCTCAAAAAGACTATGCAGCAGCTGTGCGGCACTACCAATCAGCCTTGCAAGCCAAAGCTGACTACCCAGTAGCCCTTAACAACCTTGCCTTTGCGCAAGAACGCCTTGAGCAAGAGGATGAGGCCTATGAGCTGTATCAAAAGGCATTGGTCTTAGATCCCAAAAACAAAACCGCGCGCAAACATGTAAAACGACTAGAAAAAACACAACGTACAAACTCACCAAAGCCCGCGGATGGGCAAGGGTTCTGAAGCCTGGGCCTGAACTGCACAAGAACTGCTGAGATTCAACGTCCCGCCAGGATTGCCAAGACGATGTGCCTGCCAACCCGACAGGGTGAAATCCTGAAGACCAAGGAATAAACCACCAGGTTCAATTCCAGGAATCAACTTATCTGCAAGGGGCAGCAACTCCAACTGATCTGACTTTGCATTCAGGTTTCCTTGAACAGGAGTTGTAACGCTGCCAAGACGCATCTGCCCACGCAAATCAATGATTTGACCAATTGGAATAACCGTGGCCAGGTTCAAGTTCACATCAACGTCAGGTTCATCTCCAAAAGACTCGTAAGTTCCACACCACTGACGAGGGAGTGTCGCCGCAAGCTCAACGGCTCGCGCTACAGGATCAAAGCGCTCTACAGAGCCATCCAACACTGACGGCACAGCCTGCTGGGAGGAATCCAGAGGCAAAGTGAGCTCGAAGGGAACCTCACTCTGAATTGGAAGATCCATAGCGAGCAGTATGGGCATGGAAAATCATGATGATGTCTACACGCTAAAGCCAATCGGCTCTACCAGGACACACCGCGATGACGTTCCAAAAATCTCACCAGCGCCAATGGTTCTGACAACCCCCTCCCCTGACCTTCTCAGCATCGGCAAGCGCAACTTCCACAGCCGATTATTCACAGGCACCGGGAAGTACCCCAGCCTGCGGGTTATGCAAGAGAGCCTGCAAGCTTCAAGATGCGAGATGGTGACGGTAGCTGTACGCCGTATCCAAACAATGGCATCAGGCCATAGCGGCCTTATGGAGGCCATCGACTGGTCCACTATTTGGATGCTGCCCAACACGGCTGGTTGTGCAAATGCTGAAGAAGCCATTCGCGTAGCCCGAATGGGCCGCGAACTCGCCAAGCTTGCAGGCCAGGAAGACAACAACTTCGTCAAGCTCGAAGTGATCCCCGACAACCGCCATCTCCTGCCTGATCCTTTTGGCACCCTTGAAGCTGCTGAACAGTTGGTGAAAGAAGGCTTCGAGGTATTGCCATACATAAATGCCGATCCACTATTGGCCAAGCGCCTTGAAGAAGTGGGCTGCGCCACTGTGATGCCCCTTGGTTCGCCAATTGGATCAGGTCAAGGCCTGAGGAATGCAGCCAACATCTCGCTAATCATCGAAAACGCTGGAGTGCCTGTGGTGGTCGATGCTGGCATCGGCGTCCCCAGTGAGGCGGCACAGGCCCTGGAGATGGGTGCAGCGGCTGTACTGGTCAATAGCGCTATTGCTCTGGCCGAGGATCCAATAGCAATGGCCGAAGCAATGCATTGGGCAGTTAAGGCAGGCAGAAAGGCCTGCAAAGCAGGTCGCCTTCCCCAACGCACCGAAGCCTCGCCAAGCTCACCCACCACAGGAATTATCAAAGAATCAGGAACCAAGTAATTATGAAAGAATGTAACGAATAAGGTCGAGCAAGCAGTCCTGTCCATAAGGTCCGCCGAGTTGTTGGCAAGCCATGCAAGTCACCGAGGAAGACGGTGGACGACTAAACGCCTTTGCGGAAGAACCCCGTATGGAGGTTATGGACACAGAAGGCAACAGCAACGCCAATTTCCGACTGATTCTCATCGGTGGAGGCCTGCTTACAGCGTGCCTAATAATCGTCAGGATTGCCATTAGCTGAAAACCCTGTAGTAGCTTGCCCTGACTGAGCAAATTGCTCGTTTCTGCAGGAGTTTGAGTTGAAAGTTTTCGTTCTCGGCGGCGATGGCTTCTGTGGATGGCCCTGTGCTGTGAACCTCGCTGATGAAGGCCACGACGTATTGATCGTCGATAACCTCAGCCGCCGCAAGATTGATATCGACCTCGAAGTGGAGTCTCTGACTCCAATCACAAACATTGGTGAACGCCTTAAAGCCTGGGAAGAAATCGGCGGCAAACCAATCCGTTTCGAGCACATGGACATCGCCCATGAATATGACCGGCTGGTGACGATGCTCAAAACCGAACGCCCCGATGCAGTGGTGCACTTTGCCGAGCAACGTGCAGCTCCTTACTCGATGAAGAGCAGCTCTACCAAGCGCTACACCGTCGATAACAACGTCAACGGCACGCACAATTTGCTAGCAGCAATCGTTGAAAGCGGTCTCGACATCCATATCGTCCACCTGGGAACGATGGGGGTATACGGCTACGGCTCCCACCGCGGAGCCACCATCCCCGAGGGATACCTCAAAGTGGAAGTTCCCCAACCAGATGGCAGCCGTTTCGAAGAAGAAATCCTGCACCCAGCTAGCCCTGGCAGCGTCTATCACATGACCAAGACGCTCGATCAACTGCTCTTCCTCTACTACAACAAAAATGACCAGATCAGAATTACTGATCTTCATCAAGGCATCGTCTGGGGTACTAACACCGAAGCAACAGCAAGGGATACGCGCCTAACCAACCGCTTTGATTACGACGGTGACTACGGAACAGTTTTGAATCGCTTCCTGATGCAAGCAGCGATTGGTTATCCCCTCACTGTGCATGGAACAGGAGGCCAAACCCGTGCCTTTATCCACATCCGCGATTCGGTCCAATGCGTGCAAATTGCCCTGGAAAATCCTCCAACAAAAGGCGAGCGGGTCAAAATCTTCAACCAAATGACCGAGAGCCACCAGGTGGGTGAACTGGCTAAAAAAGTAGCCGGCCTAACCGGCGCCAAACTGAACTACCTTCCTAACCCCCGCAACGAAGCGGTAGAGAACGATCTGATCGTAGATAACCGCTGCTTCATCGAACTTGGACTCAAGCCCACTACGCTCGATGATGGACTACTTAGTGAAGTGGTCGATGTTGCCAAACGCTGGGCAAGCCGCTGCGACCGCAGCCGTATCCCATGTGTATCGGCCTGGACCACAACTCAAGCTGAGGCCATCAAGCAAGCTTCCTAAACAGCCTGCCCCCACCCAACCGGTGCCCAAGTGAAGATCGCCTTTTTCACCGAGACCTTCCTGCCCAAAGTGGACGGGATAGTGACACGACTAACCAAAACAGTGCAGCACTTGGTTGAAGCAGGTGATGAGGTGTTGGTGTTCTGCCCTGAAGGCTGTCCAAGCAATTACATGGGTGCCGGGCTGATAGGTGTACCAGCCATGCCACTGCCGCTCTATCCGGAGCTGAAGCTTGCCTTACCTAGACCAGCGGTAGCAGAAGCCCTAGATAACTTCGAGCCTGATCTGATCCATGTTGTCAATCCAGCCGTACTGGGGCTCGGGGGCATCTGGCTTGCAAAAACCAGCGGAATACCCCTGGTCGCGAGCTACCACACCCATCTTCCGAAATACCTAGAGCACTACGGAATGGGCATGCTGGAGCCTTTGCTCTGGGAGCTTCTAAAAGCAGCCCACAACCAAGCCGTTCTCAATCTCTGCACCTCAACAGCAATGGTTGCTGAATTGAGCGAAAAAGGGATCCAAAACACGGCACTCTGGCAACGAGGCGTGGACACCGAACTCTTTCGACCAGAGCTCCGCAACGATGCCATGCGCAGCCGACTGTTAGGCAAATATGACGATCAAGGTGCCCTGTTGCTCTACGTAGGACGTCTCTCCGCCGAAAAACAAATCGAACGAATCAAACCAGTATTAGATGGCATCCCCCAAGCACGTCTAGCCCTAGTTGGCGATGGCCCCCACCGCCAACAACTTGAAAAAGCATTCGAAGGCACAGCCACAACATTTGTGGGCTATCTAGAAGGAGAGGAGCTAGCCAGTGCCTATGCCAGCGGAGATGCCTTCCTATTCCCCTCTAGCACCGAAACCCTTGGGCTAGTGCTATTAGAAGCAATGGCAGCAGGTTGTCCTGTAGTAGGAGCCAACCGTGGTGGTATTCCAGACATCATTACCGACGGCGAAAACGGCTGCCTCTACGAACCAGATGGAATCGATGGAGGATCAGCCAGCCTGATCAACGCCAGCCAAAGACTGCTAGGTAACGATGTAGAGCGACAGAGTCTTCGCAAAGCGGCCCGCCAAGAAGCCGAGCGCTGGGGATGGGCTGGTGCAACACAACAACTACGTGGTTATTACAGACAAGTCCTAGGGGAATCCCTCGACCTAGCCGCCTGAAATAAACATCACAGGGCTCTGAGATCTAGTCAGATCAACTTGAGCGTATGCGATTCCAAACCTGAAGCACCTGTCGTGCCATTGGCAAAGCATGCACCGAACCCCCACCAGGAGTGTTCTGAGCAAAAGCCACAACAACAATTTCAGCTGACTCATATGGCGCAAAACATGCAAACCAGGCGTGATCAGGGCCACCGGTACTGTCCTCAGC
>MPLU02245527.1_pt1 | contig 17928 bp, 12 predicted proteins | sample 1617381 | NCBI WGS metagenome assembly MPLU02 (sample SAMN05944801, study PRJNA350692) | marine metagenome | biome: marine; feature: ODZ; material: water; isolation source: 90 m water sample filtered on 0.2 um supor filter | place: Pacific Ocean | collected 2012-04-08 | depth 90m m
CAACTCTACAAGGATCTTGGCCAGGGCGAGCTGAATTACTTCCAGTTCCTGCGCAGCTTCACCTGGCTTCTGTGCACGTTGGGATTTGTTTGCTTTATTGGGAGCTGCGTTTACTTCATGTCCAAACACAAACCCTCTGGTGATGAAGAGTAGAAAGAATCCGTCGTCTTGTTGCAAATCCGGTGATAGCCCTGTCGGGACTTCATTATGCCCAAGCGCTCCGCATCGAGGGTGCCATTTGATTTTTTTCTGCTCGAACGAAAACCATTTTTCAGTGGCCACGCGGGTGTGAGCCGCATACCCTCTACAGCCCCTTGGCAGCAATGTCGGTGCGGGTGAAAGCACCCTCGAAACGAATCTTCGCAGCAGCTTCGTAGGCGAGGTCGCGGGCGGCTTGCAGTCCGTCGTCAAGCGCGGTGACACCCAGCACACGGCCCCCAGAGTTGACGAATTTTCCGCCGTCGAGCTTCGTTCCAGCGTGGAACACTTTGACTCCAGGCATGGCGTCGGCATCGGCTATACCAGTGATGACTTTGCCTTTTTCGTAGCTGCCGGGGTAGCCCCCGGATGCGATCACCACACAGACAGACGACTGTGCAGACCAACGCAGTTCATGTTCATCAAGCGTGCCGTCGATGCTCGCCTCGAGCAAGTCGACAAGGTCATTCTCAAGGCGCGTGAGGTACACCTGCGTCTCCGGATCGCCGAAGCGGGCGTTGAACTCGAGCACCTTCGGGCCATCGTCCGTAAGCATAACACCGGGATAGAGCATACCGCGGAAATCGATGTCCTCCGCAGCGCATCCGACGAGCCACGGCTCGAGCACGGCAGCAGCAATCTCAGTGAGTTTTTCGTCACTCAAAAAAGGCACTGGCGAGTAGGTGCCCATCCCACCGGTGTTCAGACCCTCGTCACCGTCGAGAGCGCGCTTGTGATCCTGCGAGCTGGGAAAAAGCTTGGCGCATTTGCCGTCACACAGCGCGTGCAGCGACACCTCCATGCCGGTGATCAGTTCCTGGATCAACACACTTGAGCCGGCCTCGCCAAAGGCGCGGTCGGTCATGATCTGATCGATCGCCCCGTTGGCCTCGGCGGTGTTGTTGCAAATGAGCACGCCCTTGCCAAGTGCGAGCCCATCCGCCTTGACCGCGCACTTACCTTCGAGCGATGCGGCGAAAGCCTTAGCCTCGGACGCAGCGCTAAACGACGCTGACTGCATCGTCGGGATGCCGTTGCGATCCATGAATTTCTGCGAGAATATTTTTGACGACTCGAACTGCGCCGCCTGCTGCGTCGGCCCCCAGGCACGAAGGTCGGCGGCCTGAAACTGATCGACGATGCCCAAGGCCAAAGGGTTGTCGGGGCCGACGACGGTGAGGTCAACTTGTTGGTCGCGGGCGAATGCGAGTAGCGCAGGCAAATCCTCTGCGCCAAAGTCGACGCACTCGACAGGCGAGCCGTTGGCCGCAAGCGTCTCGCCGCCGATGCCAGCGTTGCCGGGGGCACACCACATCTGTGTGACACGCTGAGACTGTGCCAGTTTCCACACCAGGGCGTGTTCACGGCCGCCCCCTCCGATTACTAGGATCTTCATCGTTCTCTGCGGCGGCGCATCGTAAGTCAGCCTCGGCGGCGGGAAAGCATTTTTCCCGTGGCCACACTTGTCCGATATGTTTTCCGGTGAGTGAAGCGCAAAATTAAATTGAGCCGGTTGGGGTTTTTCGTCAAAGTCTCCGGCCCTGAAATGCGAAAGGTGAACATAGGTTTGGTCGGGTGTGGGACGGTTGGCAGCGGCGTTGTGCAGGGCTTGGCCCGCAACGGTGTGCTGATGGGGTCGCGCCTCGGCGTGCGCCTGTCGCTCGGCGGCGTGGCCGTGCGGAATGCCCGCAAGGCCCGGCCGGCCCGCTTGGCCAAAGGCTTGGTCACGACCGACTGGGAGTCACTGGTGCGCGACCCGAAAATCGACGTGGTGGTGGAGTTGATGGGCGGCACGACCACTGCACGCAAGGTTGTTGCCGAAGCGCTCAAACTCGGAAAGCCGGTCATCACCGCGAACAAGGCTCTGATCTCCGCGCACGGCGAGTCGATCTTCCGGCTGGTTGAGAAAAACGGGGGAAACCTTTACTATGAAGCATCGGTAGCAGGCGGCATCCCCATTATCAAGTCGCTGCGCGAGGGCCTGAGCGGCAACCGTATCCAACGGCTTTACGGCATCCTCAACGGGACCTGCAACTACATCCTCACCCAGATGGAAGCCGAGGGGAGCGATTTTGCCGACGTCCTTGCCGACGCACAGCAGATGGGCTATGCGGAGGCCGAACCGTCGCTCGACGTGGACGGTTTCGACGCACAGCACAAGACCGGTATCCTCGCCTCGCTGGCGCATGGATTCTGGGTGAAGCCAAGGCAGATTTTTGTCGAAGGCATCCGGCACATCACACCACTGGATATCCAGTTTGCACGGCGGCTGGGCTACTGCATCAAGCTGCTTGGTATTGTAAAAAAACTCGGTGGCAAGGTGCAGATCGCCGTTCACCCGGCGTTGGTGCCGGAGACGCACGTCCTAGCGAATGTCAGCGGAGTGTATAATGCGATCTTGGTGCGCGGAGACATCGTCGGTGACACGCTGCACTATGGGCAAGGCGCGGGAGCGGACGCCACCGCGAGCGCGGTATTGAGCGACCTCGCCGACGCAGCGCTGGATTTGAAAAACGGCAGCATCGGCCGTGTGCCGCCATTCGTTCCGCACGAGGAAAACGGCATGGTGCAGTCGACGGACAATGCGGTCAGCCCGTTTTATCTGCGGTTGAGCGTGATCGATCGGCCGGGGACACTGGCCAAAATCGCCACCATCCTCGGCGAGGCGAAGATCGGCATCTGCTCGGTCATCCAACCGGAGGGGCACGTCGGCGAAAGTGTACCGCTGATCCTCATGCTGCACGACGCGCCGGATGCGGCCATGCGTCTGGCACTCAAAAAAATCGCCCGCCTTGCCGCCGTAAAAGCCAAGCCGACAATGATTCGCGTGGAAACATTTGAATAACCTTGAGCGAGAACGACACCAAGTCAACCAACGCATGGCAGGGAGTGATCCGCCGGTACGCAAAGCATCTGCCGGTGGACGACTCGACGCCAGTCGTGTCGCTGCTTGAAGGCAACACGCCACTAATCCGCGCCGACCGTCTGTCCCGCGAGATCGGTGGCGACATCAAGCTGCACTTGAAATATGAAGGCCTGAACCCGACCGCCTCGTTCAAGGATCGCGGCATGACCATGGCAGTGACCAAGGCCAAGGAACGCGGCGCAGAGGTGGTCATTTGCGCGAGCACCGGCAACACCTCCGCCTCGGCGGCAGCCTACGCGGCCCGTGCCGGCCTCAAATGCGCAGTGGTGCTGCCAAAGGGAAAAATTGCTCTTGGCAAACTGGCACAGGCGCTGATGCACGGCGCGACCACGATCGCGATCGAGGGCAACTTCGACGATGCGCTGCGAATCGTCCGCGACCTGGGCAAGACGGGCCAGGCAGAGGTAGTGAACAGCATCAACCCGGTGCGGATCGAGGGCCAAAAAACGGCAGCGTTTGAGGTGGTGGACCAGCTTGGCCAAGTGCCAGATATTCATTGTCTGCCAGTCGGCAATGCCGGCAACATTACCGCCTACTGGAAAGGCTACAACGAGTACCACGACGCCGGCTTGGCCAAAACGCTGCCGAGGATGTTCGGCTTTCAGGCCGCAAATGCCGCACCGCTGGTCGAAGGCCGCCCGGTTGAGAATCCACAAACCGTGGCAACCGCCATCCGCATCGGCAACCCGGCCAGTTGGGACGGCGCAATGAACGCCCTCAAGGAATCCAACGGCCACATCACCAAGGTGACCGACGAGGAGATTTTGGCGGCGTACAAACTCGCGGCGCGAACCGAGGGTGTGTTTGCCGAGCCAGCCAGCGCAGCGTCACTCGCCGGGCTGATTCATTGTGTTCAGAATGGATTGATTCCGGAAGGAAGTCGCGTGGTCGCTACACTCACCGGACATGGATTGAAAGATCCGGACAACGCCATCAGCGTCGCCGGCCTCGAGCCTACTGTCGTCGCCCCCGAGACCGATGCCGTCAAGCGGGCCATCGGGCTTTGATTGAACCAAGCACTTGGCTTGCCAAGGGCCGGCTGCGCTTTTACCGTCCGTCGTCTGTATGGAGAAAGTTGTCATTATTGGGTCCGGATGCGCCGGACTGACCGCCGCAATTTACACCGCTCGTGCCGATCTCGAGCCGCTTGTGCTGACCGGCGTGATGCCGGGCGGGCTGCTCACCACAACCAGCATTGTTGAGAATTTCCCCGGCTTCGCCAAGGGCATCGACGGCACAGAGCTGATGATGGAAATGCAGCAGCAGGCCGAACGCTTCGGGGCAAAGATCCAGTTTGGATGCACAGTGAACTCAATCAATTTCAGCAGCCAACCGCTCAAACTAACCGTGGACGGCAGCGAAGTGCAGACGCAGACGGTGATCATCGCCAGCGGGGCCGGACACCGCCACCTCGGACTTGAGAGCGAGGCTAAGTTGGAGAAAAAGGGCGTCACGTATTGCGCGACCTGCGACGGGGCACTGCCGATGTTCCGCGATCAGCCGCTGGTGGTGGTCGGCGGCGGCGACTCCGCCTGCGAGGAGGCGAACTATTTAACCCGTTTTGCATCAAAAGTTTACCTGATTCATCGGCGTGACGAACTGCGTGCCTCGAAGATCATGGCTGAGCGCACCTTGGCCAACGAAAAAATCGAGCCAGTGTGGCATTCGGAAGTCACCGAGGTGCTGGACGTCGCGCAGGACAAAGTCACCGGCGTGAAACTGCGCAACAACCAATCAGGCGAGGAGAGCACCCTCGACTGCGCCGGGTTGTTCATCGCGATCGGGCACGTGCCCAACACGCAACTGTTCCGTGGCGTGATCGACATGGACGACGCCGGTTATATCTTGCCGAAGCGCGGGCAGGAAACCAATGTCGGCGGCGTGTTCGTGGCGGGCGATTGCTCGGATCACGTTTATCGGCAGGCGATCACGGCTGCCGGCCAAGGGTGCGCGGCGGCAATCGAGGCCGAACGCCACCTCGCGTCGCTCGACCAATGACGCCGCGAAGCGACTGAACGATTCAACCATGCAGCCACGCAAGGCACAGATCAAACGCGACACAGCAGAGACGAAAATTCGACTCAGCCTGAACATCGACGGCAAGGGCAAATCGAAGGTCAACACCGGGATCCCGTTCTTCGACCACATGCTGACGTTGTTCGCCAAGCACGCAACGATGGATATCAATCTGCGTTGCGACGGCGACGTCGAGGTCGATCACCATCACACCGTCGAGGATTGCGGCATCGCGCTTGGCCAGGCGTTCGTCGAAGCGCTTGGCGACAAGAAAGGCGTGCGGCGTTACGGCACCGGGTTCGACCCGCGCAACCCGTTCACCGGCGAGGCGTACGTACCAATGGACGAGTGCCTCGCGCGCTGCGTGATCGACTTCAGCAACCGACCACACCTCGTCTGGCGAGGCTTGGCCAAGCACCACCACAAGGGCATCACCGATTCCGACAAGTCGCAAGACATGTCGTCGGTGTTTCGCTTCGGTCTGGCGAAGGAATTTTTCCAGGCCTTCACCAGCGACGCCCGCTGCAATCTGCACCTCGAGTTGCTGTACGGCGACGAGCCTCATCACATCGTCGAGGGACTGTTTAAGGCGTTCGCCCGGGCGGCCGATTTCGCCTGCCAGCACGACCCCCGCACCGCCGGGCAGTTGCCCAGCACGAAGGGAAAGTTGTAGGTATCTTGAATAAGGCCATTATGGGGCGCGTCATCTGAATGCCGGAAGAACCAGCATACAACTCGGCTGAAGACCCCCAACTGGTCGAACAGGCCAAGGGAGGCGATATGCAGGCCTTCGAGGAGCTGGTTTCACGGCACCGCAATCGCATCTACGTGCGCGCCTACAGCATCATGCGCAACGAGAATACTGCGGTGGATCTTTCCCAGAATGCGTGGGTGAAGGCGTGGCAGCGTCTTGATCAATTTCACGGCGAAGCCAGTTTTCCGACTTGGCTGAGCCGGATTGTCACCAACCTCTGTCTTGACGAACTGCGACGGCAGAAACGGGCACGGACCGACTCCATCGAGGCGATGGAGGAAGCCACCGGCCCGGTCGAGAACCGGATGGAGATGGAGACAGTCGAACCCACTGAGGAACTGGACCGTAAGGAACTGCGGAAACGGATCGACGCTGCCTTAGCCAAACTTTCGGACAAACACCGAACGGTGATCGTCCTGTACGAGTTCGAGCAACTCGAGTACCGGGAAATCGCCGAGAAAATGGATACCTCCATCGGCACCGTCATGTCGCGGCTGTTTTATGCCCGAAAACGGATGGCCAGTTTGCTGAATAAAACGCTGAAACGGGACGGATTAATTGAATGATCGAAAACGAAATACAACTGAAGGTACAGGCTCTAGTCGACGGTGAACTAACCGGACGCAAGGCAGAGGAACTGCTTCGTCTCTTGGAGAGCAACGCCGAGTTGAAGTCGCTGCACACGCGACTCACTGCTGTGCGCGGGTTAATGAGCGGTGCCGAGTTGCCGCGTGAGTTGCCCGAGTCCGGCGATTTTTATTGGAGCAGGATCGCGCACGAGATCGAACGAAAAGATCGTGAGACCAATCGCTTGGCCAGACCAGCGTCGAACATAAATTGGTGGCTTCGTTGGCTGATACCGCTTGCCGGCGTGGCGTGCCTCGGGCTGGTGCTGTCCCTGCAGCCAACCACGATACCCGACCTCGGCATCATGCTGAGCGGCGACCATGAACTTGAGTTGTCCGATGACCAAATCGACGTGATAACTTTCAACAGCGGGGACGACACCATAAGCGTTGTCTGGCTTGATTACTCCATCGACCTCCAGCAGGACGAACTAGAATTATGGCTTGATTAGGCTGTAAACCGATCTAAGATCAACTTTTTTGTGAAAGCTTTATCCCCCAACAACTCGACAAGCCGACTTATCTTTCTCATCGTATTGCTGCTGTTTGTCAGCGGCGGATTTGTTGTGGCGAATGCTGATCCAATTACCGTGCATGCTCGCTTGGTACTAGGCGCAAACAAGGAGGATAAATCTAAAATGGAGGTTTCTAGCGCAATTCAAAAGCGTCTCTCCAAAATCTTCAAATGGGTGAAGTACTATCAACTTCGTTCAAAGCGAATCAGCATCGATGACGGTGCTAAAAAATCCGCCAAGCTAAGCAGAACCTCGAAAATCGAAGTCTCCAATCTAAAGAAGGACAAAGTTGCAGTCAGCCTGTTTAGCGCAGGTAAAATGCTGGTTCAAAAAAGCCAAACATTAAGGCCAGGCAGCTTCATGGTGCTGGCCGGCGAAAGCGGTACTGACTCTGCTTGGTTCATTGTCCTCTCCAAGACCAAGTAAACCCCTCGCTGTCCAAGTTGCTTTCGCTCTATTTCCGTTTTCAATACGGAGCCCGGACGGTGTTTCCAACTGAAAGGAGCACCAACTCATCGACTTTGAACGTGCCTCGAACTGGCTGAAGCTTGCCGCTGACGGCTTAAGGGGCTGCTCCAACCCCTTTGAGCACGCCTCAAACAATCTAGAGCACCGGTCAAACTACATTGTTCGCTCTACCAAGTGCTTTGCCCCCTGCTAAAAGTACTTTGATCGATGCTCTAACAGGATGTTTTTTGTGTCAAAAAAGGAAAAAATCAGTCCGGCGGCAATATTGCTACAGATGCTGATTCATAACCGCTCCACTGCGTCTTCTTCCGCCGGGGCGGAGTCCACTCCCTCCCGTTCGTCCTCCAGTTTTTCCTTTGTGAGATTGGCGATGTCGGCGGCGGTTTTGAGCTTGGCTGATGTCAGACCGTTCTCGAGCAGCAGCGTCGCGATGGCCCGGATGTTCGCCAGATCCTCTTCGGTTAACAACCTGGACGGGGATCCCATCCCATACATGCTCATCATACTGCCCTCGTAGCCTTCACTCGGCATCATCCCCAGCATCATCCCCATTCCCATGCTGATGGGGTTGACCGGTTCTCCTGAGAAAAACTCTGGCTCAATGATTTCCTCCAATTCCGGCAGGGCGCGGTTCCAGTTTGCGTTCAGCGGCTTTTTCGCGCTGTCAATAAGGTGGCTAACGAGCTCTCGATTCAGGCTACGGATGGCGGTGTTGACGAGGATGTTGTCGTTCAGGTTGGAGCCGGCTTGTTCCAGTTGACGAACGTTCTCGAGCAGGCCGGCTTGGGCGGCGTGCGCGGCCGCGGTCCGATCGGCGTCGTCTCGGGTGTCGAGATCGGGTTGTAATGTCAACAGATGCTTGAGGATGGCACCGTCCGAGTGGCGGCGGCGTGGTGTAGCGGGGTGCTCCCGTCCGATTCGCTCCGTTTTGGGTCGCCGCCCCGACCCATCACCAGCTGGAAGAAGTCCCAATTCCCGATCCGGGCCGCTTGGGAGACGACGGACAATGCCGCCAAGTCCACCACCTTGACCTGGTTGGTGTCCTCCATCATGCCCATGCCCATCTCTTGGCCAAGCGGCATTCCCAGTTCGCCGGTTTTCGGTGTCACATTTTTGGATGATTCAGTTCCACCTGCTGATGAGTCTGAGAGCATGCGGTTTACCTCATCCAGATCAAATCCTTTGTCAGAGTTGGGGTGGTTAACGTCGGCGCCTCTCGCAATCAAAAGGCGAGCCTTGGCAAAGTCACTTTTAGCCAAGGTCTTTCGGAGGAGCGAAACGTCGCCGTCCTCCTCGAATGCTTTTGACATCAACGATTCCGGCACCTTGGCCAAGAGCAAGGGAAGTATGTTGGTGTTGGCCAACTCGAATGCCGTTGGCGACTCCGGGAACGGCATCCCCATCCCAGGCATCATGCCCGGCATGCCATCCATCATCCCGGGCAGGTCCATACCGGGCGGAGTGACTGGGGCATCGAGGCTTTCCGGCTCTCTATCGGGTTCGATGGGAAGTACTCCGGCGTCAAGCAGCGCAGTGACCATTTTGGCGTCCTGTTCGCTGACAGCAAACTCCAGCACGGTTCGCTGACTACCATCGTCTCCGCCCATCCCCATCATCATGTCGGTGAATATGTCATCCTCCCCAACTAATTCTTCCACCGGTTTAGGGGTCCAAACGTTGGCGGTGGTGTCCGGGTCAAGGCCCTGCTCGATCAGCCATCGCACCAGTTCCGTGTTGCCACTATGGACGGCGTGGTGCAGCGCGTTTTGTTGTGTGAGTATTTCAGTTTCGGATGCGTTGAAGTCGCTCTTTCTCGGCCCGGCAAAAATGCCCATACCCGGCATCATCCCAGCCATGCCGGGATCCTCGTCTGCTGACTCTTCCTTCCCGGGTTTGGTGACCGACCAGCCGCCTTCGGTGTAAGCCTTGAGTTGATCCAGATCTCCCGCTTGGATCGCTGCGAGGACGGCGTCGTAAGCCCATGATGACGAATCAAGTTCTTCTGTGGCGATTTTGTACCGCGGACTACCGTTGTGTTCCCACTCCAACGGCTTGCCGGTAAAGATGTCGTTTGGCAGAGCGGCGATGTAGTCCGGCACCAACTCGCTAAGATTGCCGGGTAGGGTATCCTTGGCACGACGATATCGCTCTATGGCAATGCTCAACCGCGCGGCGGAAAACAGGTTCATCGTTCGTCCTGACTTGGAAAGTTGCGTTTCGATTGGAGAGAACAATATCCCGCTTCCGCTAAATGGATATATTTTTTGGTCGCTGGCCACCTGGGCCTCCCAGAAATGTTCGCTAATCTTGCTCTCGTTTATCTGGCCGGCTTGCTCTGCCTCCCGGATCAACTCGATGAACCGTTTCATGGTGGTGTCGTAATGAATCAAATCATTCACCAGCCATTGCTTAGGGATTAGATCGGCGTATTCAAAAAAGTCTTTCGCCATTCCCAGTTCCTCTCCGTTGATGGTGTTCTCGATGAGAGAAATAACACTCAACCGATTTTCTTGTATGCAGCGTTCCAATTGCTTGAAGTAGTCTCGGTCGAGAGTGAGGAATGTATCCCATATTGCCAAATGTTCGTCGCTCCAGCCGCCCAAGTGCAATCCATCATTTAGCCCTCCCACGATGATGTGACTGATGGCGATGTTTGTAAACTGGCTGATCAAATAAGGATCACTTCCCAAGGCTTCAAACAACCGAAACTGAAGCCTCGCATGATCCATCGCCCCGTCGGGGTCACCCAAAGCTACCTTGAGCCTGACAGAGTTAAACAAAAGTTGCGTCACCCATTTCATTTTAATCAAATGCCCATGGTCGGGATTGTATCCGTTATTGAATGGATATGGGAAGTAATGCTTTGGGCGCTTGGCCGCTTCTTGCAGGTCATGGAACAGGTCATCGAATTGGGCCAAATAACGTTCGATCACCTCGCGGTCGGTTCCCTCCATCGGAGAACGGTGTGCACTAAAAGCGTTACCTGGATCCCCTCTGCGAAGTTGGTCGGCAAAATCCCCCAAATGCGGACTCGTCCTTTTTCGTATCCTATCTCTTGGGAAAACCTTTAAATCTAGAACGGCTTCAATGTTCGTCTTGATGGTGGGGTTGAGGTAAACGGGCTGCTCGCCGACTTTCTGGGTGTACAGGAAACCGTTGAACGGCTTGGCCATGAAAAAGTTGTCGTCATAGGCCGGGACTTCGCCGACGTAATCGTTGATGTCGTAATGCCATCCTTCCGCTTCGCTGGTGGCCTTGTACTTGGCCAAGGCGCTATTCGCCATGGTTTTGCCGAGTGCGTAGTAGGCAGACACCCCGACGATGGCAAGCACGATGAGGGTTGGCACGCCACGCACCGTCCACTTGAACAGGAACCGCTGAACGGAGTCGCGAACCCAGCGCGAGACGAACCCGCGCATCACATGATGCAGCGCAAGTAAACAGAGAAGGCTAAACCCAATGATAACATAGGGCTCCTGCTCGTAGATCTCAGCTTCGCGGGTGAGGAATGTCACCGACAGCATTGCCGCGCCGATCAGGAATGACATTTCGCCGGAACCGCGCAGCGGCTTGATCGGCTGAAGGCCGTCCATGCCGCGCCCGAGGGCCATCAAGGCCAGACCGGCGGCAAACAACCAGCCGGGAACCAGCAGCAGCCATTCCTCATCGCGGCTTCCTCCATTCGTTAAACTGCCCGATAGCAGATAAAGCCCGATAGGTGCAAAAAGGTTCAGCACCAGAAGCACGTTGCCTAACCAGCCAACACGGCGCTTGGCCTCCTTCGCGATCCACCCGTGCCGTAGCAGGAGCAATGCGAGTAGATTCAGGGGAACCGCTGTTACGTATAGAAAAATCGCCCCCAACTTATCATTTTCAAAACCGCTAAACTTCAATTGTTTGTCCGCAACAATGACGGCAACTAAGGTCATAAGTATTGGTCCTACAGATGTCAGGAATCCGAATCCAAAAATTTTCCATCTGTATCCTTTCACTAACGGCAGGGAAATCAGGAACAGTATTTGCAATATCATAGCAAAATGAATTGCTAAAATAGCTGGAATCCCCACCTCAAGATTGTCCATTGCCGCACCTGCTGTTCCAAGCAAGAAGCAGAGATTCAGAAAAAACAACCAGCGGACGGATTTCGGCCTCGCGCCCCAGCCTTCATGCACGACAACCATGCCCAGCATAAGAAGTGGGATGGCGGCAGAGTAGAAAGAGAGCAGAGTGAATATTCTTTCCTCCGTTTTATCCATGAACCTGGCCTCTGCAAGGACCTGCCCGCATAATGAAATGATTACGGGTGCGACGATCGCTATGCCCAGGATGCCGAGCATCCCGCGCCGTTTGCCCTTGGCCTTGGGCAAGACGATTAGGATAAGCCCAAGCGCCAACACGATTACCTGTATCCCCATCACCACATGAACTCCCTCCCAAATGTCTTCCATAGAAAAAATCAGTGTTACCAGCAGGGCGCAGAGGTTCAGCGCGAGCAGGATGGAAAGCGATTTGGGGTATTTGGACTCGTTCATCGGTCGTGTTTTTTGGCAAACCGTTGATGCCGTTTTTCTGGTGCAGTTACAAATAAAAAAAGATTTCTTCCATGGCGTTCCCGCTTGGCCAAGCGGTTTTTTTCATCCGCAGATGATGTGGAGTGGCGCAGATGAGATGGCGTTTGTGCTTCGGCGAAAATCTGCGAAATTTGCGGATGAGTTGCCATTGTTGTTGGGCTTGGCCTAGCGGCGTTTTTCTGGCCTCAAATCGTTGCGAAAAACGCAAAAAAGGCCCTTTTTATTGGCGCTTGGCCAAACGCTTGGCTTGGATTGAGCGACTAAACGCGGGAAGCACAACATCTGGTGTTCTTTGCAAGGACAAACCAACAATATATTGCATTTTAATTGTTTTAGAATAATGGATTTAGGGGTTGTAAAGTGGAGGTGTTTTTGGGTATAAATTGTTGTTTACGGGGATAGCCGTTAATGCCCTGAATTTCAGCAAGCCAACGACCCTGTTTTGAATCTCATTAGCTAGAAAAAAAGTGCCTAAAACAACAGCTAGTACCGATCGGTACGACGCATCAAAAATTGACAAACTCGAGGGTCTGGAGGCCGTGCGGAAGCGGCCGGGGATGTACATCGGCGACCCCGACGAAAACGGACTCCATCACTGTGTGTACGAGGTGCTCGACAACTCGATTGACGAGCATCTGGCCGGGTATTGTAACAAGATAAAGGTCGCGATCCACGTGGACGGCTCGGTGTCGGTGGAGGACGACGGCCGCGGCATCCCGGTGGACATGCACAAGAAATTCAAGATGCCGGCCGTCGAGTTGGTGCTCACCAACCTGCACGCTGGCGGCAAGTTCGGTCAGGGGGCGTATAAGTATTCCGGCGGCCTGCACGGGGTCGGAGCGAAGTGCGTGAACGCACTGTCCGTCTGGTTCAAGGCAGAGATTTATCGCGACGGCGAGGTGCACTACATCGAGTTTGCGCAGGGTAAGACCACCAAGAAACTCCATGTCATCGGCAAGACGAAGAAGACCGGCACGAAGATAACCTTCATGCCCGATCCGGAAATTTTCTCGATCACCACGGAGTACAAGTTCGAGGTGCTGCATCATCGGCTGCGCGAGTTGGCATTCCTGAATCCCGGGATCACCATTGTGCTGGCTGACGAGCGCGAGGACGGCAAAACGGAGTCGTTCTTTTACAAGGATGGTATCATCCAGTTCGTCAAACAGATCGGAGAGAACAAGCAAGTCATCCACTCCAAGCCGATCTCGTTCCATGCCATCAAGGATGAAGTCATCGTGGACTGCGTGATGCAGTACAACTCGAGCTACAACGACCAGATACTCTGCTTTGCCAACTCAATCGCCAATTCCGACGGCGGCACGCATCTGACCGGTTTCCGCACGGCTCTCACACGAGCAATCAACCAGTACGCCAAGGCGAACAAGCTGCTGAAAGACAAGGATCCGAGCCTCTCCGGCGACGACGTGCGCGAGGGCCTGATCTGCATCCTGAGTGTCAAGCTGCCGAACCCCCGCTTCGAGTCGCAGACCAAGGTCAAGCTGGTGAACGGCGAAGTGGAGGGCATTGTGTCGTCGATCGTTTACGAGGGATTGATGGGGTATTTCGATAGCAACCCGTCGCTTGGAAAAAAAATCATAGACAAGTGTTTGACTGCGGCCCGCGCCCGCGAGGCAGCTCGCAAGGCGCGCGACACAGTGCGTAAAACGGCGATGACCGGCGGCGGACTGCCAGGCAAACTGGCAGACTGCTCCGACCGCGATCCGGCCAACACGGAGTTGTACATCGTGGAGGGCGACTCCGCCGGGGGTTCGGCCAAGCAGGGGCGAGACCGGAAGTTTCAGGCGATACTACCGATTCGAGGCAAGCTAATCAACGTGGAGAAGGCGCGGCTGGACAAGGTGCTCGAAAACCGCGAGATCCGCACGATGATCACCGCGGTTGGCACCGGTATCGGCACCGGCGAGGGCGAGGGCGCATTCAACATCGAGAAACTCCGGTACCACAAGATCATCATCATGACGGATGCCGATGTGGACGGCTCGCACATCCGCACGCTACTGCTGACATTTCTATACCGGCAGATGCCGCAACTGGTGAAGCAGGGCTTCGTGTACATTGCTCAGCCACCGCTTTACAAGGTGACACGTAAGAAGCGGGTCGAGTATATCGACGATGATGCGCAAATGACCAAGATGCTGCTTGGCCTTGGCTCGGAGGATGTGCGTCTGCGCAGCCTAGAGAACGACAAGGAAGTGGCGAAAAAACAGCTCGGCGAGATACTCGAGTTGCTGCAGTCACTTGATAAGTTCGCGCGGGCGATCCGGCGGCACGGTGGTGACTTCTCAGAGTACCTAGAACAGCGCGATGCAAAAAAGAAACTGCTCCCAAGCCACTTGGTGAAAATCTGGGAAGGCAACAAGGAGACGGTTCACTATTTCCAAACCGAAGTTGCCCTGGCCAAGTTTGGCAAGGCCAACCCTGACCTTGGCCTTTTCGGCGAAGACGAGGAGGAGGAAGATCAGGCGCTTGACCAAGAGGAAGAGGAAACCGCAGCCGAACCAGCCAAGCGCGGTCGCAAGGCCAAGAAAAAAGAAGGGCCGCACCGCCGTGCGCGACATGTGGAGTTGCACGAGCACAAGGCGATCGAGGAGATTTTGGCCAAACTCAACCGCAAGGGCCTGAGCGTCGAGCATTACTCGGCGCAGGACAAACCGCTGTTCGAGATCATCCAAGGCGAAGGCGACAACGCCATCGCACGCCGATTGTTCTCCATCTCGGAGATTCTCGAGGCGATTGTGGACGTCGGCCGGAAGGGCCTGCAGATTCAGCGTTTCAAGGGTTTGGGGGAAATGAACCCGAAAGAGCTTTTTGAGACAACGATGGCGCCGGATACCCGGAAGCTACTACGCGTGGAGGAGACGGACGCCGTCGAGGCGGACGAGATGTTCACCCGACTCATGGGCGAGGAGGTCGAACCACGCCGACATTTCATCCAGGAAAATGCACTCAACGTCCGTAACCTCGACGTCTGAACCCGGCACAACCCGCGAAAATTTTTTAGAGACTCATGGCAGATTCCAAGGACAACGATCCATTACCCGCAAGTAACACGCCGCTGTTCGCCGCCAGCGAAAAAATCCAAAAGATCAACGTCGCGGACGAGATCAAAAATTCGTTCCTCGACTACTCGATGTCTGTGATCATCTCCCGCGCGCTGCCGGATGCACGTGACGGACTCAAGCCATCGCAGCGTCGCATCCTGTTGGCGATGCACGACCTGAACCTCTCGCCCGGCCGGCATTACCGCAAGTGCGCCAAGATCTGCGGCGACACCAGCGGCAACTACCATCCGCACGGCGAGGCAACGATTTACCCGACCCTTGTCAACATGGCGCAACCGTGGTCAATGCGTGGCACGCTCGTCGACGGGCAGGGCAATTTCGGCTCCGTTGAAGGCGACCCGCCGGCAGCCATGCGTTACACTGAGGCGCGTCTCACGCATCTGGGCCATGCGCTGATGATCGACATGGACAAGGACACGGTCGATTGGATGCCCAACTACGATGAGACCCGGGAGGAACCAACCGTGTTCCCGGCGGCGTTCCCGAACCTGCTCATCAACGGCGGCACTGGCATCGCGGTCGGCATGGCCACGAGCATACCGCCTCACAACCTCGGCGAGATTGTCGATGGCATCTGCGCCCAGGTCGATGATCCGGACATCACCATCGAGGGCCTGATGCAGTTCATCAAGGGACCAGACTTTCCGACCGGCTGTCTCGCCGTTGGGCTGGATCCGATCCGCGACTATTTCAAGACCGGCCGGGGCAGCATCAAGCAGCGCGGCCGCGTCGGCGTCGAGCAGCTCAAGGGAAACCGGGAGCAGATCGTCATCACACAGATTCCGTACATGGTCAATCGCGCCACCTTGGTCCAAAAGATCGCGGAACTGGCCAACAACAAGACGGTCACCGACATCTCTGCCGTGCGCGATGAGTCGGATGAGAACACGCGCGTGGTCGTCGAACTCAAGCGTGACGCCGTCCCGAAGGTGGTCATCAACAAGCTCTACAAATTCACGCAACTGGCCACGTCGTTCAGTGTCAACATGCTGGCGATCGACCATGGCCGGCCCAAGACGATGAACATCAAGGAGATGATCAATGCCTATATTGAGCATCGCCGAGAGGTCATCCTGCGCCGGACCCGGTTCGAGTTGGCCAAGGCCGAGGGCCGGGCCGAGACGCTCGAGGGTTACCTATGCGCGTTAGCCAACCTCGACGAATTCATCCGCATTATTCGCAACTCAAGCAACCGAGAGGAAGCCCGAATCAAGTTGCTGGCGTTCGAGTTCCCTGAAAAGGTGCTCAAGAAATGGGGAATCAAAATCCGCAACGAAGAGCGCATCAAGGGCGGTTTTTATCTGCTCAGCGAGGCTCAGGTGAACTCCATTCTCGACCTGCGTCTGTACCAGTTGACCGGTCTTGAACGGGACAAGATCAAGGCTGAATACGACGAGTTGCTGGTCAGGATCCAGGACTTGATGGACATCATCGCCCGGGAAGATCGCGTGTTGGCCATCATCAAGGACGATCTGACGGAGATTAAGGACAAGTACGCCACGCCACGCCGCACCGACATCGTCCCCGACGAGGGCGACATGGCGATCGAGGATCTCATCGCCAACGAGGGCGTGATCATCACCCTCACCCACAACGGCCTCATTAAGCGGACCAACGTCAGCTCGTACCGGGCCCAGCGCCGTGGCGGCAAGGGTGTCATTGGCATGGGCACCCGCAAAGACTCGGTCGTACAGGGTGAGGCTGAAGACTTCATTGAGCATCTTTTCACGGCCAGCACGCACGATTACCTAATGTTTTTCACCACCACCGGCCGTGTGTACGTCCGGCGCGTGCATGAGATTCCTGACATGGGCCGATCGTCCAAGGGACGAAACATCGCCAACCTGCTCGAGCTGCAGTCCGGCGAGAAAATCGCCGCGCTAATCCGGGTTGAGTCCCACTTGGGAGCGGACAAGGAAAACCTGACGTGGCAGCAGGAACAATTCCTCTTCTTCGCCACCGAGAGTGGCACGGTGAAAAAGACCTCCCTGAACGCCTATGCCAATGTCCGCCGCACCGGTATCAATGCCATTGGTATTAATGAAGGCGACCGTCTTATCACCGTCAAGCTGACCACCGGCCACGATGAGGTGGTGCTGATAACCAGCGACGGCAAGAGCATCCGGTTCAACGAGGAGAACGTCCGCTCAATGGGCCGTACCGCCGCCGGCGTCCGCGGAATTCGCCTAGGCAAGAAGGATCGGCTTGTCGCCGCTGCAATCGTTGCCAAGGACGCCACGTTGCTTGTCGCTGGTGAGAACGGCATCGGCAAGCGCACCGAATTTGACGAGTATCGGGTGCAGTCACGCGGCGGTAAGGGCATCATTACTATGAAGACCACCGCCAAGACCGGCGAGGTCTGCGGTGCATTGGCCGTAAAATCGAACGACGAGATCATGCTTATCACCGTCGGCGGGCAGATGGTGCGTACCGGCGTCGAGCACATCCGGATGACCGGCCGCAACGCGCAGGGCGTCAAGCTCATCAACCTCCACGGCAAAGACCAGCTCCAGGCCATCGCGCCAGTTATCAGCGAAGACACTGGTGACGAGGACGCCCCCATCGTCGATGCTGAGAGTTAAACGCCCGGTGGCCGGACAACGTATTGGAATGCGGCTGTCCCCGGCGATTACGAGCGCGTTACAAATCCAACGTCCCGCTTGACATACCCTTGGTTTAAACCAAGCCGACAAGTTTACGCCCGGTCCAGTAAACGAGCAGCAACAGGAGGATAGCGCCACCCCACCACGGGTTGCTCCACAGGCGCG
>MPLU02122768.1_pt1 | contig 17926 bp, 19 predicted proteins | sample 1617381 | NCBI WGS metagenome assembly MPLU02 (sample SAMN05944801, study PRJNA350692) | marine metagenome | biome: marine; feature: ODZ; material: water; isolation source: 90 m water sample filtered on 0.2 um supor filter | place: Pacific Ocean | collected 2012-04-08 | depth 90m m
CCTGGGCCTGCTGCGCCTGCACCTGGGCCTGCTTCACCGTACGGTCCGAACCCGCAGATGGTTGTTCCCCCACCGCCGCTTACTGTTGCGTCACCATACGGTCCGAACCCTCAGATGCCTGTGCCTGGTGGCGACTTCGGTGGCGGTGGCGACTTCGGTGACGATGACCTCGGTGGCGGTAATCCTCTCGACATCGTCAACCCTGACACGGATCCCGTGTCACCGTTCGAGGGGGTAGGTGGCAACAGTAGCGATCACGCCCGCAAGTTGGCGTACATCAACTTTTTGCGGGATGCGTTGGGTCGACAAGGTTTGCGCGGGTTTGCTGATATTGAACGAGAGTTTTTGTTGGCGCAACGGGCGTTGCCTGGGGCGTATAACAGGCGCGGCCTGTTGGATTCGGGGCAGTATGCGCGTGGTAAGGGTTTGTTGGGGGATTCTGCTTCGAGGGCGTCGGGTCGCTTTATGAGCGATTTGAGGGATCAGTATTTCAATCTGGCGTTGTCTGAGGGTGATGCCAATAATGCTTATTCCAGTGAGGGGTTTGCTGCGCTGCAGGCGTTGGCTGATAAGTTGGCTGGTGAGGCTGCGAGTATTGGTACTGTCGGATTTGGGGCCATCTGATGACGGATCCAGGTTACGGAGACAGGGTCGACGACACTTGGCTTGAGCGCCTCTTTACAGATATTGGGCAGAAGGTACCGTCGGTGCCCTGGTCAGATATTTGGAACTACGACTGGGGCATCACGGAAGGTTCCCCTCTTGATGTGATGCAGGGGGGTATCAACCCTGGAATGGGTATCGTTGACGCGTTGGCGAAGATCCCCAAGTGGGCGAACACTGATCCGAACGATCCGCTCAACGCTAGAACCAGCGATCTGTATGCTGGGTTGGAAGACAAGTTGCGTCGTCCTCCGATGCCGACGGGGATTACCCCGATTATTGTGCCTCCCGACGGGGTGCCTGGAGTTGCTTCTAAGGGCATCCCGCCGCCACCGACTATTGGCGGTGCTGCTGCTACGGCCACAGCACACCAGTTGCCGTCGTTGGCTGACCTGTACGCCAACAAAGATCAACTTGCCCGCGACACGGCGTTGAATGCGTTCACTGCGAAGAGCGAGTACTTCACTTCGGTTGAGGCGGCGTTGGAGACGAAACTTGCCGAGTTGGCAAGGTTGCAAAGAAATGGTGCAACGGGTGCCGCCGACGCCGTCAGAGAGGCGTTGGCTACGTTGGAGGCGACTCGTTTCGCTCGTCTGCGAAACGATGAGGCTGAGGCTAAGGCCTATTTGGCGACGTTGGAGCAGAAGCGGGTTGATCGTGAGGATGAACTGTCTGACGATGTGAAGACTCGCAGCGATGAGGCTTTGGCGAACTATGATTCGATTGTGTCGGGGGTGGAGGGTTCGCTGGGCGGGCTTTCTGGCCCGCCTGCGCAGTCAATATTTGGGGATGCGACCAGGGAACGTGGTTTGTTGACATCGCAGGCTTTGTCGCAGCAGGATTTGTTGAGTACGTTGGCTGGTACATACGCTAATGATGCCGTGGATCGGGGGATGCGTTTGGGGGCGATGTATGATCGCGCTGGTGTCAACTTGGCGGATAGTTTGTGGCAGCAGAACACGCAGAATGATCTTGCTTTGCAGCAGGCGTTGTCCAATATTGACATTGCTGGGGCGCAGCAGGATATTGATTTGTACAGCCAGATGGCTCCGCAGAGGTTTGCCAACGAGCAGGAATACGATGCTGCTTTGGCGGACATTGAGACGGGTGCTGCCGCCAGGGGGATTGCTGGTGCGGAGCAGGCACGGTTGTTGGACCTGTTGGGTCCGCTACTTGGGGCGGTTGAGGGGTCTCCTGGGTTTGACATTGCGAATGCTTACGGCACGGAAGGCTTGGGGCAAATATTTGGTGCTGCCATGCAGGCTGGTGTTGGCGGGACAGTAATCAACAAGTTGATGGATCCTACGTCTTCTGGACAGATCAAGATTCCTATTGGGGGGCAGGAGTTCACTGTCAACGAGCAGTGGTATGCAGGTAAGATTTTGGAGATGATGGCGGAGGCGTCGGTGCCGACGCGTACTGTGCCGTTGCCTGATGGGGAGACGATAACGTTGCCTGTGTCGTCGTTTGCCGAGTTGCAGAGGTCTGCAGAAGTCGCTGCGTTGGGCTAATGGCCGCGCCGCTTACCCGTGAACAGATAGTTGCTGCCCTGGGGGGCGGGCAGGTGTCGCCGCCTGCTTTGGATTTGGCGTCGTTGTTGCCTGCGCCGTCTAACACGGTTGCTGCCCCTCCGAAGCCGTCTACTGATATAGAGTTTCTGGGTCCGTTGGGGGATTTCATCGACATGATTGATACGCCGCGGGCTATGGCGGCGTCAACGATCAAAGAGTTTGGTGATTTGGCTCAGGGGCGTGGCTTCTCGTTGAGGGACTGGTGGAAGCAGACGGGTGACAACATTTTCATGCAGGATGTGATGCGTGATTTGGGTGCCGACATGGGGGGTGTGAAAGGGTTTTTCCTGGGGTTGGGGATGGACATTGCGTTGGATCCCATTACGTACGCTTTGGGGCCTGTTGGTGCTGCTGCCCGTGCGGGCATGTCGGCTCCGAAGTTGATTCATGCTTTGGGTGCTGGTGCTAAGTATTATGACGATATTGCCAAGGGTGTTACGACGGTTGCGGGGATTTCTACGTCGACTGCGACACGTAAGGCTGCGGTGTTGCAGGAGGCTGTTGTCAAGGTGGGGAAGACGAATGCGATGTCGTCTGCGGGGCGTGAGGCTTTGAAAGAGGTTGGGTTGTTGGGGGAGATGGGGTTGTCTGTTCCTGGTACTGGTCGGTTGGGGCGTTGGCTGGGGGTCGACAAGGCGTTGGATTCGTTGTCTGGTGGCCGTATGACGGCCGCTAGGGCGGCTCAGGCGGCTCGGTTGCCGTATATCGACGAGTTGGCTCGTCCTGTGTCTGAGGCGGCTCTGAGGGACGCTCAGGCGGCTGTGGCGAGGTTTGGGCCTGGTGCTGTCGAGGATGCCGCTGCTGCGGCTCCTCGCATTGAGCAGATTGCACGGGATTTGGTTGCTGGTGTCGATGTGGGTGAGGACATATTGGGGGATTATTTGGTGGCGGCTGCCCGTGTCGCTAATCGGATGCCTGTTGAGGCTGTGTCGTTGCCTCAGGTGTTCGGCAACTTTTTGTATGTGGCGATGCCAGCGTACGGCGCTGCGAAGCATTCTGTTATGACACGGAAGGGCATTGAGGCTATCGACACGGCGTTCAACTCGAAGGCGTCGATTCGAGACGGGTTGCGCAGCGGCGACTATGAGATGGTGTTGAATGCCAACAATGTGTTGGTGAAAAATAATCGTGGTTGGCGGATGCGTAACCGTTTCATGGATTTGCTGTCTACCGATGCTGTTCAGTTGCGTCGAACTGCCAGGGATCTCAACTTGGCTCCTGAGGTTGTTGACGAAATGTGGCGGACGGAACGGTTCCTCATGGAACCGTTGACTGGGGTGCCCATATTGGATGATGCGGGCAAGTTGCAAAGAAACCCCGAGTTTGAGAAACTGTTTGCTGGCCCTATCGGCATTCATGGCGATAAGGCCATTACAGACTTTTGGTTTGATGGCCGTGGGTGGATGGACGATGCGTTGCGGTACGCCAACCAGTTTGGTGGCGGTGCCCCCTGGTTGATGAAGCATGTTGACGATTTGTGGGTGATGCGTCTGGCGGTTGAGGGGCATTATTCGCCGACGGCGGCGAGGAAACTGCGTCCTGGGCAACGGTACCGTGGTGTGTTGCTGCAGTCTCAAACCGAGCATGCCGAGGGTTGGACCATTGATAAGCAGGTCCGTCAGATTCTTCAAGATCAGTTGGGTGACGACGCTGAGGAACTGTTTGATCGCGACATTTGGAAAGCGATGAACAGGTACATGAACATGGTTGGGGAAGAGGTTCGCCGTCAGGCTGTGATGAATGGTTTGGCGGAAGAGGGGGCGATGTTCAAGAATCCGATGGCGTGGTCTAAGTCCGAGGTCAAAGATTTGTCAGCAAAGTTGCGGGTCGCTTACGGGGAGCGTGAACGAACGTTCGACAGGGTGTTTCGATCCATTGAAGGCGGGTTGGACCCCGAGCAGGTGAAGGCTGTACGCATGGCTGCCGCTGAGGCTGATGGGGCGACGGCGGCGGAGGCGCAGATGGCTGCCGTTGCTGGCGAAGCCGACCTGTTGGAGGGTCGGCTCATCGAGATTCATCAAAAGTTGAGGGAACTTGTTTCTGGTGTTCGTGGTCGACGCGAGGATGTCGCCAAGTTTATGGAGCCGCTGGTTCAGGAGGCTGCAACGTTGGGGTATCGCCGCATCCAGTTGGAGCGGACGTTGCGGGCTTTGCAATCGGTGCGGACCCAGCAGGGCGGGTCCGCTGTTGGTGACGAGATTTTGGCGGGGTTGGAAGAAACGTTGGAGCAGGCCAGGACGCATCTTGCTGTCGCTATGGAGGAGGCGAAGACGGTTGCGTTGCATGATCAAAGTGTGGATGCTGCGCAGAAGGTTATTGATGTGTTGACTGGGGATTTGGCGAAACTGGATTTGGATTCGTTTCCGCCTGAGTTGCGGGGTTGGGCCGAGGGGGTTGCCGATTTGCGTGCGGCTATGGAGGAGGTGCCGTATGAGTTGTTTGATCCGTTGTCGTTTGACAAGTTGCCTCGTTGGATGGGTGAGGTTCAGGAAGATTTGGATGCTGCGCATGGGGCGTATCGGGATGCTGTTCGCCGTCAGGGGTTGGAGGCAGATGCGTTGGCGGAGCCGACTGCGCGGGAGATAGCGTTTGGTGGGGCGCGTGCCCCTGGGAGCAGGTTGGCGGAGGTTGTGGAGATCAATGGGAGGCCCCCTGATGGGCCTCCTGGGGGTGTTGGGCCGTCTGGTGCCCCTGGTGGGGCGCCTGTTGGACCGTCGCTTGATGATGGTGGTGTGAGCGTACAGCGGGCAGGCGGTGGTGCCGAAACGGTGATGGATCCTGAGACGGGTGTTTGGTCGGATGGGTCGGTTTACGATCCTGGCAATGTGGCTAGTATGGAAGTTCAGCCTGGTCGACGCAAGGTTATCGCTGCTTGTACTGGTACGAAGTGTGCGGTGGAGGAGGGTGCGTCGGTTGCGGCCAGGGATTTGTACACGGGGCCGTCGTTTGTTGTGCTTCGGGGTGTTGTTTCTGAGACTGATGTCGAGTTGGCGGGGGTGTTGTCGGGTCGGTACGGGGTGTTGGATCCGTTGCAGCATGTGCAGACGTATGATCAGCCGTTGGCGAAGACTGCGGATGAGGCAGCGGAGGTGTTTGCTGGTCCTCATTTGTTGCGCAAGTTTGCTGCTTTGGTTGGGGAGGGTGGTGTTCCTGAGGAACTGTATGTGTACGGTTCGAAGGCGTATCGTGAGCAGGTTCGTCGTTTGATTGTTCGCGCCCGAAAGCGCGGCATATGGAATGATGATGTCAAAGTTGTTTATGGCAAGGGCGGTCAGGGTGAGCAGATGCTGCACCTGCGGTCGTGGGCGGAATCTGTTCCTGATTCGTTGCGTGGGGTGGATACGTTTGGGGGCGAGGGTCCGACTGCATCTCCAGGGTACGGGTATCTGATCAGGCGGGGTGAGCGGCGCGGCAATACGACCACGTACAGGGATGATGTCAGGTCCGAGGTTCGTGTTGTCGCTGAGGAGCGAGGCAAGACTTGGTACTTGACGGGTCTTGAGGTTCCTGAGGCTCACCGCGGGCAGGGGCGTGCGAGGCGGATGGTGGAACACGTTATGAAGGTGGCTGAGGCGACGGATGAACCGTTTGCTCCTGCAGGCGTGTACTTGCATGCCAGCGACGAGTTGGTTGAAATGTATGAGGGGATGGGGTTTCAGAAGGCCGAGTTGAGTGAGCCTGGGTGGTGGTTGGCGCCTAGTTTGAATCTGATGGTTCGGCCGATTAGGGGCCGTCGACCTGTGGGGTTGTTTTCGATTGGTGACGAGGGGTCTACTGTCTGGAACATTTCGGAGATTGTTCCGCAGTTCGCGCCGAGGAGGCATGCGCCACAGGTGTCTGTTAGCGAGGGCCGTTTCACGGTTCCTGAGGGGACCCCTGAGGTTGAGGCGTATCTGCGAATCGACGAGTTGCTTGAGCAGTTGGATGAGGGGTTGGCGGCTGCTGGCAGGGTTGCCGACGATGGCACTGTCAACTGGAAGGATTTGCCTCCCGAGTTGCAAAGGTTGTTGGACGAGGCAGATGCGTTGAACGACTTTGTTGGTGGCGCTGGGGGTGCTATTGAGCAGTTGGGTCCGAAGTCCGCCAGGGGTGGCGGCGGGGGCATCATAGAGGTGGATCTGACTAAGGCTAAGGAAATGTTTGGTGGTGGTACGGCGTCGGTGACGCCGCTGCGGGCGGCGGCTGATGCGGTTACTTCGGCTGATGCGGTGACGTTGAAGTGGTCTGCTCCGAAGAGTGATGCGTTCATAAGGGACACAGTTGTTTCGTATCCGAAGTATCCGATTCCTGACGAATACCAGATCAAAGCGGGGTTGGAAACGACACTGAAGCGTATTCGTAAAACTGTTCGCAGCGACAGGGTGCTTGCTGCGGAAAAGGACATGGTTGCGAAGTTTGCGAAGGCCGAAGGGATGTCGGTGAAGCAGCGGAATGCTTTGCGTTCTGAGGTGAACGCCGAGCATGTTGCTTCTGGGAAGGCTTACAGGAAGCGGGCACGGTGGCCGTCGCCGCGTGTTCATACTGCTGTCGTACAGGGGGGTACGGGTCCTGATGGTCGCCGCTTGATGGACATTTGGGGTATCGACCAGGATCAGCGCGCGAAGGGGTGGGTTATTTCTTTGAATGGGGTGGATCAGGGGGAGGCTTCTTCTTTGAAGGCTGCGAAGGTGCAGGCTCAACAGTTTGCTGATTTGTGGCAGTCGAGGCGTGGCGAGCGTAGGTTGCCTGATTTGAACGAGTTGTCTGGTGGTGGGCGGGGGCCTGAGGTGCCGCCGTCGGCGACACCTCCGAGAGATTTGGTTCCTCCGATAAGCGAGGTGCCTGCTGCTGGTGTGGCCCGCGAAACAGGGGAAGCGGTAGCCAGGGGTGGCGGCATCAGTTCGGAGTGGAAGACGCACAGAACGTTGATGCTGCCCGCCAGGAGTTCTATCCGCGAATCGGTTGTGGTGACGTTACGCGGCATGGATGGTGTCACCATTCAGCCTGGGTCTATAAAGATTACGGCGAAAACCGAGTCGCAGGTTCAGAAGATCAGAACAGCCCTGTCGCGATTGTTGGATCATCCGACCCTGGCGAAGAAGGATCGGCTCAAGGTTGAGAAGTTGTTGAACCAGATGCAGGAGTCGTTCCCTGTGGGGGGGAGTCCGCCGAAGGTTGAACCGTTTGAGATTCGTCCTCCGTCGACACCGACACCGCCGAAGCCGTCGCCTGGATACGGTGGCACTAAGAGTGTTGTGATTCGCACACCGTTTGGTGATTTCAAACTTGAAACAGTTGGTAAGGCTCGCAGCAAGTTGACGGTTACTGCGTCGCCTGCTGGTGTGATCAAGGGTCCAAGGAATCTTCTCGTCGGTAAGGGTGCTACTGCCAGCAATGTTGATGAGGCGTTGGAGAAGATTGAGCGGTGGGCAACGGAGATCAATCTGCGGCGGCGCACCCCGTTGAGCGCCATGCAGAACGCTGCGCAGGATCCTGCTGTACGCCACGCTATTGCTCAGATAGCGGGTGCTACGGAGGTGACGGAGTTCCGTGGGTTCAAGGGGCAGGTGTGGGAGACGGGTTCACCGATGACGCAGGTCGAGGCTGATGTGTTGCATCAGTCGGCTGCTTTGTACGAGTTGGCTGAGGCCGATGCGTTGTACATGTTGGCGGGTAGGGCGTTGTCTGACGGGTTGGAGGACGATGCCATTATCTTTGGGATGTTGGCGAGGCGACGGCAGATCAGCCATGAGTTGCATCGGATGACGGAAACGTCGTATCCGCAGGATGCGGCGACAGAGTTTCAGAAGGCGTTGCGGGCGTTCGACAATCGTCGAACACGGGATGGGTACCAGTCGGCGATGACTGAGGCATACGCCGACCAGTGGGGGCCGAACAGTGAGTTGCGTCGGTGGTCGACGGGGTGGTCCGCTCCTGGTGATGCCGATCAGCAGGCTGCCATGTTTCACATGTTGAACAGTTTGTTCGATGTTCAGCGCACTAGCGGCGACTTTACTGGGTTTTTCAAATGGTACGACCAGTTTCTCAACTACTGGAAAGCGCAGGCGGTAGCGACCCCTGGCTTTGTTTTGCGTAACGGATTCGGTGGGTCGTGGATGTCGTATGCGTTTGGGGGCATGGAGTTGGGGACGACAAACAAGTTTGCTGGAACATATTTCAAGGCGATAAAGCGTGGCGGTGAGGCTGGGTATTTGGCTGGCATGGATTTGCTGATCGAAGATTTGGCTCGTTCACCGAAGTCGACGTTGAGGGTTGGGTTTGGGACGAAGGTCGACATCAACGAGTTGCGTCAGATCAAACGTGTGTTGGATTCGGGGATCACTGGCGGCGGTCAGGTCATCACTGAGGTTGAGCGGGCTGTGGCTACTCGTTTGGTGAAGGAAACAAAGATGCCTATCACGGGCAACCCTGTTGACATTGTGTTCAATCCGTTCTCCACGGAGTTTGCTCCGTTCCGTGCTGTCAGGTCTGCTAATGAGCAGATGGAAACTGTGTTGCGTGGGTCGTTGGCGTTTGATGTGTTGCAGAAGGGTGGTTCGTTGGATGAGGCTGCGGGGGCTGTCTATAAACTGCAGTTCAACTATGCGGATTTGACGCCGACGGAGCGTAAGGCTCGTCGGGTTATTCCGTTCTGGACTTGGCAGAAGAACGTGGTGCCTGTGTTGGTGGAGTCGTTGGGGAAGCATCCCAGGGCATGGGGCAGGTTGCAGCAGTTGAAGGGCAACATGGAGTCAACGTCGGAGCAGAAAGGTGTTGTTCCTGACTATTTCTTGGAAAACATGGGGATCAGGTTGCCGTGGAAGATCAACAACTATCAGACGTATTGGATTCCTGATTTGCCGTTCCGCGATTTGAACAGGTTGGTGAAGGAACCAACGTCGATTACGAGGGTGTTTGCCGAGTCGGCTGCCCCTCCCGTACGTTTGCCTTTGGAGATCTGGGCGAAGAAACAGTTCTTTGCGGATTTGCCGTTCAGTGGCCGCTATCAGCAGGTGCCGCCTGTGTACGCCAGGGTGCCGTTCCTAATGGAGGCGTTGGCTTCTGTCGGCAAGGCGAAGAAAAACAAGAGTGGTACGTGGAAGATGCGTGACCATGACATCTATCAGATGGATGGGTGGATGCCGTTTATGGCTAGGTTCCGTCGGTTGTTGCCGAACGAGTCGAGGTATTCTCGCCGTGTGGCGTCGACGACGGTATCGGTTGTGTTTGGTACTCAGGTGCGGGTTGTGGATCCGCGTGAGACACGCAACCAGTTGTTGAGAGACGATAAGGCTTTCAATGAGAAGATGCGTGATTTGATCGACATTGAACTGAGGTTGCGATGAAGTTTGTTGACAGGGTGGAGTGGCGTGCGCGCCCTCCTCATAGCCGTTTTAGGCCATTGGTTTCTCAGCGGGTTCAGGGGATTGTTGTTCATCATAGTGGTGTCAGGAATGGTCCTTCTGGTGCCTCTGCAGTTAGGTCGTTTGAACGTTACCACATGGACACCAAGGGGTGGGATGGTATTGCCTACAACTGGTTGGTGGATGCGTCGGGTACTATTTTTGAGGGCCGTGGTGCGAAGGTGCGTGCGGCTGCGACGAAAGATTGGAACTCTAAGTCTGAGTCGGTGTGTTTCATTGGTTGGGGATTTGAGCCTGTGTCGGATGCAGCGTTGGTTTCGATCAAGGCTGTGATTGATGATGCGCAGAGTAGGTATGGGGGCAAGTTGTGGGTAAAGGGGCATCGGGATTTGTCGGCGTCGACTTGTCCTGGTGATTGGTTGTATGACTGGTTGACTTCTGGGGCGGAGGAACCTGTGGGTGATCCGTCGAAGATCGACTATGAGTCGATTGTGGCCTATTTGAGGGCCTTAGAGGGGGAGGTGAGGGGGAAACCCTTGTCGAGGTTGCGGCGGAGCCGTGGAGAGGCTGTCAGGGTCGCTCAGAGGCATCTGAGCGCCCGTGGGTATGCCCCTGGGGTGGCTGACGGCATCTATGGGAGGCGTACAGCGGCTGCGGTGTCGAAGTTTCAGTCGGATCAGGGCTGGTTGAAGGCCAATGGGGTTATTGATTGGCAGACTTGGTCTGCTTTGTTCGGGGCGTAGCGGGACAGGGCGACCTATGGGTATGAACTCTGATCCCGAAGTGGGCAATGAGGAACCAGTGGCAGCACCTGATGCTGCATCCGCGCCCGAAGGGACAGTGCCTCGCAGTGCCGATCAGGCTGATCGGCTGCGGGGCATGATGTTGGCTAATCAGCATTCCAACGGCCGTCCATTCGGCAAGTGAGGACTAGACATATGGGTAACATGATTGAACGGGCAGCGTGGACTTTTGTCCAGGCGTTCCTAAGTGTATTCGTGGTTTCTGAACTGGGATCGTGGGAGTCCGCCGCTATAGCAGGTGCGGCTGCTACACTGAGTGTCGTGAAGACGTTTGCTCGGGACCAGTTGTCGTAATGGACGAGGTCGACTTCGACGCCAAGTGGGATCACTTCCTGGCGTGCGAGGGCGGCGACATCGAAACAGAGGTCGCTGAGAACCTGAGCCGTTCACGGCATCTTCTCGACATGCATGACGGCACTCACGCATCGTGGGATGCCAACCAGTTGGGGGTTCTTCTCGTTTTCGGCGGTCAGGATGCCTGCGACTTTATTGGCGCATGGCACGATGCCGACGACGGCAACCTGATGGCGTTAGCCAAGGTGTTGGATTGGGTCAACAGCATGGTTGGGATGATCGAGCAGTGTGTCGCCATGTACGGCACCACAGATTTCGACTTAGAGTCCTAAGCGTCTCTTGATGGCGGGATGCCGCCGCAGTTCAACGTTGAGAGAGTCGATGATGGTGTCTCGGCGACGCGCCAGCGTCGTTTTGGGAATCCCGATGACTCTACCCGTGAACCTCAAACTCATCTTCACGTTGCACAACATGTGGTAGATCCACATGTCGTCGTCAGATAACGTGTCGAAAGCGTCGGCGACAACTTCTCTGATTTCGTTTTGTTCCAGCAGGCTTTCGAGCGGAACGACTCCTGGCGGGCATGTCATCAACGCCTCGTAGGTGGTCAACGCTCGGTGTTCTTGCCACGGGCGGGGAGAGTGTAAACCTTTGTCTGTGGCGGCGATGGTGCCGTCGAGAATCTGGGGGTCCGCCGCCCATGTCCCCTTCTTTCCTTTAGCCGCCATCAGCGGCCCATCGCAGAAGCGATGGCCGCACGTTGAAGTACGCTTTGCCTTCGCTGAACTTTCCCAAAGGCACATCTTCTTTATTGATGATACGAACCAGGTCGGCGTACAGAATCTCGGTGAAATCCTGTTTCGGCGTTGACCAGATCCACAGCCACACTGGCATCATTGTGTTCCACACAGCAAGGGCTGCGATCTTTTCTAGTTTGAGTTTGACGCCATTGCGTCCTGTGCCCAGGACCTCAACGAGGCGTTGGTTGGGGGATCCTTGCAGGTAGTCGGGGGTGTAGCGGATAACGTCGGGGAGATGGTGGACGGGGAAGTCTGGTCGGTTCAGTCCGTATCTGACCCAGTGGGTGTTGTGCCGTTCGTATTCGCCTTCGGCTTCGTCTCCCATTGCTCCCAGTCGTTGAGTAAACGATTGTTCATTGAACGGGGTCGCCATCGTCGGGTTCCTTTTTATTTGTCGTGGTTTCCTATTTTGAATGCTTCGTCGTTGCCGCCGAAGTGTTTCCATAACGTGTATACGGTTTCTATTTCCTTTGTGGTGGTGAGGGTGTTTGTTCCCAGTAGTTCCCATAGCGCCATTCTGACGAGGCGTTCTTCGTTGCGGTTGAGTAGCGTCATGTCGGATTTAGTTTTCATCGGTAGTCATCAATCAGTCTGTCTAGTAGTTGTTGTGCTTCTAATGCGATTTTGGTGTTGTCGTCGGTGGCTAGTCGGCGTAGTGAACGCAGTATGAGCCATCGTTCTGTGTTGGTGACTTCTAGGTTCATTACTGCTTCCTCCCCACCAGACGATGAACCTGACGGTCATCGTCGTAAGCCAACCCGTTCAAAGCGTCCTCAACCAGTTTCAGATAGTTGGATACGTCGCCTCGAAGCGGCGACTTCTCCACCTCCAGCGGTGTCAACGAAATAAGTATCTTGTCTTTCTGGAAGACGCACGACAACGACACTGGACCCTCAAACTTTGGCCCTCTGTACGCCTCTGCAATGATCTGCTCCGCATCAGTGGTCGACTTCGGTGTGTACGTGCGCCCCCGTGCGAAACGGGGGCGCCCCTTGACCCTGGGAGATGTGCGGACAGTGAACTTGTGGGTCTTCGGGTTGGGAGACATCAGTGACCCTCCTGGGGGCGGGGGTGTTCAACATCAAACTTGGCGTGGGTAACCAGTTCCTGCAGCCGCTTCTCACGGTCGTTGCGACCAACGAACTTGCCGATCTTCTCATCGAGAGCAGCGGACCAGCGGAACACGGAGTCGTCTCGATAGTTTTGTCGGAACAGAGAGCAGGCGAAAGCGTACAGGGCGTTCGATCTGTCTTCCTGAACGTCGCCGTCCCATATTTGTCTGGCTATAAACTTGAAGTTTTTGTCGTCTCGGCCTTTGATCCCGCCGACACCCGTCTCGTTGAGGAACTCGTTTACTTTCCTAACGTGGCGTTCACGGTATAGCGAGTGAACGGTTTGTATCGAGTACGTTGCCGCACGGGTCGCCCATGCTGTTTCGGTGAACTTCTCCAACGACAACGGGTTGTCGTCCGTGTCAAGCACCTCTTGTCGGCCTGGGTTTCGCATGTTCGGGTACGGCAGCAGCAAGCAGTTGCCATACCCCTGCCCCTCCAGTGTTGTTTGTTTCGGGTACACCTCGACGGTTGGTACGTCAACCATTTCACATGCACCAATCACTGATTCCCTGGCTAGTGTCGCTGGTATTGGTTTCTGTAGGTACACCCAGATGTGGAATCCTTTCGAGCGGGAACGCTCAATGAATGCTGTTACTCCAAACTTGTGAAGCAACGTTCGGAGGTTGCGGGCGTGGACAATGTCCCCTTCGCCTTCGTCGAGATCGACGGCGCACCAGTTGACATGCCATACCCCTGGCCTGTCGTCCATGAGGAACAACGGGTACACCCCGATGGGTGGCTCGTCGTCCAGGTGGTCTCTGATGGTGTCCTCGTAGGGTTCACCTTCGGCGTCGAGTGGTTCCCCGTTAGCGCCGACGTAGGGGCGGATGCCGCCGTAGTTGACGGCGATCCGCCCGCCTGCGTGGAGGGCAGCAAACGTTTCGACGGTGTTGTCGGTTACGGCGCCCATAGGTTATTTGTTGGTACGTCTGCGTCGTAGTACTCGCGAACCATGCCGCAGCGCGGGTCCATGAAGTAGTCGATGGGTGGGTTAGTTATTTCACATGGTGGGCGTTTGTTCTTACACAGGTCGAGACTAACTGATACGGAATGGATGCGTCGTTCGTGTTCCTCCAACTTCGGGTTGTCTCGTTTGCGAAACACATTCAACTGGAGGATGGCGTACTCGTCGGCGTTGAACTTGCCGTCATCCATCCCCCTTGACGATCCACGGGTGGAACTTTTCCCCGATTGGTGAACCAGCCCAACGGGCAGGTTCTCCGTTTCCGCCCACTCCTTGACACCTTTCAGTACCGACGACACGCCTTCGTATCCTGATGCCATCGGCAACTGTTCAAGGAAGTCGATCATCACGAACCTGGGGCGGATCTGCCAGTAGTCCTCGCACTCGGCGAGGGCTATCGACATTTCATCGAACGGCATTGCCGACGGGAATATCTTCACTCTGTCCAGTAGCGGCTTTGCCGACTCGATGTGCTGCAGGTAGGCGGGGTCGGATGACTGCAGGCCCCGCTCGACATCCTCCAGGTTTTGGAGATGCAGCAAAGCGTACAGTTTCGACACGACGAGGATCTCTGGTTCATCTGGTGTGAAGATGACGGCACGAAAGTTTTCGTCCTGTTGAAGGTTCTTAGCGATGGACGACAGCAGCACTGCGGACTTGCCGCTGTGTGCCCGTCCTGTGACGACGAGAACATCGGAGGGCCACACGCCTCGCATCCGTTGGTCGATCTCTGCGAGACCCAAGAAGAACCTGTCGTGGCTGCCTGCGGCGTATTCGATCCACCTGTCGACGGCCTTGTGGGTGGGGCGGAAGAACCTGTAGTCGGCACCCGTGGGGCGGAGATTGACACCTTCCAAACGGGCATCAATCTCCGCCTCACTAAGAGCGACGGGGGTAGCCGTCACCGCCCGTAGGCGTAAGCCTGGAGGGCCTCTCGGCGGGACTCCCACTGGAAGTCCTCAGCGTCAGCCTGGGTCTTGCCGCTGGCCTGATCCCACACCTTCAACGGCACGTTCGAGTCGCCGTCGTTGATCCACAAGCCAACGTTGTTGCTGACCTGCACACCGATGTGCTGCAACGCTTCCTTCCGAACAGAGAAGTTCGGGAAGTTCTTCCCGCTCTTCGCCGTGTCGGTGGTGCCGTCGGCATGTTCTTTGACTTCGTACACGACGGTGGCACCGCCCTGTCCGTCAGACCACTCGTTGGGTTGAAATGCCAGCAGGTTCCACGCTGCCTGCTTCTCAGCAGCCTGCTTGCCGACACAGAAGTCGACACGGGGGTACACCTTGCCGCTTCCACCTACTGCCAGAACGGGGGCAGCGGCTGGGGCAACGGGAGGCGCTTGGGCCGACGCTGCTGTCGGACCGCCACTCGGAGCGGGCGGCGGGGCGGCGGCGCTTCGATCTGTGTCAGGTCGGGCCACGCCGCTTTTGAGAAGACGCATAACACGTTCATCCTCCCCCACGCTGAACTCCTGGCCTGCCTGTCGCAGCACCTCCATCTTGGCGTCATGCCACATGGCTTCCGCCTCCGCCTTGATGGCGGCGTCGTCAAAGGAATCAGGGTACGTGCGAGTGATGCTGAAATGGTAATCAGCAGTCTCGTACGGTGCCTCCGACACCTTCTGGGTAAACCCGACCGTTACGGTCGTTCCTGTATCTGTCATGGTTGTTCTCCTACCACGGGTTAGAGCCAAGGTGTTTCCCTCGGCATTCTCCAGCCTGCCAGACGGGACACCACTTTGGTGAGCAGTGCCATCCCGACCATCGCATCGGCCAGACCTTGAGATCAGACTGTATCAGCCCCGCAGCGGACCAGCAAAGATCCTTGAGGGCCTCCCCGTAGCCCGCTGGGCGCTCGATCAACGTTTCCTGTACGACACCGTTGACAATCGCCACCAGAGCGAACGAGGGGATACCCAAAGCGTGACAGTAGACGGTGGACTGCAGATCCCAGCGCCGCTTCTCCCACTGCGCATACTCGCGGCCAGGGTTCTTCCAATCTGTTATCCGATTGGGTTCCACCCAGTCGGCGGTGCCCGTCAACACCAAACGCACACCATCACGCTCATCAAGCGTGATACGAAACTCCTGCTCCACACCAGTGGGGATACCCAACTTCGGAAGATAGTCGTTATACCAACCAGTCAGATTGACACGGGCACGATCTATAACCTTTTCGTAATCTTCCCGCCACTCAACAACCTCGGAAGAAAGTTGCGCCGTTACCGAATCCATGTATTCCATGCATTCATCCAGAGTAGGAGCGGCTTCAAGACACCGAATCGCCCCGTATTCCATCATCATGTTGCCGCAGTGTTCGATAGCGGCATGCACCAGATTGCCTCGCAGCATGTCGCTGTTCGGCAACGTCGTCACCAACCCCAGGCGTTCCTGGCGGGCCTGCTCGGGGCAGCGGTCGAACGTATTCAGCCACGACTGGCGGAGTGGGATCTCGATCACGGCAGAAACCCTAGCGCGCGGCGGAGGCGGGAACGTGGACCTTGGTAAGCATACAGCGGGGACCCCCCATTGGTAACGGTAACTCGGTAACGGGAGACCCCCCTAAAGGGGGTCTCCCTACGTAACTAGACGTACAGGTTTTCCTCGGCGTAACCGACGACATCCTCCAACGTGACCCTGTGCATCCGCTCGTCGGTAGCACGGTTGATCAGTTGATGCGACCTGACCCTGCCGACCCCAGCGAGGCGACCGACAGCGGCCCCGTTACCTAGTTCATTTTGGGCGTCGAGCATCGCCTGCCTTCTCACGAAAGCAGACACCATTTTCAAACGCTCAAGGTTGCGGGCAATATCCGCTGAACAACGAAGAACCTCCGCATGGTTTTCGCCGTATTGTTCGAGCAGTAGCCGCATCTTTTCACCGAATAGAAGCGGATCAGGGATAATATCTATGTCCTTTACAGCCTCCAACGGGCGTACCCCGTCAGTGATGTCCTCGCCGTGTGGCGCCTCTGGAATGTGCATATTCTCGTCCTTCCTGGCCCGCAACACGGACCTCTAGGCGGAGACTGCCTTCACCGAAGCAAACGTAGCCCCTGCCGTAACCTCCAAGTGTCCCACTTTGAGACACCGAATCGCCCCGTTACCTAAGCGGCGGGGCCTCGCACGCAGGGCGGCAGCGGACTGTACGCCCACCACCGTCCCTATCTAAATGGTTGGGATAATCTTGTGGCGAAGCGCAGCACGACGGGGAGGCTCCGCCTCCCGCTGCCGCAGGTACTGCTCCCTCGTCATCGTCCCGTCAGGCATCCACGCAGGTGTCTGCACCCGACCAGATCGAGTCTTCCCATCCGATAGTTTCGACCGCTGCCGAACCCTGCGGGCCTCGTCGAGGCGGCGCCGATGCGCTCGCTTGCATGTCTCGCAACGACAGGAGTGACGCTCGTACATCTGGCGTGTCCCATGCTTCAAACGGGCCACGGTCCTGGCCTTTCCTCTTGGCGCCGCAGGTTGGCAACAACCTCAGCGAACCAATCCGAATCGGTTAGAACGTCGAGGCGGTGTTCGACGACAGCCTCGATGAGAATCAACAGGTCGCGGCCAACCAGAGCAGACCGATCCTCGACAGTGAGAAACTCGCCGCTCATGCCGACACCTCCTCCTCGCCGTTCAACTCTGGCATGTCCACTAACCTCGTCGGCTTGTGGGTCGCATCCAGTTCACGGGCAGCCTCGTCGGCGAACACCTTCGCCCAACACGACTCGCACAGATACTTGCCACCGTTACGTGCCTGCATCACCAGTTCACGCTCCTGATCAGTCAGGGTAGGAAACAGATTCTGAACGAGGCCTTGCCTCAACTCAAACCTGTTCCACGCCGTTTCCTTGATGGTCACCGCGTCGACCCAACCACACGGACCGCACTTCGCCGACACGACAATGTCATTAGGCTGCTCCACTTTCTCCATCCTTCCTGGCCCTTGAGGCCCACTCGTCTGTTGCTTCATCGAGACTGTGAAAGTAGGCACCACCGAGGCAGTCCCACACCTTCCCGCAGTCCGACACCATCGTCCACACCACATACCTGTGGTGCCCGACCGTTTCCGCAAGAACGGTGCCGACATGACCTCGTTCCCGAGCAGCGCCACGCCGTGTGTTCCACAGCAGCGGTCGCCTCCCGTTCCGTAGCGTGATCTTCGATGCCATGCTGGCTCCTATCTGGTCTGGCCGTTTAGGCCAACCGTTGGTGAGGTCTCACTGTACCGCCCTGGAGGGTGTCGATGAAGCGCCAACAGGCAGAACAACTAGATCCACCGTTCACAACACTGTACGCCTTATAGTGGAGGTCTCGGTCCGCAGATCGCGAGCCGAACCAACCACGGAGGTTGAGACATGGCACATGAAATAACAGG
>MPLU02139376.1_pt1 | contig 17914 bp, 31 predicted proteins | sample 1617381 | NCBI WGS metagenome assembly MPLU02 (sample SAMN05944801, study PRJNA350692) | marine metagenome | biome: marine; feature: ODZ; material: water; isolation source: 90 m water sample filtered on 0.2 um supor filter | place: Pacific Ocean | collected 2012-04-08 | depth 90m m
GCCATTGTTCTTTCTTAAATATCCTTGTTGGATCAGGAGTCATGCCACGATTCTTCATTTCTGTACGTAACTCATCATATCGTTTAGATAAATATTTACCCTTATTATAAAAGAACTTTACATGACCAGTATTTAATGTATATCGTTTTGGTATACTCTTAATATCCCAACTCTTTGATTTAAGACTTCGCTGTAAGGCGGAACCTACCATGAATATTTCACGATACTCAGCAACCAAATGTTGGTCGGTTAGTTCACTTGGACTTACGATATTTATTCTTGTCATATTTTAATTTCGCCTCTAATCTTTTAATTCTCTTTTCTAACTTATTAATGTAGTCATATATCTCAAAGAGATTCATAGTGTTTTTTCCAATCATTAAAAATCTCCAGGAGCAACTTGAAAAGTATTAAGACCGAGGTCCCTCCACATATCAACAACCTTTTTCCTGTCATCCACAATAAGAAAGACATCGTTGATATCTACGAAAGTATCAAGCATCTTCTTCTTGAGAATGTCATCAGGCATAAACCTCATATCACCTGTCGCGGGATTACCGAGTGCAATCGGCCAAGACTTATCTTGAAATTTATCGGGCCTCATAACAAGAAGGTCAAAAGGAACATCGTTGTCTGCAAGCCATTTTTTAGTTGAAGCAAATGACCTATCATTCCTTCCTGAAAAGATAACAATCTTGAAACCATCAGCTTTGAAAAGTTGAGCCATCTTGATTACAGGAACATTAGGCTTATCCCAATTCGTAATAGAATCAGGAGCGGCGAATATATCCCAATCAAGCTTGCCGTTAGGTTTAAGAGACTTAGACCTCCTGACATCAATGTCAGCGAGAGTTCCATCTAAATCGAAAATAATAGTTTTTTTGTTTTTTATCATATCCTAATATAATAATAAAAAGTAATACAGGTCAACCTTTAATTGCATATTTACCAACCTAATCCCGTATAAGGAACACGAACTAAAAAGTATGCACGTTCATCTATAAAGAATAATTCACTAATTGCCCACGGATTAGTTTCTTCAAATACAATCCTATCTTCGATAATCTCTTTAGTTTCTTCACGTTGCGCTTCAGGTATACTATCCCAAGCAAACGCTTCTAATATCTGTATTTCAAAGTGGCAATAATCATTCTGTCCGGGAACCAACTGATACGCTATGATTTCAGGTTTAGGGTTACCATATTCTCCGGCTTGAAGTAGTATCGGGTCCGGTACTATAAAATCTTGGCCTTTTGAAAAAGTTAAAATAAAAGTAACGATTGCTACTAATATATGTAACCATGATAGTGATATTCTTTTCATTATACGACTCCTATTATTTTATTTACTGATGATTGAATACTATGATTATCTAAAACAAATTCTCTAAACGATAAAGATTTATCATATCTTTTTAATTCTTCAATCATATTTTTCTCTGTATATTCAGAAAGTTTTTCCTTACCACAGAAGTTATATCTTGATGCATCATCAATATTACTCATATCAATAAACCCATCTGCGGGAAATACTTTGTAATAAAATCTCTTATCAAATACAATAACATTTCTACCACAAGACATCGCTTCTATAATTGGTCTACCTATCCCGACTACTAAATCAAATTTATTAATTTTTTCTTCAATATCCAAGCAATAAGAACTATCCGTTGAAAAACTTTCATACGTAGGTGACGGTTGCCATTCTGATTCATATTCTAATTCATCACACGAATTTTTAACTATCTCTGCCGCTAACTTACTTTTACAAAGTATTAAAACTTTAGGTATGTCACGTAACGGATTTTTACTTTTATATTTCTCTGTATCTATCGGATTGTGTACAATATCTGATTCTACATTATAAGTAGCATTACTAAAAAATGATTGAGCATTATATTTTACTAAATGATTTTTTGAATGATTAACTTCAAACCTACTAATAAAATCATACTGACCTGGATTCGCTATAGCATTACGTGATGATTCAGATAGAGTAAACACTTTATTTATTCTGTTAAGATATATCTGCATCGGGATATCATTATTAAAATATAACCCTTGTACCATAAATACTAAGTACCCTTCTATCTCATTCTTTATTACTTCACGACAATTACTATTTGAAAATACTAATATTAAATCATACTTCTTTTGAATTGTTGATTGTGAAGTAACTATATTTTTTCTTAGTTTTACTCCTATCTTCCCAACGTAGCGTGTTAGAATCTCTACATCGTGTCCTCTACGTTCAAGTTCTGTTGTTAATGAAACAACATATGTTCCAATACCATTTAGTTTAAGATGCGGAGTACTTATTAATATTTTCAATTTGGCAGTTCCTCTCCCACTTCAAATGTCATTAGAAATTGTCCATCCCATTCTTCATATTCAGTTAACTTACAATTATCTGTAGTCATTCTATCCATAACCTTTTGCATCTGTTGTTTCTCGTGACAAATTATATAAAGTTTGTTATCTTGAGATTTAACTAAAACTTCATTGTGTGGTCTGTTGTAAATTTTATCTTGTTTCATTATTAAAAGAAATCATTTTTATATAAAGGGACATTGAGTAAAATATTTACCATCTCATCAAGTTTTACAAAGTGTGTTTTACAAATTTCACTACAATGTTCTCTAACATTTTTGTCGATATCATATTCTCCTTCAACTATATAAACTTCTTCGTAATCGTATAATCTTTTGTATTTCCATATTGTGTGAGGTATTTTTTCTACAACACTACCGCCTACGTTTTGATTTTTTATATCTACATATTTTATAAGTTGTTTCTGTCCGTTTGGATTGATTATAAAATCAATAGCAGATTGTCCTGTCTTTGCTCTTTTGTATGGTATGTTGTGATAATCTAATAACTCTTGAAATTTGTCTTCACCACCTTTACCACTTTCATTTATTGGATTTAGTCTTCCCATCCATGTGCCTCTGCCCATATCTCAGTTATCTTTGGAAACGTATCATACATACATTCTAATAATGCTTTCGCATATTCTTGTATTTCCCATTGAGATGTTTTCTCATTTCGTAATTCAATAAAATTCATAATAGCTTGAAATGATGCTGTCCAATAAACTTCTGTATACTGATTTAGTGGTAAGATTATTCTTGCTTGTTCTTTAGCCATACCCGCATCAATCATTCTGTCATAAGCCATCTCTACTTGTCTCATAAATTCATTGTATGTACTCGACATTCTCTTTTGTTGTAAATCATCTAACACACCTTCTGATGCTTGTTTGTTATCTTCAGATTGTTTTCTCCAAACCTTAGGTGTATAAAAATCTTCTACAGGAACATACCTACCACTAATCTCATTCCAAGCGTGGTCTTTAGTTGAAGCATTAGAAGTAGTTTCTATACCGACAACGTGTTTATACCATTGTCGCATTACAAACTCAGGAGCCTTTAGATGGAACTGAACTTGTAAATGTCTGAACGGTGAATAGTGTTTATACTTTGCTAGGTAGTGACATAATCTTCTGTCTGAAGCTGACCATACAGATTTTCTTTTTCCAAATGATACTCGTGCAGAATTAACTACCGTTAAATCATTTCCGAGTGAATCTACTACTTCAATAAATCCTTTATCCAATACATTTATTTTCATATAATATCTCTATTTATTACCATGACCGATTTATCTTTCATCGAGATAATCAGTTACATATTTTATATTTTTTTGTTTTGTTTCATCTGTCAAATATGGTGGGACAATACTTAATTAAATTTTTGTCTCTCTTTGGAACTCAAACCAACGATACCAATCATACATTTTCTCTCTATCTATTTTTTTCGGCTTAGGTTGAAAATGTACACTCGCTGTAAGTCTCGGCCCTAATGGTTGTGTCATATGCCACACACCAATTGGTAGATATAGTAAGTCGCCTCTACCTAAAATAATGTTATTATACTCTTCAAGCTTGAAACCATTTGGGTATTCTTTTTCGTCTGTCTCTACCTCTTTATAAAATCTCCATTTAACTTGTCCGTCTATATGAAACAAAAAGTTCTCTGTACTATCTTGATGTGGTTCGAATGTTCGTGCATTTACTTTCGATGAACAATACATATTTGCACATCCTCTACCGAAAGGCATCTGTTTTTCAAATGTATTTACTAACGCCCATAGATACTTAGATTGAAACTCACAAAATGGCAATACTACAGAATGTCCGTGTCTCCATAAATTATAAACGTCACCTTTACTTAATTTTCCATCTCGGCCTTTATCCCACTTACTACCATCGTATTGAATTTTTCCCTGTGGATTAACATCTGCTAATTGTACGTGATTCGCATTTAACCAATTATTCAAGTATGAGTCAAGGTGTTCCCAACTATATAATTTATTGTAACGTTCACTTCCACCAGGTGGTGATTTCCACCAATGGATTCGTTTACCTAATATTTCGTTACGAAATTTGTCAGGATTAATAGGATGAAGAATTTCACTTAAAAACATATTAAAGTCTCTTATTGTAACTTATATCGATTGTATATAAATATCAACCATTAATTAATTTACGATTTTTTTTAGATGGTTGGACTTTACCATCACCATCTATCCACGATTTATATGCGTGACAATTCTTACAAAGAGTCTGAATGTTTTCAGGTATGTTGTATCCACCCTGTGCTTCAGGTTTTATATGGTCCATATCTAACATACAAGAATTTAATTCGATGCCTTTAGTAGCACATACAAATCCTAATCTACCATCTTTGTTTTCACAATAAGTTTTCTTTACAGGAGATACACCTTCTTTATATGTAGTCTTGCCACGTAATGCATGGTGACAACGACCGCAGTAAGGACGAAGTTTATCGCCCCTACTCTTGGCTCCGTTTGATGCACGTTTATTTTCACATCCGTGATTTATACAAACATCAAGTATAATCATATTACTTATTTATCGTCTTAGGTGTCTTTGGCAACTTTCGAACATATTTAGGATACTTTCCAATAGTATCTTCTATAAGACGAACATTACCTGTATTACCTCTTTTCAGTTCTTCCATAGCTAATCTAAAATAGAAGTCCTTAGTAGGTTTATAGGATGTTGACATTACTACTCCTTTAAGTTACGCACTCCAATTACTATCTCAAGCATCACCAACCTCTACACCTTTATCCATAATAATTGTAGTATCTTTTTCAAGTTCAATGACCAATCTCTCAATCTCATCTCTTGCGTGGTCAATGTAATACATAGTATCTGAAGTATCAGTACCTATGTCTCCTTCAGGACAACAACTATATCCGTCGTTTACGGCTCCGAGGATTTCGTCAAGTGTGTCCAATAGTTTTTCTTTAGTCATTAGAAAACTCCTTTGCAGTTGTCAAATCTTTTCCCGCGATGTATGCTTCTTTAGCATTATACGATATGTATCTCTTACACAAGTCAACGTGTACTTTTCTCAATCCTTTGAAACCTTTAGATTCAAATGTTGTCTGTAGTGTTCCGATATTATAGTTACCTTCAGACATTAGATTCCATAGTAGAGACCTTTCCTCTACACTCCATTTCTTTTTCTTCACTTCCTCATACATCTTCTTAGTCTGTTTGAGTTTTGGGTTATATACAACTTTGTTACCTACCCGATGAAAGTCTCGATAGTCAAGTCCTTTATTCATTTACTTCTCCTTATTTTCTAAATTTAGTACACACGATAAACAAAGTTTAGGATAAAATATCATTATCCCATCTAACTCTGTTTTACAATTTTTACATTTCTTTTTCATTAAATCAAGTAGTCAGGGCCTGTCCATCTGAAGTAGTTTTGATTCGAATCAAAGATGTTACCTCTCTGCCATTTAGCGGGAGCGGCCCAACCTGCGGCTTTGAATACATCGCCTTTCTTGTAAGGGATACCTTTTAGAACTCCATCACCATTAGCGATGAAACCCCAAACAGAATTTCCTTGAAGTATCTTAGTATATTTCTTACCGATTTTCATATCAACACCAGCATTGAATTTTTCAACACCTTCTTCCCAGGTAGACCATTTAGCATAGTCTTTCTTGATGTTTGACATTAGTTCGCTGATAGCGTTCCAAAAGTCAATCGATGAATCTTTGTCAAAGTTTTTACTCATTTGAATTCCTCTTTTCTCTTTCATAACAACTAAATATAACACCAAAAACCTATATAGGACAACCGTTTTATTTTTCTTTATTCCTCCGTTTTGACATATATTCATACTTCTCAGGCGTACCGTAGAACGCATCTAATTCTTGCATCTTCCGTATTTCATTACCGATGTCACGTTGTGTATAGCCTTTTATTCTTAACTCATCTTGTAATGCTTTTATTCTGTTTATCTCATTAACAGCAAACCCATATGTTTTAAATCCAGCATTGTATTCTAATAACAACCAACAATCGTGTGAAGAACATATAGAAGGTCTGTCCTCATAGATACCACAACAATTTTCTTTTTCAGTTCCTAAAAATTCACAAGGAGTTAAAGGCATTCTCCACGCAGGTACTGAATCGTGGCCTGAAGATTTAAATTCTAATTCTTTAAATCGTTCCTTTTCTTTTTCTATATTAGGGTCATTCTCATCTCGTGAAAACACTACATCACTATATAATGTTCCATCACAACACAACCCACATTCAACACATATGCTAGGTAACCGAGTGTCCAATTATAATTTACCTAATACTGAAGCTACATAAAAATTAGATTCAACATATCGTTCACTATATCCTTTAGTAGCAGTAGGTCCGTGACTATAAGCAGTCAATATTTTTTCCATCGTGTCCATATCATATTTATGTGTCAATCTTGATAAGTACATAATACCTAATGTTATATTTACATACGGGTCAAATAAATCACCTGAAGGTGTTTTGAACTCTGCAAATGCTGTTGCTGGTTTTATTTGCATAAGACCTCGAGCATCACTTGTTGATATTGCTTTATGATTCCAACTTGATTCAGTAGATATAACCGCCTTAACTAAGTTATAATCAACATCATATTCCTCACATAATGCGTATGTATAAATTAGTAAGTGTTTCAGTTTAGATTTATTAAGAGTAGATTTAATCTGATAAGCCTCATATTTAAAATCAGGTGTCGGATTAACTACTTCTACCTTTAAAGTATCAGTAGTATTATTCGTAACGACAAATGGTGAAACATCAAGAACCTTCGGCCCTATCAACATCACAATCAAACACGTTAAACTAACTCCTAATAGAAATGATTCTTTATTCATTACATCTCCTGTTTGTTATTTAATACAATATAACACGGATAATGTATAAAGGTCAACCGGTTTATTTATTAACTAATATGCCGTCCTTACCACTTACATTATCATAGGAAGATGGTGAATGTATCTTATCTTCTTCATTACCTATATCAGGTAATTCGTCCGGGTCTGCATCCAACTCAATCGATTCTATTTCCTCTTCCTCTTCTTCCTTCTCTTCTTTAATATACATCTGAACCTCTTGAGTTCCTAATGCAATATTAAAACCAATCGTTAACACAACTGCTAACGGGTCGAAGACAAATATAAAAACAAATATTAACCATTTAACAACTGAATCTACATCAGTATTAAAAACTTTTGCTATGTATATAGCGGGTCCTACATCAACTCCTGTTTGTACTAATCCTATTTCGATTTCAGATATTTCTTGTTTCATATCTATAATCTTTTTAGATACATCTTGAATCATAGGATTATATTCTTCACGTAATTTTCTACGTGCGGTACGATAGTTCTCAGGTAAGTCTGCTACCTGTGCTTCTAACTCTTCTTTTAAAAATGTCTTGTCTTCTACTAATTGGTCTAACCGTTCTTCATATGCCATTAAGGTTGTAGATTCTTTTTTAAAGTCTAAGGTAGCGCCTTGATACGCATTTGATAAGAATCCAAAGATACCTATAGACGTAATAAATATTAATGTGACTACAGCAGTAATCATATAGAATCTCATCCACATCCCAATCTTATTCCAATACTGATATACGAAACTCGCACTAACAAGTTTACCTACTTCTAAAGAAGATGCCATAAATACCACAGACCAAAATGCTCCGGAGAACAATTTACTTAATCCGAATATTGAAAAGAATGCTGCATTGAACGCTACAAAAAATGCTGTACCGCCTACAAGCATAGGGAATTTTTTAAATCCTTCTAACATATAATATTAAATATCTACCTTCAACTCTTTTTTCAAGATATCTGTGAAGATAGGACGAGCCTTTTCCTTCTCCTCATCATTATAATGATACCACTGCCAGGCCAAACTTTTTACAATCATATCTATTTTATTCTGAGTAAAATGATTTCTTTCTCTTAAAATCGGTATCATATCTTCTGTATCTTCAATTCTGATATTTACCTCATTGGCAATATCCATTAATTCTGATAGATTATTATTTTCTTTTGCTTCGTTAGCTTGTTGAAATAATTCTTTACTGCCTCCTTTATCAGGATGTAAGGTTATAGATAGTTTTTTAAATATATCATTAACAACTTTACGTGGTCTCTTCTTTCTTTCTGCTTCTAATTTTTTATCTTTAGCAGGTATTATTTCAGAGAAGTCTTGATTAAATATAGGGATAACTTCTAATTGAAATAAATAATTTTTCTCTTCCCAATCTGAATCTAAAAAACTTTGTTTTGTTTTTAGTTTTTTAAGTTGTAGGATTTTATAATCATCCATTAAGCCCTCGCTTGGTGCTCATCATTTCTCATTAAATATATAAAAAGTCTATCCATATCATCTGTATCAAACTTAAATTCGTGATGTTTATGTGCTAATATGGTTTGTATAAATTTAGGAAAGATAGGTAGTTTATCTACAAATAACTCCATAGAAGTTATTCCGTTCTCAGCAAGAAAATTAGTCACTACTTCAAATCCGTCCTTCATAACTATAAATAGTTACAAATCCTCAAACTCTGCCTCAATAATTCGTTCACATAAAAACCATTCGTTGTCTCTACGCAGGACGGTATCGGCTGAATATTGTTTCTTCAACTCGTCTGTCGAGAATCTACACTCAACCGATACCACACCTTTTAGTAAATATAAATCTCCGTTTAACGGGATTAATTTCACTTGATTGCGACTTTAGTAACCTTTGGAACTTCCGGTTCTGTTTTCGGAACTGAAATTGAAAGAATTCCATCCTTAAATGAAGCATTGATGTTATCACCATCAAGTTGTTCACCAAGTGTGAATTGACGTTTAAATGAAGAAGCCTTCAACTCTCTACGAAGTACTTTAGCGCCATTATCTTCAGGTACATTATGTTTGTCACCTGAGATAGTTAGTACGCCATCTTCAACTTCTACGTTGAGTTGCTTCTTATCAAGACCTGGAATCTCAGCAACGATACCAACTTTGTCATCGTATTCATATACGTTTACTTTTGGGTATGCGGTGCCTTGCATTGGATTTACGCCTACTTGTTGTGATACTTCGGGAAAATGTACTTCCATCATTTGGTCATACATCTTATCGAATGGTGTTAGAAATGCATCCCTATCAAAAGGATGTTTATGAAATATAGTCATTTTATTTCTCCTACTTGTTATTCATTTGAACTAACTTGAATCCTCATCGTGAGCGATTCGTTACTATACTATATACAATAATTGTACTATAGTAAATTTACCGACTATCTGACAGATACTTATTTTCTAATATGTATATTCTACCTGAGAGGTCTGTCACTTTGACAACATCTTTTGTCTTCCACATAAGGTCTGTAGTGAGAACATAATCCCCTTTATACAAAGTTCCATTATGTGAAAAGTAATTTTCTTTTAACTTTAACTTCTTTTTCATTTCCAGGACGTAAGGTTTTCTTTTGGTGTCTTATCAGTTTCGGTAGGTGTCCCTTTGAGATACTTTTTTAATAAAAGTTTTTCAGCCTTACGCCTTAATTTATAATCATCGTAAGACTCATTCTCCAAACGGGCATCACCTTTTAGAATAGAAGATACTCTATTTTTACTCATTATAACCTCTTATGTTTAATTGATTATTCTGCTGAACCGGTCAACAAACCTACCCACTTGTGACAAGACTTCGCCATTGTCCCATTGTGAATAGTTTGATAAATCACACGGTTTGTACTCATACCCTGTGCTGTATATTCATCAGTATCGAACTTGACTTGACGAGAACGTTCCCATATACTGCGAACTCTTCCGTCTACTTGACAAGCTACGATAAAATCTGTTGAACCTGTAGAAACTAAGTCTACTGATGCAGTTGGAAAGTATCCAACAAGTTGGTCTTTTAGTTTAGCGGCTCTGTCTGCGAAAGACCCTGAAAAGCCACCTTCAAGCCAACCATCGGGATGAGCGGAACTTGTGAAGTTACCGTTTTCATCATATGTAATAATAAATTTATCGAACATTGCTGTTACTCCTATAGTAAGTATTGCTATTAAATAATATAACTTTATCAGTAATAAATATAATGTAATTTCCTTTTATACCATTTTTAAATTTTGTATGTAAAATATTCTCTCTTAAAATCGTAATCTTGTATGAAATCCTGGCTTTCAATACACGCATTTGGGCATCTACGTCTTATACATCGTTGGTCATTGTATTGTGGCCATCTACACGACCAAGTCTTTTCGAGTATGTCTTTAAAATTATATTCAATAGATATATCTAACATTTCCTTTCTGAGTGTTCGTGCTATCGGAAATGTCATATAATTAAATATATCTAATTGATTAACCTCGTCACTTGAAATAGTATTATCTTCACGCATATACTTTCTCAATACTCTTGTTTCGGGACTATAGTTTGAATAGTCACCATCAACAACCGTATCCATCCCACCGCCATAGTTATCATCACTTTCCATACCATATTGAAACATATCTTTTTTATAATTTGCATATTGTACTAAGTAATAAACTTGGTTGAAACTACGTGGTGATATTTGATGTGTATCAACTAAATACTTCCACTTACGTGTAATGTCATCTGATAATTCTACTTCGGTTACTAATTGTAAAGGTGATAGTAGATTTTCAGTATGTGGAAACTTATCTTTAATTAATGATTCAAGTATACCACAAACTTTTTTTTCTAAACTTCGAGTATATCTTCCTGCAGGTAAATCCTCATCATCAAGATTATACATATCAATATCAAAATCTAAATAATAAGGAGTTACTTCTTCCTTATCTATTATTAGTTTTTTACATAATAAGAAAGTAGAATCAAACCCTGCACACCAAAATATATTATTCATTCCATTTACTTTTCAAGTCTTTTAATTCTGTATCTATTTCATATTCTTTAGCATTTGATTCTTGCCACTCTTTCATTCGCATCCTCTTCCTTACTGCTTCTTCATTATCTCGGTCAGCGTATCCTCTTTTTAATTTATTAGTAAAGTAATAGTCTTCACTTTGGAATTGATAATGATTGGAATGGATATACACTTTCCCACTTTCCGGATAAAGTCTCCATCCGCCTTTAAAAGAACCTACCTTCGCAGTCGCAGTTGCTTTTGTTAATTCATAATCATCCTCAAGAGTGGAACGAGTGGAACGACCTTTAACTGCGTGTTCGTGAATATTTAATTGTTCTATCTCACTTGTTTTGACAATAGCTTTAACCTTCTTGGAATATTTACGACCACGAACAAATGTATCTACTACACTTTCCGGCTGTTCCTTTATAGCATAATCAGTTCCGCCTCGATTATGAAAGAGTATATTAGGAACTAATAATTGATTAAATTCTGAGCCACGTTCTTCTAAAAATTGCCTAATAGTATCATATCCTTCTCGTGCATACATAAACTCATCCAAGTCACAGATGATAGCCCACTCCGTTTTATTTTCAGATATCATTTTTGAATAGATACCTTTGCCGTATTCACCGCGTGGATATTCACATCCCCATTGTACTTGTTCAGAAGAATCTTTATATAAAATAATGTTATCATACTTATCAAGGATATCTTGATAATTATCCGTACTATTATTATCACATAATATAAATTGGTCTACACCTTGCTGATTATAATGCGTAATCCATTCTTCAAAGATATGAGATTCATCTTTAAAGCACGCAACAACTGATAAGAACATTAGAACTTAAAAAAATCCTTATAATCTTCCTTATACAATCTAAACGTAAACCACAATACTAAAACGGTTATTCCTAAACCAAAGTAAAGTGTAATCATATAACCTCCTACTTACTATTCCTCTTCAGATTCTCCGAAGACTTTTTTCTTCTCTCCATGGTATTCGTAAGCGTGACCTTCTTGCTTCAGTAATTCATTTACAGATATATCGTGACCTTTAACGAATAGTTCGCCAAGTACTCTACCATACTTACCACGACCATGAGATATAATAGAAAACTTACCTTCATCAGAATTTTCTAAAAGGTCTTTAACATATGCTTTCGCCGCTAAGCCTTTTTCTTTTTCTTCAAGGTCTCTTGTTCTACTTTCCCACGTATCGACACCATAGAATCTAATTCTACTATGTACCCAAACATTGAATCCTAAATCAATCATCGCATCACAAGTATCACCGTCAACTACTCTATCCAACTTACAACTATAACCATGTTTATAAACTTGTTTTCCCATAACACTCTCCGTCCTTTTAATTATATAAAAACGTGCCCCAGGAGAAAGGAGTATAAAAAACCTGGGGCACTACCACCGTGAGTATAACTACCATTACCCACTTCAAATTTCTATCATTAATAAATAGAACTTAATGTCAAAAAACGTCTTTTTTTTATATATGGAAAAGGGCCAGGAGAAAAAAGGAGTAAAACCTGGCCCTTAAAGAGAGTCTAAATATTTAGACTCTTACGTTGTCGCTACCTTCCTCGTCATCCACATCATTGAATAGATTACCATCACCTTCTTCACCGACATATTTCTGAACCAACTGCTTGACAAAGGTTCTCTCAGAGTCAGCACCACCATCAGAAGAGTACTGAGGGTAGATACATACTTCAGCCGACTCTTCAAGTGAGAAGCCATCATACAGGAGTCCTGCTATCTCAACAGAAGTCCTTGTTGAAACTCCTGAAGCAAAACGACCTGCCTCAGATAACGCTTCTACACGAGTCAAGTGAGCAATCTCTGCAACCTTTCCTAATTCATCAGAATTAACATTAGGAAACATATATTGAAGAAGACCTTTCTCTTCAGCATCATTTAACAAGTCCATCTCAACAATGATGAATCTGTCCATTAACGCTTTGTCAAGAGTACGAGTCGCTGTGTACTCATTACCGATGTTTGCCGTCGCAATGAAAGTCACGCCTTCAGCTACTTCGATAGTCGCCTGACCTTTTGCTTCGTCAAGCCTTAGATATCTTTGACCTTGGTCAAGAACCGTCATCAAGATATTCCAGGCATCGGGATGAGCCCTTGTCAACTCGTCAAGAAGAATAACTGCATTCTCCGTTTGAATCGCTTTGACAAACAGCGCCTCAGAAAAGTAAGTACCCTTTTCTTTATCGAAATGAGTGTTACCAATCAGAGTTGCTCTTGGGTCTTGAGTCGCTCCAAGATTAAAATAGAAGTCAGGTCTATCAAGTGAATTAACAAGTGACTTCGCCGCCATTGTTTTTCCACAACCTGCAGGTCCTGTCATCATAATGTTACGACCACGAACCGCAGACCTGATTAAGTACTTCCACTTCAGTTCCTTCATCACAAGTGACTCAGGCTTTAATTCATATGAATTATTAATGAAATTCATAACCTCTGCTTGTTCGTCAGGAACATCAACAGGTTCATTAGCAACAGGAACGTTAGATGCTCTATCGAACTCTTCTAACGATACTTGTTTGAATTTTGAATCTTCACTCTCCTTAAGCAAAGCAGTACCGAACTTGATTGCTTTTTTACGAGTGCTGTAAGAGACCAAATCTGTTTGGTCATTACCGAGTGAATCAAAAGCAACCAACTTGCCATTTGATTTCTCGACCTTAATTAACATTGGAAATTTATTCATTCGAACTCCTTTTTTTATCTCTTGAATAACAACTAAATATAACGAGGAAAACCTATATAGGTCAACCGGTTTCTTAAACTTTTTTTAATTTCTTTTCCACCAATGGAACCTACCATTGTCATCTTGGAATGCTTCCCATCTACATATTGACCAAATACATTTCCATTGATACCTATCAGTATATTCTTCAAATGGTTTCATAGCCCAACCACAATTACAGATTGGACTATGTTTATACCATTTTGACAATAACCATTTAATCATTTACTGAGCCAACATTTTCTTATTGATAGTTCTTGCGATTGCTGTAACATTTTCTACATTAATGTATTGAGCATCAGAACCATACATCTTTTTAAAATCACGTTCTTCGCTATCACGACTATAACCACCATCAGCAATAAAGTAAGAAAGAATCTTAATACCATTTTTCCTAAGCATATCAACTTGAGAAGCAGTATGATTGAGAGCGCCTTCGTAATAATAATCAATATCTCCATTCCCGAACATTGGCATCCCATCTGAATAATTAATGAAGTAACTATCTTTACCTTTTGAATCATTTATCATCGACTTCATAACAGCCTCGAAACAAAGTCCTTCAGGAGTAGTTCCTGATGTTCCAATCATCCAAAACATAGATTTGATTTTAGTGATTGAATCTTTACGAGAATCATAAGCATTCAAAATGAATGGAAGACATTGACCATAGGTATGTTCACTTGTTGTAGTCCTGAAAGTAATTTTGACATCAATCCCTTCAATCATTGAACACGCTTTCGCAACTGCTACAGCACTTATGATTGACTTATTCATTTTAGAACCACTCATTGAACCTGAAGCGTCAATACTGATGTGAATGAAAGCATCAGAGTATTCCGTCTTGAAAGTATTAGAGAAAACTCTATCATTACCAAACCCTAATTCAGCAATCAGCCTTCTATCGATACGTCCTGTATCTCTGCGAGTATTCTTGATTGAAGTTTCCTCATTACGTATCTTTAATTTACGACCAAGTATTTGACCCATTCTCAATCCTGTCGCAACAGAATCTTTTCTTTCACCGCCTCTATAACCACCATCCCAACTTGAAGCATTAGGAATCAGACCTGCGTCAACTGCTTGCTTTGTGAAATCCATTTCAATCACCCTTACAACACCATTCTTACCATAGTATCTATCAGAAAGATATTTATCACCTGCTTCGTGAATCTTGGCTTCAGACTTGTCCATTGTATTGACAGCCTTTGCATCCTTCTTGGTCAACTTAGTTTTTCTTGGACCATCATTGATGAAATCTTTTTGCTTCTTAACAGCATTATCAATCATTTGCTTTTGACGGTCAGATAAATCATCAGATGCTTTAGCATCATCACCAGGAGTCATTTCTGCATCGCCTGTGTCAACTTCAGTACCATCACCATTACCACTCTGAGAGTCATCACCATCTTGTCCTGGAGAATCTTGACCTTCACTATCTTGACCATCTTGAGAAGCTTCTTGAGTTGGGAGAAGACTCACAATGTAGTCGTGAATTTCCTTAGCCAACTCAAGCACTTCTTGTGTGTCAGAGAGTCGAGAGATATTTCTCATATCAATCATTTTGTAAATCTCACGAAGTCCTGGAAGACAATTAAGATTACGATTGACATTAGTAAAGTTAATCATATGATTCATATAATTTTCATAAGTCGGCTCATCCCAAACATTAGTCTTGAGAGCCTTATCGATATGCTTGGAGTGAAAATACTTATCATACATCGCATCATAGTAACCCATATATCCTGGGGCTGATTGATACATATAATAATCAATTCTTCTGTCCTCGATGTAATTAGAAATTGACTTGATATTCATTACATCTTCATTATCATAAGCATCATTGTGACGTAAATCATAAAGAAACGATTTGAGAGAATCAAAATCTGTTTTAACAATGTGAGATGCTTCGTGAAGAGCAAGACCAACGGTAGAATCAAAGTTCTTATCATTAACAGAACCACTTAGAACAACCTTCTTACCATCAGTATAAGAATCGCCTTTACTTGTAAATTTCACAGGAATATCTTGAGTGGTACAGATACGAACAAAGTTCGCAATGGCTCTACGATGAGCCGCAAGAGCAACAATATCTTTACCCTTACGTTTTGGTTTATCTTCAGATGAATCAAGGTCATCGAAGATTGACTTAGTATCAAAATCAGTTCTCCAAAACGAAGAGTATTTTGAACCTTTGTCAGTAAAAAATCTATTCATTAAATTAACTCCTTATCTCTCATAACACTTAAATATACCGATAATTATAGCGCAGGTCAACCGATTTCTTTTAAATAGTTTATTTCTAATTCGTTTATTTCTTTGAATAGTTTATTACAATATATCTTTTGTTTCTTGGTCAGTAACATCTTACGTTTAAATAATTGTTCCTTTAAAGACTTAACTAATGGAATCACTTGTTGTGGTATACGTTCAATACTATTACTACTTATAATGTGAGTGGGAGTCTCTGTAAGTGTCTTACCATAGAACTCACTACCATCAGGAACTTCTAAATCTTGTCTATCTTTAACTCTTCTATATACATCATAGAAACGAGTATTAAGTTTGTCGACTAAAGACATCTGTTGGCTACGTGAAGATATAAAGTCAGGGTTACTACTATCTTTGACTAACCATTCATTATAGTTACTAATAGCGTTGTCGATAACTTCGTATTGACGTTTACTCAAATCACGTGGCGTATGATACTCAGGTTTATCAGCGTTACGTTTTTTAAACGAACTAATAGTCATATGTAGTTTACGTAACAGGTCACTTAATGTTTCTTTATACGAGTTGGTGGTCGTGAAATAAAGGTCATCAGTTAGTATCGTGCGTAAGCGTTTCGCACGAGAACGATTAAGATTAATTTTTTCTACGACATTCATTTTATAGTAAGAAGTTAACAACGAAATAGTATATAGGACAACCGAAATAATCGTGGACACCATAAATATATTTTACATATAAACTTGACATCCACGAAAGACATCGGTCACCAAAAAAGAATTTACTTCGGATTATCCTGATACTTAGATAAATCCAAGTTAGGCAGGGGCTTCTCTATCTTAAGGTCTTTAAGTTTAGAATTAGCCACAACTAATTTACTTCCACCTACTATCATTCCATTCTTTACGTGATAGATAAAGAATACGGTCTTCCATATTCCTACACGAACTATACGTCCTGGGTCACCATCTACTTCTACAACATCATCCTCGTTATAGTCATTACCCAAGAAAATCATTACACCATCGACTACTTCTCGTATAGTGTTTTGAAAGAGGAGTAGTGCAACTCCACTTATAAGTAACCATGAATATTCTCCTACAACCTTTTGTAGAATCTGTTCCATGATTTTCATCCTGTTTTTTGTTAAAGAGCATTCAATGATAAATATCAAATTACCATCGGAATATATATGATGGAAATGGAGTAATTGCTGTTTTATTTTTACCATCATTGATGGGAACCATATATCATTTCCTATATAGTGAAAAAATTACCCGCGATAGGAAAACGAGTTTGACCGGCCTCCACACACCTATCACCGCTGAGTTCACGAGAAAGTCCACCATGGCCATAAAAAAAGGGTGTACGAATACACCCTTGTTTTTTGCAGTTTTGTGAGAGTTTACGCCCTTTCTCTCGTTTCACCTTTCTTTCAGGTATCCTTGATAAAGTTCAGGCTTTATAGTGTCATTGGCTTATATAGTTAACTCCTTTGTTTTCTTCTTATCTTATATACTGAATATACTACCTATACTATATACAGGACAACCTATTTCTTTATTCGTGGTAATAGTACCACTCATTGGTAGTACTACCTAAATATTATTATTAGGACCAGGCC
>MPLU02254834.1_pt1 | contig 17893 bp, 13 predicted proteins | sample 1617381 | NCBI WGS metagenome assembly MPLU02 (sample SAMN05944801, study PRJNA350692) | marine metagenome | biome: marine; feature: ODZ; material: water; isolation source: 90 m water sample filtered on 0.2 um supor filter | place: Pacific Ocean | collected 2012-04-08 | depth 90m m
GTCGTGCCGCTAGCAGCAGCTTCTTTTACATTTGGACGAATCCTTTTCTTTATAGGCTATAGGCGTGGTGCTCCAGGACGGGCGCTTGGTTTTACAATGGGCTTCTATCCAACAGTGGCAATGTTGATTCTTATTTGCTTTAAGTCTTTGTCCTGAGTTTATCGAGAGCTCCTAATAGTTGATTGACTATCATTTTCATGTAGTGAGTCCCAAATACCTTGTGCCCGTGCTTTAACTTGTTCCTCTGATAAGATCGCTTCTGGAATTATAATTACCTAATATTGTTTAAATCGCTAGTAGCTATATGATTAACCGGCCTAAATATTGCTTTTAGTAACTTGCCTGTAAGTTAGGGAAGTATATCTCCTGATCTTATCTAACCCCTATCGATAGTTCCATCCATAAGTACACATTTATAACTAGATCGTGCCCTTTACCTCCAAGTTGCTGTGATTACTTAAGCAAATTTCCTTCGGGATATTTGATCACATGTTACTTAGGTTCCACTCTATACATTCATGCACTTGCGCTCTTGTCAAATTAGTTGAATACCTTATTCTTGCTTCTTAAGGCCAGTCATCTGAATCCGATTATCTTTCGGATTAATAAGAACCAACCCCTTCTCCAGTATTATGCTCATAACGCGACCCTGTTAAAGGGGAAGATGCAGAAATGAACGAAAAACAACTTAGATTCACACGTTTTGCACTTCGGGCATTAGCCATCACCGCTAGCACAGTTGCGCTTCTAGACGTCATCAAGCAGCAATGGATCCCTGCCGTCTCTTGCACTGTTGCCTGGATGTTGATTGTGTGGGTGGAGAGAGACTTCATAAAAGGGTCTTCTGATTCATCCGAGTCATGAATCTCACTGGCACTGATATGAAGAAGTTTCCTGAATCTGCAGGGATTTTGGAATGAAGCGAACCATCTTGATCAGTGGAGCTAGTCGTGGCATTGGTCGCGCAATTGCAGAGCAGATGCTCGCGGATGGTCACCGTCTCAGCCTTGGTTTACGTAATCCTGATGCCCTTGTTGGTAGTTCACTTGATCCGACGATTGCCGGTTCTGAGAGAGTTTTCATACACCCTTATCAAACGGGCGAATCTGATGGCGCTGAAACTTGGGTCTCAGCCAGTCTTGAGCACTTTGGCAGCTTCGATAGCTTGATTCATTGTGCCGGTGTATTTCAACGTACCCCTTTGCTTTTCAGTGATAACCAGCAACAGGAGATTGATCAGCTTTGGCAGGTCAATGTGATGGGCCCATGGCGACTTACTCGTGCAGCATGGTCGCAGTTGGCAAGCCATGGTGAGGGGCGAATCGTTGTTTTGGTTTCAATGAGTGGTAAGCGCTCTAAGGGGAGCTTGGCTGGCTATAGCGTGAGCAAATTTGCATTGATGGGGTTGTGTCAGACCATGCGCAATGAAGGATGGGATCACGGCATTAGAGTTACCGCGATTTGTCCAGGCTGGGTTAATACAGATATGTCCTCACAAGTTAAATCTATAACCAAGGAAGCCATGACACAACCTGAGGATATCGCATCATTAAGCTCACAACTTATGCAGTTATCTAATAGCTGTGTACCATTTGAGCTAAGTGTTAATTGCATGCTTGAAATATAAGTTGCTGCTTATATGCATGCTTATATCTATTTTAATTACAGGATATAGTATTAATCTACAAGCATAGGAATTGCGATATTCTTCTCTTCTATGATTCTAAATATGACTAGCGGATGGTTACTTGCTTGTCCATTTAAACCTGCAATTCATTTCTTAGGATATAATAATTAGTGGCTGCCTAGTCCTTCCGATTGCCCAGAGCTATTCTTTGCTGATAATAAAATAGTTTTATATGTTACCTGTAAACTAATTCAAGGATTGATTACCTTATTTGGCCAAATTTAGCTTGCGAATTGTACACCATTATCAATAATATAAACTTGGGTATGATTTCATCTCGACAAAAGAACGCTTTAACCTTATTGAAATGAACTTCTTTAGATGATTTGAGTCTGATGCTGATCGCCATTCAGGAAGCGCCGTAAGTTAACCCCAGCTTCTAATGAGGCATCTAATAGTTCAGAGCGTTGTAGTTCATCTAGTCCATCCCAGAAGGCGTTGAATAATTCGATCGATGCCATGCTCATTCCAACTAATCCAAGGATCGATAGTGGTGCGCTCAGCCAAGGGAAGACCAGTAGTAGAAAACCCATTAAGACGCTTACGGCAGCACCCTGTTTGACTGATTCCCAGACAGTGGTGCCGATCAAGCGGACTTGCACAGCTCGGCTTATTGCCCCCCTCTTGCGTAGTGCTTCTGTTCTTAGACCACTTAGAAGTGTTTGATAGATGGCATAGACGGCCATACCGCCAAGTGTTGACTCAGCGACAAACTCACCGCCACTTAAGCTCCCAGCATTGAGGTTTGCGTCAATAGAGGCTAGGCCAGCTATCGCTGCGACTTCAAGGCCTGCCCTGGGAATGCGGAAGGGATCACGTTCGCGGGTCATGTTCTTTGAAAAGTGTGGACGAAGGATAGAAGCCGATCAGGAGCCAAAGGCATTCCCTCCTGGGTATTTACTCATACTCAACCATGTACTGATTGTAATTGCACTATCTAAATAATTTAACTTGATTAAATCTTGAGATATTTGGTGCATCTAGCCATGCTAGAGATTTATGATTAACGATTAAGATACTATTTCTCTTTTTAGTTTTTAACCGTTCTGAAGCGCTTTATTAGTTTAATTGAAATCCATAGTAATTCATATTTGTATTTAAGTTGACCCACTATAATGCTCGCCGATGTAGTGTTGGCGTTCTTTAAGTCGGCATAGGCAAAAAGGCTTTCAGCAAGGGTGAACAGTTAAATCGATAAATCCGGCACACATGGTTGCTGCCTTGATCACAGCTGCTTCCCTCCCCAGATGCGAAATTGTCAATGGACGACGTCCAATCCCCTGGGTCCGGAACTCAAGGGGATTTTTTATTGAGGAAGATCCGGTTTTCAACTCACTGGAATCTATGTTAAATCGCATTTTGATCGCAGACATCTCGAACATGCCGCTAGGCAAATCATGGTCGCCTTAATACGAGTTGCTTGAGTATATTTACCTTCTATGCTTCTTCTCTTTGGCTTCTAGTTTTTTTGTACATCTAGGCAGGTTTTTTAATTACTTGATAATGGCTGCTGCTATCTACGCGAGAATGAGTTTTGAGCCAAATCTGCCTGAGGCTTATGCGATAAGCAGAATTCCGCTCATCTAAAAAGTTTGCAACCATTTATTGCGGTTGTGGGACGTAACTCGGGAGGTCTGTCAAATGGCCGCTCATCAAGGAATTCATCGTGCTTTGTAGCAATAGCTGGCCTCTCTATGGCCTGCATCTTCTTTTAGGAGTACTGCCCATGCTGATGCTTGGGTTTTGTATCCGGTTGAACTACACGCGCACAATGCCTGTGTGCATAATGATTCAGTAGCAACCGCTACAAAACGTTCACCCTGCATCTCGCAGGACGCAGTTCGAGCCAAGCCATGGAACGGGGACTTGGACATCCATTCGGACTCTGAATCATGACCACACTTCTCTATCGCGGTAAAGAGTACGCACAGCACAAGGAAGCTGCTCCGAGCCAATACGTTGAGTTGACTTACCGACGCAGTGTCTACGCAACCAAAAAGCAACAAGCAACTCCTGCTCACCCTGTTTTGACCTACCGCGGACACGAATACCAAAAGTGAATCGTCAGAAGGCAACTCCCGAGATAGCACTTTCACATTGCCCCGCTTGCCGGGGCTTTTTTTTTGCGCGGAGGTCTGTTTTCCTGTTATTTCAACTAATCTCAGCTAACCATCTGAAGCTTATTGGCGAGCTAGTGGCTTAAATCTATGACGTTTAGAGCAGTAGCCAAGAGCATTCAGCTTGTGTCTGGAGCAGGAAACTGCGAGTGTTATCAGTATCAGCTATCTCCTTGGGGCATCCCCGTGAAGCCATGAGTCGTCTAGTCGCCGGAGTTTTCACCGTCATATCGCTGCTAGCACTGTTGGCAGCCAATCCCCAATTCAGTGTCTTCCATCCATATGGAGAAACATCTCTGTTTGAGTTTTGGGTTCTCAACATCGCCAAGGCCATCCCGCCAGCCTTCACCCTTGGCATGTGCACCGTCCTTCTCTACAAGGGTTTCCGCTACCCCAGAGGAACTGCCTTTACCGTTTTTGGCCTTATCCAACTCTCATTTGTGGGATGGCTAATCTGGTGGATGATTCATGAAAACTACGCCTGGGTATCGCTGCCAATACTCCTTGCGGCTGCCTTTGTCGGTCCTAAATCAGCTAAGGCCACTTGGAAGTGGTTGGATGTTGATCGCTATTACAAGAGCAAAATCAAGGAATGAAAAAGCTTTTGACCTTGATTCAATAAAAACTCACTAACCCTTCAAGGAGCTGGCTGGGTACATATACTCCTTGGTTTTTATACCTAGCAGTGAGTATTCTTTGTGTCCCTGCATGTCATCGCTATAAGCGAGCCAACCTTATGAGTATTTCTCACGAGAGCGCAGGCTCAGGTGGAGCGTTTTGATTTGAATTGAGCAAGACAAACCAAACTCCAGGGCAATCCCTGGAGTTTTTTTGACTAACCACTACAGCTAGTGGCTAACAGGCAGGTTGATGGGTTATGAAAGTGACTGACTAGGTAGTTAACGAAATGCTGTTTGGCTTTTCGAAAAAACAGCTAATTGGATGGTGGCTTTTGGCTACTGGTGCCAAGCTCACTTTCGGAATTTGGCTATTTGGTCACATGGGCTGGAATCTGCCTTGGTGAATCTCGGCTGGTGACCCCAGCATATGGTTTTGATAGTGCAGTTGAAGCTTGTTTGAAAACCCTGCGGTGAAAGCATGGTAAGCATATGCATTAGTTGTCTTGACTTGCCTCTATTTTTGTTATTTTATCTGTGCTTTTATTATACCTCCTATGATTTTTGTAGATAGTATTTTCTCAACCTTTTGACTTCAAAAATTAAAAATAGATTTAGAGACTAGTAGAAATAGAATTGCCTTTAATACAATTATTTGCAAATAACTGTCTATTATTTTTGGCCGACCCTGAATTGAAATCATTTTAAGCCCCTTGCCGATTAACTTCAATAATCTCATAGTACTCCCGTTCATCTTCATCAGAGCCTGATATGTCTGTGTAATACCGTTCAAGAACTATATGAGCCTCGTCATAACTAGAGAAAATCTTGGCCGTGAGTTCATCTGAATTGCCATCGCTACGAATTATTTTAAATATTTTGCATACACTCCCTACCTTATCGGATTCTGCAATCAGTGCTCTGCACTCAGCTTCAGCACCTCTAATCGTTGCCCATTGGGCTATTGCACTTTTCTTCTCATGAAGTTGAAGTAATTCTATTGCGATTTCCCTTAGTGTTTCTATGTCGTTGCATTCCTGAATTGTCCGAGTCAGCTTCTCCGTTTGAAACTGGATCTCCGCACTAGGTTCAATTGGCTTTTCAGATGACAATGCTAGACCTGTTAGTTAAGGAGTGATACCTATTCTGACATCTTAACTTCCTTGCCTGCATTTTAGACTGTATTTATTTCTGCCTACAGCTGACTTGGTAATTTTAAAGTATTTAATGTTCAAATGCTTAACCCTTAGGCTTTTCATCTCGTAACCGTCTCTTTTTGCGCGGATTTTGCTTTTAGAGCATGAAAAGTTCACATGTTTTTCTCTCTTATTGCTTTAGCTGGCTTATACCTTGTATATGCAAGCTCGAGCCTCTTGCAACGAGCTAACTAGTGCTATCCCATCAACATGGCCTTTTCTTGTGATGATGGGCTCCTGTAACTGTCGAATCAAACCACCTTGCTGATTCTTGCCTGGATACCGGCCTTTCTAGCTGCTAGTGCGGCATTTGGTTTATTGATTCTGCTTTTAGCCCTTGTGCGTGTGTTTATGCATGCTCCACGATTGAAGACTCTGCCGATTGAGGCTGCTCAATTTTTAGCAAAAGAGGACTCACTTGACACCGAGCTCACAGTTGTTGTTCCGGCTTACAACGAGGCAGACAACATTAATGTCTGTTTGACCAGCCTCTTTGCTAGTCGCTCACCCTGTAAGAGATGGAGGGTGCTTTTGGTTGATGATGGTAGTACTGATGAAACAGTAAAGCTTGCAAGCCAAGTTGCCTTTGAGGCCGAAGATCGATTTTCACTTCTAAATGCCGGTGCTCGCCCGCAGACCGAACGTTGGGTCGGTAAGAACTGGGCATGTTCACGAGCTATGGAGCAAGTGAGCACACCTTGGGTTCTATTTATGGATGCAGATGTCTACCTTCAACCAGATACCTTGCGAAGAGCACTATCTCAGGCAATAGAGGAAGAGGCAGATCTGCTTAGCTTGGTTCCACGTATCAACTGCAGCTGTATTTCTGAGTGGATGGTCCAGCCGATTATGGCTTGTCTTTTGGCGCTTGGTTTCCCAATTAAAGCCGCTAATGATCCTGCAGATAAAACAGCATTTGCCGCAGGACCGTTCATGCTCTTTCGTCGTTCAGCCTATGAGGCAATTGGCGGTCACAGAGCACTGGCAGGTGTTGTAGTAGAGGACCTGGCTCTGGCTCGCCGTGTTAAGGCATCTGGGTTTCGGCTGCGTTACTTGCTCGGTCTTGATGCTTTGGAATTACGAATGTATTCCAACTTTTCTGCTTTATGGGAGGGTTGGAGCAAGAACTGGTTTCTGGGCCTAGATCGAAGTGTATTCAAAGCAATAGGTGCATCAGTAGTTGTGTTTTTGCTGTTTGCTTGTCCCTGGCTAATTCTTTTTTCAGTCGCTATCAGTTTGATCCTGTTGCCTATTGATTTGCAGATGCTACTGGCGTTGCGGTTGTCGGTCTTGGGGGTTGGGCTTCAATTCTTGCTACGTCTTTGGACAAGATGGAGATTCCAGGTGCCACTTACAAACTGGTGGTTGATGGGTGCAGGCGGCCTTTTAATTGGTTTGCTTGGTCCTACTTCTGTATGGAGAACTCTTACAGGTCGAAGTTGGACATGGAAAGGTCGTTCCCTGGCCTAAGTTTTACCATGCTTCACTCTGATTAGAATAATGAGCATACCGCTCGATGTTTATTAATTTTCGCTATTGTGTTATGTGAGGCTAATTTGCTTAGGTAATTATGTCGCAATGAAAAGACAATCTTACTGTCAAACGTGGAATATTTTACGGGATCTTTCTGACACTCATAGTGTTTGTCACTCTCTATATTTTTATACCGCATCTCGATTATGACCCCGGATTACTTAGTCGTATTAAGCTCGGAATCAAGTGTTTGGTTTTTCCAGCTCTATTTTTTGTCGTGTTGACAATCCGCATTGGATCCCAGCGATTTGGAAATCCTGCAGAAGATCCTACTCGTGTATTAGCTAGTTCTCATTCCATGGAGGTTGACCTACACGTGCTTGCTAATACCCATGAGCAGTTAAGCATATTTATTATAAATGTAATGGCTTTATCTATTCTCCTGCCGTTTCCATATTTGACGCTCTTGCCGATCTATTCTGGTACATTTATCTTTGGTAGGTTGGTATTTTGGCTGGGATATAGGCATAATCCATTGCTCCGAGCCCCTGGCTTTGCGCTTAATATTCTTCCTGCACTCGCAGGACTTATCTATTGTGCAATAGCATTGATTTGGCTTTCTGCTTAAAGTAATCTCTTCGGACCTTGGTTTTAAAAGACTAGATGTAGTGTAGCTGTACATTGAGTTGGCGAAATATCTTGATATGAATGAATTGAAGATAGCTTTCTTTTTTTCTAAGGAGTTGGTTGATGATTATAGTAGGTATAATAGTATTGTGTTTTTAGGTGATAATTAGCGATATTTATTGCTTGGGCTATGCTTGTGAATAGTTGTATGTATTGACGCTTTGATTGATGAACATATTATTGGTTGTGTATTAGTGCTTTTGATGTTTCAATAGATTGTGCAGAGTCTTCCTGGTTTATGGATGATGTATTTATATGCACCACTTTCTTATCTCTCACGACGTATGATTGCGCTCCCATCTACCGTAGTAAATCGAAAGCCAATTTGCTGTAATTCCATGAGCAATCACACTCAGCAAAATCGTGATAGTGGTTGTTGTGAGTATGGTCTGCGAGTTTGGAATAGCTGCATCAACAACCATTACAACAAAAACAATGCTGGCCAAACCTCTTGGCCCAAACCAGCCAACGAATAGTTTCGTCCAGTTATCAAGTCCGATGCCACCGGTTGCAATGGCAACTGGCACAATTCTAACCAGAGTTAGGCTCAATACTCCATATGTAATGTTTGCGAATGTGATGTTGTTCAAGGCGTCTGGCACCATGGCGCTGCCAAAAAGTACCCAAGTCAGCAGTGCCAACATGTCTCCCATAGAGAGGGAGGCCACCATCTCATCTTCTTTTAGTTCTTTACTACTGCGTATTCCATAAAGCAGGCCTGCGATGAAACAGGCAATAAAACCACTTCCTTCAAGAGTTTGAGCAAGTGTGTAGGAGCTCAATGCGAGGGCCACTGTGATCAGAGGTCTCCAGTCAGCAGCTATCCATTGACGATTCTGTGCAAGATCTCTCAGCCAGCAACCCAAGATTCCTACGCAGGCCCCAATCCCAAGGCCGATACCTAGCTCGCTTACTAGTAGATGGCTGAAGTTCAACAGAGCATCTTTGGGACTATTGATCTGGTCAACATGTCCAGCGGCGATTCCAAGCAAACACAACAACAGTGGAACGCAGATGCCGTCATTAAGGCCGCTTTCGACATTCAGGTCTTCTCGTATGGCTTCTGGAACTTCTGGATTGGTTGTAACCGCCTGACCCAGGGCCGCATCCGTTGGTGCTAGCACTACGGCAAGAAGTGCTGCCTCAACAATTCCCAACTGGGGCAGCATTAAATGGGCAACAGCAAATCCCACGAAGATGCTCAGTGGTAGCCCTATCAGTAATAGACGTAACGGCAGCCTGGCATTTTTGCGTAAGACAGGCCAGTCCAATGCTGCTGCATCGGTGAATAACACCAGCCCTAGTGTTATTTCTGCTAGGCGTCGTAGCAGCTCTGAATCCACTGAGATTCTGAGCCAGCCAAGGTTGCTAGGACCCAGTATTAATCCGAGTGCAACAAAGACCAGCGGTCCAGAGACTGCTGTTCTGGCCAAACGCCTCGACAGTAAGCAGTAGGCGAAAACCACCAAACTGATTACCGCCAAGTCAAGGTCGCTATAGGGCATGGCTAGCGGACAATCTCATGCTCCTGATGCTTACCAAGGATTAGCCCAATGTCTTGAAATCTTCTATAGGTCTGCAGATCTGTTTTCACTAATGCTGCAGAAAACTTGCTTTGAGCGGCTTGCTCCATCTCAAACCATGAACCTATAGGCAATAAATCAGTGGTCTATTCCATTGGTAGTGAACTTGAAAAACTTATGAGGCAGCTCCCTTTTGGCGATTTAATTCGCTTCGGGTTTTAATCCTTTGCTTCTTTTCACGATCGAGATGCTTGTCATCGCAGGGGGTCTCGCGATCTGATCTTCATGAAGACTAATGAGCCGTCACAGCAACTCAGCTAACTAAATCTATGCAGCCATTTTGACTAGGCATAATTGCCAGGTAAATGGGTTGGGTGTTGAGCAATGCAGCAGCTTTGGTTAGATCCAAGCCAAAGCGTGTGACAGACCAGCTTCGGATTGTTGGGCTCTAGGACTTTCAAAAGGTCTTCATAGCCTTCTAGGCTTAATTGCCACTTCACCCATTTCTGATCAAGAGCTGTAACCAGTCCAAGCTTTCACCAGTCATTTCGCAGACTTTCCACATTTTAATTTCTACGTATGGCAGATCAAACCGTAGAACAAAAATTGATCCCCGCAGAATTAGGGGTCGATAAGCCGAAGTATCCAGGGATTCCTGTGACTTGCAATGGAAATCAGCTTGTCACCAAGTGGGTAGAGACGCGTATAACCGAAGGGGGCGTTTATTACCCAATTACACCCTCTACAGAAGGTGGTGAGATTTATCAACAGGCTTTTGCAGAGGGTGCCCTAGATGTTTGGGGAAACCAAAAACTGTCAATTGAAGCCGAGGGAGAACATTCAGCGCAAGGAGGGGCCACAGCTGTTGCGATGACAGGAAAGCGCACAGTTAATTTCACTTCTGGCCAAGGCCTTGTTTATGCAAGTGAGCAGTATTACCATGCTCCTGGCAAGCTTTCTACGATGGTTTTGGAAGTAGGAGCACGTGCTCTTACTAAACATGCACTTAATGTTCACTGCGGCCATGATGATATAAACGCAGTACTAGATACTGGTTGGACGATGTTGATGGGTCGAGATGTTCAGCAAGTAGCTGATCAGGCGATAATTCTACGTAAATGTAATGAACTTTCCTTAAATCCTGGCATGAATATACAGGATGGAATGTTGATGACACATTCAGAACGCACTTATCGAGCACCTGAGGCGGATCTACTACGTGAATATTTAGGAGCGCCAGATGATCAGATTGATTGCCCAACTGATGCTCAGAAAGAACTCTTTGGCCCTCGTCGACGTCGCGTGCCGGAGATGCTGGATCTCAAAAATCCTGTGCTTCTAGGACCAGTACAGAATCAAGAGCATCACATGAACGGTGTCATTGCACGTCGAGATAATTTTAACGAACCAATTCTTGGTTTTTTAGAGCAATGTTATGATGAATTTGGTCAGTTGACCGGACGTTATTACGGACTTATACAGCAATATAATACTCAGAATGCTGATACTGTTTTTGTCTCTCTTGGCTGTGCAGCAGAGAATGTTGAAGCGGCATGCAACTACTTAACCGAAAAGTACAACTCATCTGTTGGCTCTATTCATGTAAATGTTATCCGGCCTTTTCCTGAGGCAGCCTTAATTAATGCATTGCGTGGAAAAAAGAGAGTGATAATTTTAGAGCGAACAGATGAAGGCATGGCTGGAGATAATCCTTTGGGTCGTGATATTCGGACTGCTATTAGTAAAGGGCAAGAATCTGCTAAGTATGGAGGTAGTCTGCCAGCAATAACCTTTGATGAAACTCCACGTATTTTCAGTGGAAGTTATGGGATTGGTTCTCGCGATTTTAGACCCGAGCACATAATTGGTGCTTATGAATATGCAATTGGTCAGATCTCTAGAAAAGATGGAAGGAGTTCAACCGATGGAGACAACTATTTCACCCTTGGTATTGATCACCCATACAGCGTTATCTCGCAAGATACACCCTCTTTGCTACCAAAGGGAGCAATATCTGTGCGCTTTCACTCGATTGGCGGTTGGGGAATGATTACCACAGGCAAAAACCTTGGTGAAATAATAGGTAGTTTTGGACAAATTATTTCCGAAAGACAGCCTACATTTGACGACTGTGGTCAATTGGAAGACAAACTCTTCATAATGGCCAACCCCAAGTATGGGTCAGAGAAGAAAGGCGCTCCCACTAATTATTTTCTCACCGTTGCCTCAAAGCAGATTCAGGTTAATTGCGAGCTTAATCATGTCGATGTGGTTCTTTGCTGTGATCCCAAGGCCTTCACTCATACAAATCCATTGCAAGGCCTAAATCAAGGTGGATGCCTTGTATGGGAATCAAGTGAATCAGCTGCGAATGCTTGGGATCGCATCCCAGCAATACATCGCCAATTTATAAAAGATAACAATATACGTGTATACATTCTGCCAGGTTTTGATATAGCACGAGAAGCAACTGGTCGAGTTGATTTACAATTAAGGATGCAGGGCAATACCTTTTTAGGAGCCTTCTTTAAGGTTTCCACTTTCCTTAAGGATAACAACATTAGTGAGGCTCAATATAGCGAGGTAGTTTTCAAGCAATACCAGAAAAAATTTGGTCGCTTTGGAGATGCGGTTGTTGAATCTAATATGATGGTTATGGCTGGTGGCTTTGAGAGAGTAAAGGAAATTGTTTATGGCGAGGTTGATGATCAAGATACTTCTAGCATGCGAAATCCAAGGCTTTTACCAAAAAATATCTCTTCCAAGCAGATCCCAACAACCCCAGGTTGTGAACAATGTGGTATTAACAATTGTTCTTTGCCAGAAGGTCAAACTCGATCACCTTTTCAGACATTGGAAAAATTTGATTCAGAGTTTCGCAATGACTACGGTTATCATCAGCCATCCGGTCCATTTGCGAGTCTTTCGTTAATGGGTTCAGCTAGTGGAGCTACCCAGAGTAAATATGTAGCTAGGCGCGATATTCCAATTTATATAGCGGAAAATTGTACTCAGTGTATGGAGTGCATAACAGCCTGTCCAGATACTGCCCTGCCTAATACAGCACAGGATATTAGTACAATTCTTGAAACTGCGATTCGTAACTATGTTGGAGATGATAAGGCTGTTAAACAATTATCTGATCAGTTGTCGGGTATAGAGAAGCGTTGCCGTGAGAAGATGAATGCGAATATTAACTCGAAAACTAAGCAACCATTTGGCAATATTTTACGTGAGGAGCTAGACCTACTTGAATCTATTGATCAAACTTCGCGGCAGCAATTACTTTCTATCGTAGATAAGTTGCCACTTGCCTACAACAATGTACCTGGTGTTTATAAAAGTCTTGAAAGGAAAAATCCTGGTACCGGTGGTATCTTTTCGATTTTTGTTAGTGACCATTGCAAAGGATGTGGTGAGTGCGTTCAGGTTTGTGGCGAGCATGACGCATTAAGAATGATTCCCGAAACACCAGTTCTCAACGCTGACTTATCTTCTGCTCAAGTATTCAGTAGGCTTTTACCTGAGACTAATCAAAAGTATCTCGGTAAATATCAACCAGAATCACCAGAGAATTCACTTGATTCAGCTTTGCGTAAACATTTGATGATTAGAAGTAATTACGAGGCTTTTGTCTCTGGAGATGGTGCTTGTGCTGGCTGTGGAGAGAAAAGTGTTTTAAGAGCAGCAGTGTCACTAACAGAGGCATATATGCGCCCTATCTATCATAGGAAGGCCGAGCGTTTACGTGTAAAGGCGATCAGTTTACAGAAGAATGGTATACAGCTATTGAGGACTCTTAAAGATCAAAGTGAGGATGAGTATAAATGGTTTAAGCGAGCTGTTGCACATATTGTGATGGGACTTGGTGGTGAAAACGATCAAGACACATTGGATCGATTAGCAAAGCATGGACAGATAACTGATAATAGTTTATTAGATGCCTTGGTATCTGTTCTTAATCAAGATGCCTTTAATCATCAAGATCTGCAAGCAGTTGATGGGCGATTGCCAAATGGTATGTGCACGATGTATATGGGTGCTCATACTGGCTGCAATACGGTTTATGGCTCCACGCCACCTTCTAATCCTCATACTTACCCTTGGATGAATTCCTTATTTCAAGATGGTGCCACTATCAGTTGGCTGATGGGTGAATCAGCTGTATTTAGTCATGCAAGACGTTCCGTAACTCCTGAACGACTAGCCACTGCGCTGTTGGAACGAGAGCAGAATGTTTTTAGTGAGCGTGAGTACTTTCAATTGACTCATTTAGATGATTCTCTGATGACTGATCAGGAAATACGAGAATTACCCAAAGTCTGGGCTATAGGAGGTGATGGAGCGATGGGAGATATTGGTTTCCAGAATGTTTCTAAGGTCGTTTTGCAAAATCGACCAAATGTAAATTTGCTTATGTTAGATACCCAAGTCTATTCAAATACAGGAGGGCAGAATTCGGACAGTTCAATTATGTTAGGAGGATATGATATGAATCAGTTTGGAGAAGCTTCGCAGGGCAAATTAACCGAGAAAAAGAGTGTTGCTGAGGCCTTCACTTCTGGTCATGGCTCTCCCTTTATAGCCCAGGTTTCTATGGCAAATTCTGGAAAGATGTATAAATCAATCCTTGATGGACTTGAATATCGAGGCACAGCTTTTTTCCAGTGCTATACACCTTGCCAGCCTGAGCATGGAATTGGTGATGACATGAGTGCCCATCAGTCTCGGATCGTTCGAGATAGTCGGGCTATGCCTGAGTTCATTTATAATTCAAGATCCGGCGAAGTTATTCAGGATCTTTTAGAGCTCAAGGGCAATCCCTCTATCAATCGAGATTGGATGGTAACAAAATACAAGCTTGATGGGGAGAAATATAATATGACAGTTGCTCATTGGGCAGTAGGAGAGGCACGATTCCGAAAACACCTAAAGGAGATCCCAGAAGCGCAGTCAGGGGAATTTATTCATATAGAAAATATCTTGACTCTACTAAGCCAGCAAGATGTTGTTTATAGGCGTGTATTTGATAGGAATCACCATGCTTACGTACCTGATTGGGGTGTTTATTTTAAAATAGATATAAAGGGCAAGTTTAAATATTATGCGATTAGTCGGCAGATGGTACTTTTCCATGTTGAGAGGCGTAAGTCATGGCGCATGTTGCAGAGCCGTGCTGGTATACACAACATAGATTATGCAGCACAAAAGGTTTTGTTGAATAAGCTTTCTAATGGTGACCTTACTCGCGAAGACTTAATTAATCGTGGAGCTCAACTAATAGATGAGCAGATCATGGCTACCAATCAATAGACTCAATACCATTTAAGGTCGATTCTATCTTGCCTTCATCCTTTACTATCTCACTACTTAAAGTAACGCCAATCAGCTAGCTCTAATTACTACGCCTCTAATAACTGGTTAAAGCTTCTTTGTCTGCGCATGTTTTTATTTATAGTCCTTAGTGAAGTCATAGTTAAAAGGCACTGCCTCGGTTTTCAGTGGTAAAGCTCGCAGGTTTTAATCCCAACAAAACTTGCACCTCTGAAACATGGCCACTAGCTTTCTCATCACTCATCACATCAACATGGTGACTTTGTTCTTAGTTGGCTTGCTTGAGCTGCGAAGATTTAAATCAATTGCTCAATGACCTTGCAGCGTTTCCAAGCCCGCGTACATGTGAGTTTACGGTCCTCAGTATTAGACCCTGCTGGGGAAGCAACCCGCTCAGCTGCATCTCGCCTTGGGGTAGAGGGCATAACCAAACTACGCATAGGCAAAGCTGTCGATCTTGAGCTGGAGGCAACCAATGAGGCTGAGGCCCGCAAGCAGTTAGAACTGCTTAGCGATCGCTTACTTGCTAATCCAGTGATAGAGGATTGGAGCCTGGAGCTTCATCGCGACTCTTCAACTAGCGCCTGATCAAGTTATGACTATTGGTGTTGTTGTCTTCCCTGGTTCCAATTGCGATCGCGATGTGCGCTGGGCAGCTGAAGGATGTCTGGACATGCCTACGCGTTTTCTCTGGCATGAGACTCGTGAACTCAAAGGCCTTGATGCTGTAGTACTTCCTGGTGGCTTTAGTTACGGCGATTACCTCCGCTGTGGGGCAATTGCTCGCTTTGCACCGGTATTGGAGTCTTTGGTGGATTTTGTGGCTAGTGGTGGCAGGGTTCTAGGTATTTGCAATGGCTTTCAAGTCCTTACTGAATTAGGCCTGCTCCCAGGAGTTCTTACTCGCAACCGCAGCCTTCATTTCATCTGTGAGGACACGCCACTCACTGTGGCAAGTAATCGCACTTCATGGCTGCATGCGCGTTCTCGTGGCGATGCATTAACTCTGCCAATCGCTCATGGTGAGGGTCGATATCAGTGCAATAACGACACCCTCCATCAATTGCAAGACGATGACGCTATCGCTTTGCGTTACGTCAGTAATCCAAATGGCTCTGTGGCAGATATTGCTGGCATAACAAACAAGCTCGGCAATGTACTTGGCTTGATGCCCCATCCCGAGCGGGCTTGTGATCCTTTAATTGGCGGAGTTGATGGTCGAGGTTTGTTGCAGGCACTTCTTGGCTAATAAGTGATGCACCGCCGTTCTCTGTTTATGGGAGTTCCGGCTGCGTTGGTAGCCAATCTGGTTAGTTCGAGGCGAGGCCTTACTTCTACCTCAGCGTTAACTACACCTCAACCTCTAGCTGCACCGAATCCACTTCGACATGGTTCCCGCATTCGTGCGGTGAATACCGGCACCTGGATTGATCCTAGAACTGACTTTTTGCCATTAGTTGAGCGTTGTAAGGCTGAGGGCTGGCAACTTGAGTTGCCAGCTTCTTTGCATCGCAAGTGGAAGTGGTTTTCCGGGACTGATGCAGAACGACGCGTCGATTTGGAGGCAGCCTGGAGTGATCCCCGCATCGAGGCAATTTTTTATATCGGTGCAGGTTGGGGTTCTGCCAGGGTTCTAGAAGCAGGCTTCAACTTCTCCCGCCGCTCTCTTTGGTCGATAGGTTTCTCTGATTCTTGTTCTTTGCTGTTGGCCCAATGGGCTGCTGGATCTCGCGGTGCCATCCATGGATCCATCGCTGGACCAGATGCGCAGTGGCAGCGAACGGTCGATCTATTGACCGCTAGATCGGTAGCCCCGATAACAGGTAGAGGAATAATTGCAGGAATAGCTGTAGGCCCTTTGGTAGTAACAAATCTCACCGTGGCTACGCATTTGATCGGAACACCCTGGTTCCCTGATCTGCGTGGGACTTTGCTAGTTTTTGAGGACATTGGTGAGGCGCCATATCGCGTAGATCGCATGCTCACTCAATGGCGCAGTGTTGGCTTGTTTAAAGATGTAATCGGTTTAGCGATTGGTCGTTTTAATTGGCAAGGGGAAGAGGAACCTGGTGATTTCTCGATGTCCGCTATCATCAAAGAGCGGCTTTCTGATTTAGGAGTGCCACTTGTGATTGATCTTCCTGTAGGACATGGTCAGCCGAACCTTTCTTTGCCGCTTGGTGCTAATGCATGTCTTGACGGAAAGAATGGCTCGCTGATGTTACTGCCTTGAAAACCATCCCATCCTATTTAAAGTTGGGTGCAATTAATACAAAAGCTGTTATCGGCATTTTCACTATTGTTTAAATAAGTTAATGGTGATAACTTGTTCATTAGCTTTATCTTTTTCTCTCTTGTACGATACCTCTGAGTGAATGCTTCGCTGATGATCACCTTTATACTTTTAAGTGAGATCTGTTGAGAATAGATCTAGGTAATTTCTTGCGTTAGTTATTCTTGGCTTGATCTTTATTTGTCTTGATGTATGTTATAAGCAACATTGGCTTCCCTAATTGAGATCATATTCCATGGGATTTAATTGACTTATATTTTTAAGCTAGTCCAGATTCTGATCCTTTTTGTTATCACTTACACTCACAAACGGTGGCTGATTATTGTTTTTGTTTGCTTATGTGGGTATAAATCGAAATTGCTTGTTCTTTTACCTCTTGCTGATTTCATGTGAGAAATTCTTAGATTCCTCTGCTCAATCTTTGGCCTGTTCATACATCGCTTATCTACCTTGACTAGCCACTTTGATCGCTTTGTGCCTCCATCCTCTCTGTAGCTATGTTCGGATAAAGTTGTTATTTATTCTGTAATTCTTATAGTTAAGTGCGCGATAGTTGACCATTCTTGCTTTCGCTTTTCTTCTGCTTTTTCAATCGGTTTCTGGTATTCATCAGCAAGGCTCCTGATTCGGTATTGGATTTATCCTGGTTTTATCTATGCACAATTTGATCTTGGTTGGCATCTATAATGGGTAGTATTTTAATTTTATTATTCACATTGTTTGCATTGCACATACTATGCAAGCTTGTTTTTTCGTTTTCAGTTGCTTAACCTTTGCAATGCCAGCACAGAGGTAGACTGATTCCTCGCACTGTGCTGGCTGTTCGTCTTTACTATTGCCCTTATGTTTAGGCTACAGTTTTGGGATCTAGTTGACCTTTCTCATAAAGGGCTGCGTAATAGTTAATGTCACGTTGCTTGATTTTGCTGGCATTGCCTGCACACCAGAACTGTTCATAGCGATCTA
>MPLU02076197.1_pt1 | contig 17879 bp, 16 predicted proteins | sample 1617381 | NCBI WGS metagenome assembly MPLU02 (sample SAMN05944801, study PRJNA350692) | marine metagenome | biome: marine; feature: ODZ; material: water; isolation source: 90 m water sample filtered on 0.2 um supor filter | place: Pacific Ocean | collected 2012-04-08 | depth 90m m
CAGGCTGCTTGCCAACATCCGGCTGGGATTATTTGCATTGGGTTCGCTGAATCAAGCTTTAATTTGAACAGCTCATCGCTCTTAGGGTCTAGGTGCCAAAGATTGAGTGCTGACCCTTGTAGGTGAATCCATACTTCATCGGCATGATTTACTCGATGCCATCTGCTTTTATCAGAACCGCTCAAGAGGAAAAGGATCCCTGTGATGGCATTACGTTTATGCCCATCACTTCTCTCAACTGTGAGATCACTGCGTATTACTTCTCTGTACCAGCCTCCTTCAGGATGAGGAGTCAGTTGAAATTGCTGAAGAAGTTCCCAGAGACGGCTGTCTTTCAACTGAGTCAAGGAGTACCTGCTTGCGAGCTCACCTTAGGCAAAGGAAGCTTTGTTGCCTTGCTGTTAGATAGAACGCTTGCCCTTGCACCTTATTGACAAAGCTCGAACTCCCCGCTAGTACAGATGTACTTGCATGAGTTCGATGCCGCTATTCCCGGAGCAGGAAGTCAACGGTTGGCTAATTAGTCCTGAAGGGCGCTGGTGCTATCACTTTTACCGTGATCCGCAATCTTGGCAGCGTTGTCCGCTTATTTTTGTCGATAAGTGGAGTGCAAGGCCTGAAGGAACTTCATTTCAAATCAAGAATAGATGCAAGCTCCCTTTGGATGATGCCCTTGAGCTTTGTGGTCATATGTTATTGAACGGCTGGCAAAAACTTTCCAATCAATTTGAAGAGGCTCTAGAAGTTGAATTAAGCGAAGAGTGTGCAATGTGACTCAGCAGGAATTTGCCAAGGAATTGGCCAGAGCAATGCTCATTAAAGAAGGAAGTGGAAGTCCAGAGATCTTTGATGCGCACATGTGCGCATAGAGTTATTTGTCTGAAATGACTAAGGAAGAGCTTCTCGGCAACATCATTTAAAATGGTTTTATGGATCTTTATTGTATTGACTTGCTCCCCAACCATGAGTTGTAAATAGTTACTTTGCCGGAACTAGATTTTTATCCGCTTGTAAGTATTTATATGGACTTGATTTTTCATTATGTTAATCCAAGAACTATGCAAACTGGCCTCATTGGATTGCGGTGGTTGTCTATCAATATAAATCATCATTGTATTTGCTAGTAGCAATAGTAGCCTTGCTATTTAAGGGAAGCAGGAGCCAGAAGAAACTTCCATAATGTGAGTAATTGCAAAATAAAGTAGTTTTTTGATTGTGTTTGAGCAGTATTTGTTGTTTAGGCAGCAAGTCAGCTCTCATGGAAATAAGCATTTTCAACAGCAAATTATTCGATCAAGGCTTTCGCGCTCTTAGTTGTATTAACTATTTGAGCTTCTTGTTGAAGGGTTGAGCGGTGTTTAAGGGCAAGACACAAAAAAAGGCAGAGTCGAAAACCTGCCCTTTTTGGAATGGTTTTGTTAACCCTAAGCTTCAGGTCATATTGGTTCCTTGGCCATCATTGTCGGCTTTGCCGCCAATGATGAAAATAGCCATGCAAGCCGAGCCAATGATTCCAAATACAACTGCAGAGAGGGATCCTAAATCCATTGAACAAATACCAGTCAATTGCCGTATATCACTAGCGCGGGTAATCCTAGATACTCGCCAGAGCCTTTGGTTTCGACATTAGTCTTAATGGTATAGCTCGATATTGTCATGGCTTTTTGGTGTTTACAAAAACCTTGTTATTCAAGTGATGGCAAATCATGATCAGAAGGTGAAAACTGTTTACCCCCAATTGGTTTGGGGATGTGAAGTAGCTGGTAATTGCCTTTAAGGCTTTCGGCTTTCGCTTTTCACCAAGTGACAAATGATCGCCTTTGAGTGTAGCGAATGACACCCTTGTTGCATTCAAATCATACGCTGGCATTAATATATAAAGCTTACTAAAGTTGCACCAAAAGGTAGCGAATGACATCCTCGTAGTGTCCAAATCATACGCTTGTACTCATATGTAAAGCTTGCTAAAGTTGCTCTAAATTGTGTAGAGATCTGTGTAGAGATTACCTCTATGAGTGTAAACGGAATATAGATTTAGCAAGCCCTAACCCAATTTTTTTCTCGTGCAAACCTACGGGAACCCCAACGTTACCTACGCGTGGTACGCGGGTAACTCTGGAGTTACTAATCGCTCAGGCAGATTCATTGCCTCGCATATTGGCCATACAGGATTGATTTGTTTCGGTGCTGGTGCTAACACCCTTTTTGAGCTGGCTCGCTATGACTCTGCTCTGCCATTAGGCCAGCAGGGAATGGTAAGTCTTCCTCACTTGGCTGGAATTGGAATCGGTGGCATAGAAAACGGTGTGATTACCGACTCTTATGGGATGCTCGTAGTCGCTGTTCTCCACCTGATCTTCTCTGCTGTTTATGCAGGTGGCGCGATGCTCCACTCCTTTAGATATAAGGAGAAGCTAGGAGACTATCCACAAGGTTCCAGGCCTAGAAAGTTTGAGTTCAGCTGGGATGATCCAGATCGGCTTACCTCAATACTTGGCCATCACTTGCTTTTTCTTGCCCTTGGCAACGTTCAATTTGTTGAATGGGCCAAATACCACGGAATTTACGACCCTGCAATAGGTGCTGTACGTCAGGTTCAGTACAACCTTGATTTGCAAATGATTTGGAATCATCAAATTGATTGGCTTTCAATTAGCAGCCTTGAAGATGTCATGGGTGGCCATGCTTTCTTGGCTTTCTTCATGAGTGCTGGAGCAATCTGGCATATCTTTAGTAAGCCATTTGGTGAATTCACTGAATTCAAAGGTAAAGGTCTTCTTTCAGCTGAATTTGTGCTTTCAACTTCACTGGCTGGCGCTTCCTATATAGCCTTTGTGGCTGCCTTCTGGGCTTCTATGAACACCACCATCTACCCAGCCGATCTATATGGTGATGTTCTGAAACTCCAGCTGGATTTTGCTCCGTATTTTGCGGATACTGATACATCTCTAGTTGGAGATATTCACTCAGCACGTGCATGGTTGTCTAATTTCCATTACTACCTTGGATTCTTCTACCTTCAAGGACATCTCTGGCATGGTCTAAGAGCGATGGGCTTTGACTTCAAGCGTGTTGAAAAGTTGTTCGATACCTTTGAAAGAAAGGAAACTACACTGAATTAGAAAACTGTTGATCTGCTAGATCTCCTTTAGTTTTCTTCTCTTGTAGATGGAAATAAAAGCCCTGCCTTCAGGCAGGGCTTTTTTGTGATCATCAAATATTGGATATATTGTTCAAGCCTTGGCAATTGCTGCAGGAGTAATTAATAGCAACTCAATAGAGCTGCTATTTTGAGTTATTATCCGTCCTTTTGTTTGCATCAATGTAGTCATATGCTGTGCTCGACTTGGATTTAGTGTTGCCTGCAAGTGCGTTGATATGTGCATATCAATATTTTTTTATTTGCTTGCAGGAGTACCTAGATAACAGAAGCTGAGAATAGATGAATAGTGTTTTGCTCATGAGGGAGTTCAAAGCGCCTAGTTGTTTTTCAGCCACCGTGCTCTCGTGCGGCAGTTGTTAAGTGAATTTTCCGAGCATGTTGCGCCTGAGTTCTTGATCCAGATCTTCTAGCAAGTGAAAGCATCAATCCCTGAGGAGCTTTGCTGAAGCTGTTTTGAGCTTGCCTTCTGTTTGATTGCTCGATGGAGCTTGGCTTAAAAAATTGGGATGTCTTGTGCCTTATTGCCTTGATTTGAGATCGACCCTTTTCGCTATGAATCATGACAGTGATCAGCTGACCAGCTGCCCCAGACAAGCCCGGATTCTTAGCTGATTAGCTTGGCTTCCCTTTTGCTAGGTGCCTGGGTTGTTAGTAGAGGTGGTCGGTACTACATCTGGTGGGCTATGCAAATACCACGCTCTCGCTAGTGTTGATTTGCTGAATCAGGTGTCATGACCCAGCTTCACGATCTGCGGCTTCGGCTACTTGTTCAGCAGGAAAGCGAGAGCATTGCAAATTCGCAGCCCTTGGACTTGGACCTTTCTGTGGTACAGGCTCGTTGTCTTTGTTGGTTGGCTCTACTGGCTGAGGCTCATGAAGATCAGGCCAGTGATGCAGAACGTCGTGGTGACACTGAGCAAGCTATGGGGTGGTTTGCTGATTCGATGCGACTACGTGACGTCATTCAGGTGGTTACCACAATCGAGATTCCCCTCCCCGGATCAGTTGATACCGATGCGGATGAGGAAAGTTTTTCAGGCGAACCTCCCCTGGCGGCTTAGTAGATGTCATGATTAGGTAGTGAGATCGACGCATAGCGGTGCCTGAAGAGCCCTGTCAATGCCCTGACTGTCAAAGGTTCTACCGAGAGCATGATCGGCTGATTCGTGAATGCCCCACCCTTCGACATCAGCAGGAGCTCAATTGGGCTGCACTGCAATCGTTTAGGACACTCGCTGGGCGTGTGCTTGAAGACCTTCAGAAGCAATACGGCACCAGAGGTAATGATGCTGAGGATGCTTCAAATCAACCCACACCTGTAGGGGGTGGAGAAGAGCCAGTTGATGCTATCCAGCAATCCATCGCTGATTTGGAGAACATCAATGCTCACCTTTTCTCAATCGAAGCATTGATGGAACGAATTTTTGATGTGAGGGTGCCAGATGATATTGAGCAGAAATTCCGAGAATTTGCAGGTGAGCTAGCTCCAGACCCTCACAATGCAGATCGGCTGCGCTTGAATCGCCTCCTGCACCAGACCCCTGATCTGCCTGATCGTAATTAGCGATTAATTGGCAGCTCTATTGTCATTAGGGGTGTACAGATTCATTCGGCTTGAATCTTTATTCCTATTAGCAAACGGTTAATCCCTAGTGAGCATCATCAGGGCATATCGCAGGTAATCTCCACGGGGAAGGGTTTAACGTCCCAGATCGACTGGCAGTACTCATGGATTGAGCGGTCGGAAGAGAAGAACCCTGTTCTTGCTGTATTTAGAAGTGACATGCGGTTCCATTGCTGTCGGTCGGTCCAGGCCTGGTTCACATTGTCTTGAGCGCGGAGATAGTCGGCGAAATCGGCCATCACGAAAAATGGATCGAAGCCTGTGAGGTTTTCAATCAGAGGGCGGAATAGCTCACCATCGCCATTGCTGAAGTGGCCAAGACCTATCAATCTCAACGCTTCCGCTAGCTCAGGCAAGTTCTCAACAGCTTCTCTTGGTCGATAGTTGTTCTTCTGGAGTTCCACGATTTCCGACTCGGTTTTGCCAAATAGGAAGAAGTTCTCAGGACCGACTCGCTCACGAATTTCAACGTTGGCGCCATCAAGGGTGCCGATGGTGAGAGCTCCGTTCATGGCAAATTTCATGTTGCCGGTTCCTGAAGCTTCCTTGCCTGCTGTTGAGATTTGCTCTGAGAGGTCAGAGGCGGGATAAATCTGTTCAGCCAGCTTCACGTTGTAATCCGGCAGGAAAATGACCCGAAGGCGCCCTTCCATATCGGGATCGGCGTTGATGGTTTCGGCAATACCGTTAATGAAGCGGATGATCAGCTTGGCCATGTAGTAGCCCGGTGCTGCCTTCCCTCCAAAGATCACTGTGCGGGGAGCCATGCCCTGAGCTTGGCCATTTTTGATGCGCAAGTAGTGGGTTATCACCTGGAGGGCATTTAGGTGCTGACGCTTGTATTCATGGATTCGTTTTACCTGAACGTCGAAGAGGCTCGATGGATCAACCAGTACACCGGTTTGGCGATGGATGTAACCAGCAAGTTTGCGCTTCACCGATAGTTTGGTGGCTCCCCATTGCTCTAGGAAATTGGCATCGTGCTGCCGCTCCTCCAGTTTGGTGAGTAACTCCATATTGGTTATCCACTCTGGACCAACGTTTTCATCGAGCAGACTGGATAGCTCAGGGTTGGCAAGGGCTACCCAGCGCCGTGGTGTGACTCCGTTGGTGACATTGGTGAATTTCTCTGGCCAGATCTCAGCAAATTCAGGCATTAGCTGTCGCTTTACAAGATCTGAGTGCAGCGCTGCAACACCATTGATGTGATGGGCTGCGATCGTGGCCAAGTTGGCCATGCGAACTGCTTTTTCACCTTCTTCATCGATGATTGATAACTTTCGCTGGATCGCATCATTGCCTGGGTAACGCAGACGTACCTGTTGTAGGAAACGACGGTTGATCTCATAGATCAGCTGTAGGTGACGGGGCAGCAGGCTGCCGAAGCGAGTGAGATTCCACTTTTCCAGAGCTTCTGGCAGCAGCGTGTGGTTGGTGTATGCGACTGAGCGTGTAGTGATGTCCCAAGCGGTATCCCAGTCCAGATGGCGATCATCGATCAGTAGTCGCATGAGCTCAGCTACGGCAATTGCCGGGTGGGTATCGTTGAGCTGAACGGTCCAGTGGTTGGGGAACTCCTCGACGGGAATGCCTCGGTTCTCCAGACTTCTCAACATGTCTTGGAGGGAGCAGCTCACAAAGAAGTGCTGTTGCTTTAGGCGCAGGCGGCGGCCTTCATCAGTGCCGTCATTGGGGTAAAGCACCTTGGATAGGGTCTCTGAACCAACTTTCTCTTCCACAGCACCGTAGTAATCGCCGATGTTGAAGGCATAGAAATCGAAGCTTTCAGTGGCATCCGCTCGCCAGAGGCGCAGGCGGTTGCAGGTGTTTACCCGATAACCAAGTACCGGTACATCGTGGGGAATGCCGATGGCATGTTCGGAGGGGATCCAACGGGAGCGGTAGTTGCCCTTGTCATCGGTATAGCTTTCGGTGCGACCGCCAAAGCCCACGAAGCATGCTTCCTCTGGCTGAGGGAGTTCCCAGGGCCAGCCTCCTTTGAGCCATTTATCCGTGACCTCTACCTGCCAGCCATCGCGGATTAGTTGGTTGAAGATGCCAAATTCGTAGCGGATTCCATAGCCGACTGCTGGCACTTGCAGACTGGCAAGTGATTCCATGTAGCAGGCAGCTAGTCGGCCCAGTCCTCCGTTACCAAGGCCAGGTTCCTCTTCTACCTCGAGGATCTCATCGAGAGATTTTATTCCGAAGCGACCTAAAGCCTTCTCAGCGATGTCTTTAGAGATTCCAAGGTTGAGCAGGTTGTTATTTAGCTGCGGACCAATTAAGAATTCAGCTGATAGATAGGCCACGGTTTTGTGAGGACGTGCCCTAATCGCCTCAAGGCTTGCTAAGTAGCGGGTCATCAGTCGATCCCGCACGGCATAACTCAGGGCCATGTAGAGGTCATGGGCACTGGCAGTTGGGGCAAGTTTCCCGAGGGTGAAGAACAGATGCTCGGTCATGCCGTCGAACACCGCATCTGCATCGAGCCCGGAACGTTCAGGGTCGGTGAAGCAGCCCGGGGTGGGCAGGTGTAGGTCTAGGGGCTGTGAGCTGCTCATTACGGCCGAGAAAGTTGGTGGTTGGAGCGCTGGGAGCTCTCCATGTAAGGGTTGTTATTGGGGCTGCTAATTAGGTGTTGCAGGAGTCAGTGATTAATTTGCTGCACCATTGAGTATTAAGGCGATGTAGTACCTGATCGTCGGGTGCGTTAACTACTTCCATTGCCATCTGACGAAGGGTGTAGCTCATCGATCCCAGCTGGGGTAATGCTTGGAAGTTAGCGGCGATGAGCGGTTCGTCTTCTCAGCGACTGCACATCAACACTTGTAGGGGTTCACTTGTGCCTATTCATCAGCGTTACCAAGCAAGATTTGGCCTTCCTTTATGGTCCTTCGGAAAGACTTGAATCGGCGCTCCCATGTTTTCGCCTTCGATGTTGTCAGTGCTTAGCAGCCACGAAGTGGAGGTGGCTGAAACTTTGATTGGTGTGATTAGATTTCTGCTGATTTTCTTGGCAGCGCGCACTCTGGCCGAGGTTTTAGTGCGTTTCCATCTACCAACAATCGTCGGCGAATTGTTTGCGGGAGTTTTGATCGGTGCCTCGGGGCTTCACCTATTGGTTCCTCCGGCTACTCATGCCCATTTGAACGAAGGGTTTATCAATCTCATCAGTGCTTTGGCTTCGATCCCTCCAGAGGCAGTGCCAGATCTCTATTTCGAAACCTTCCCCTCTCTGCAAGCGGTTGCAACTCTTGGTTTATATGCGTTGCTCTTTCTCACCGGTCTGGAAAGTGAGCTCGAAGAGTTGGTCGCTGTAGGGGGACAGGCTTTTACCGTTGCAATGGCTGGTGTAGTGCTGCCTTTTGCACTAGGCACCTTCGGGTTGATGGCTCTATTTCAGGTGGATTTAATTCCGGCAATTTTTGCTGGTGCCTCGATGACCGCCACCAGCATTGGGATCACGGCAAGTGTGTTTGGAGAACTCGGTTATCTGAAAACCCGGGAGGGCCAGATCGTAATTGGTGCGGCTGTGCTGGATGACATCCTTGGAATTGTGATCCTGGCGGTAGTTGTCGCGTTGGCCACAGGCGGTTCTTTGCAGATCGCCCCGATTGTGAAACTTATTTTTGCTGCCACAGCTTTTGTGGTTTTAGCGATTGCTCTGAGCCGAAGTGCGGCACCAGCTTTTGATTGGGTGATCGATCGTCTCAAGGCTCCCGGGGCTGTTGTCGTGGCGTCCTTCGTGATGCTTGTTCTGAGTTGCTTCATTGCTACTGCTATTGGCTTGGAGGCCGCATTGGGTGCGTTTGCGGCTGGGCTCATCCTCAGTAGCTCGAAGAACAATCACGCCATTCAACAGTCGGTGCTTCCGATCGTGACCCTCTTCGCCACGATTTTCTTTGTCTTGGTTGGTGCTGGCATGGATCTTTCGGTGATTAATCCTCTAGATCCAGCAAGTCGCTCTGCACTTGTGGTGGCTGGATTCCTTTTAGTTGTTGCGATCTTGGGCAAAGTCGCTGCTGGTTGGGCTTTCGTGATCGACAAGCCCACTAATCGCCTTGTGGTTGGTCTTGGCATGATGCCTCGCGGCGAAGTTGGTTTGATTTTCCTTGGTCTTGGTACAAGCGCTGGACTGCTTTCTCCTTCTTTGGAAGCGGCAGTTCTATTGATGGTGATAGGCACTACTTTTCTTGCGCCCTTGCTGCTGCGTTATGTGCTTCGCAACAAAACTCCCGGAGGAGGGAATTCCATCCCTGATGAAGTTGCGGCTAACCCTGTTGGCTTGGTTTAATGCAGCTTCTCCTGTCTATCGACAGGTCTTGAAAGAATTGCTTACGATCAAACCCCGCCGCCGCCATCGACGTTGTGACGTCAGCTCCAACTGCTGCAACCATTACTCCTTGGAGCTATAGCGGCCACGACGTTCATTGCCTGCATCACAGACCTGCTGAGGATGATGAAGCTAGATGCAGTAAAGGCCCGGCTGTCTTGTTGGTGCATGGTTTTGGGGCGTCTACGGATCACTGGCGCCACAACATTCCTGAAATTGCTCTTACCCATGAGGTCCATGCCATAGATCTGCTTGGCTTTGGTCGTAGCGCTAAACCTGCTGGTCTTGATTATGGCGGCGAACTTTGGCGTGAACAGTTGGTTGCATATGTCAAAGAGAGAATTGGAAGGCCCACTGTGATTGTTGGCAATTCTCTTGGTGGTTATGCAGCCCTGGCTGCAGGTGCAGCTCTTGAATCTCAATCAGCTGGTGTAGTTTTGCTAAATGCGGCGGGCTATTTTAGCGATGAGAAGTTTGTTTCAAAGCCAAAGGATTTGAGCTCGAGGTTACGCCAGATGATTGTATTGGGACTTTCAAGAGATCTCTTGGTGAAGTGGCTTATTTATCCTTTAATGCAGAGATTGATCTTTGAGAACCTGCGACGACCTGGTGTAATTCGCAGCACTCTCCAGCAGGTTTATATCGACCCCAAAAATGTTGATGATGATTTGATTGAGTCGATTCGTAGGCCTTCTTTGGATCCAGGTGCATTCCAAGTCTTTCGCAAAGTTTTTCAGGCTCGTGGACTTAGGGGTACACCTATAGATGAATTGTTTAATGATTTACAAGCTCCACTCCTATTGCTTTGGGGTGATAGTGATCCCTGGCTGAGAAATGCAAAAGTCAAACAAGATAAGTTTCGTATTTTTGCTCGAAAAGCTTCTTTGGAAGTTGAAGAAGTGCTTTTGAAGGCAGGACATTGCCCTCATGATGAGGTGCCCGATCAGGTGAATGCTGTCTTGCTGGAGTGGCTCAATGGCCTTCCCATGAATAGTGCTGCATCGGTTGCTGGCTCATGAGCCTTAGTCAACAGAAGAGCCCTTATGTCCATTGGGAGTATGTGCATCCAGAAAGTGGTGATCGTCTGCGGATCGTGCCTGAGCGAGGTGGTTTAGTCACTGCGTGGTGCAGCAACGGCCGTGAGTTGCTTTATTTGGATCAAGAGCGCTTTGCGGATCCAGGCAAAAGCATTCGCGGAGGAATTCCCGTGTTGTTCCCCATCTGCGGGAATCTGCCAGGTGACCTGCTGCCCTTGCCTTGTGGTGAATTCACGCTCAAACAACATGGCTTTGCTAGGGACATGCCTTGGGAATTGCAGTTACTGGAAGATCACAGCGGCGTGAAGCTTAGCCTTGGTGACAGTGAAGAGACGCGGGCTGTTTATCCATTTGAGTTTTTGATCGAGATGCTGGTGCGCCCGATTCGCAATGCTTTAGAGATCGACACCACGGTGCACAACCTTGGTCAGACTGCGATGCCCTTCAGTTTTGGCTTGCACCCTTATCTCAATGTGACTGACTTGAGTCAGGTCCGCTTGGAAGGCTTGCCGAACTCCTGCCTTAATCATTTGGAGATGGCAGAAGACGAAACCTCTATCCAATTGGCACATCTAACAGAAGGCGTTGACTTCTTGACTCGCCCTGCGGGCCCAGTCACCCTTGTGGATGAAGCCTCTGGTAGATGCTTGAAGCTTCAGCATGACAAGCCCATGGACCTCACTGTGGTGTGGAGCGATCCGCCGCGGCAGATGGTATGCCTTGAGCCTTGGACTAGTCCAAGGCAGGCATTAATTACTGGTGATCGCAAGTTGGAGATTGAAGTTGGGAGCCAGCAGAAGTTGAGATGCTCCTTGGCCAATTGTTGATCATTTGCTGCAGGCTTTGCTGTTTCAGTGAGGCTTAATGTTTGTCTTGGATGACGACCAATTAGTTGTTGATATTTTCTGCGCGACTGAATAAATAGCTATGCGATCTAAATCATGTAAACTACCTTAAGTCTGGATGAGAGTTGGTGAGAAGTTGGTTAGAGCCTTGAAGTCAATCAAGGCTATTACTTTGATCTCAGAGAATGTGATCTAGATCACTTATGTGATTGTTCTAGATCAATGATTTAGTTGCTTAGAAAAACGATGGTATGTGCATCGGAAGCAATCAAGTCTTCTGTATTACACACATCCAACTTCAAGACCATGACTAATTTAATCAACGACTACAGCAATGAATTGCTCGATCAAGAGCTTTCTGGCCAAGAGCTGGAATGCGTGACTGGTGCGAATCCATTGCCGGGTGTTGCAGTTAAACTTGTAATAACCATGATTAATAAAACAATTGCACTGAAAGATCACTGGTCAAACCTGGAAAAACCAAATCATCCGGCAAATTGGAATGACAACGACAGGAAACAATATATAGAGGATGTGAAAAAACGCTTTACCAGTTAGTTGCTGCGGTTAAATTCCAATGCAACTCACACACTTACCATTCCAAAACCATGATTGCTTTTAATTACGACTACAACTATGATCTGCTACTTGATCATGAGCTAACTGCTGAGGCATTGATTGCTGTCAACGGTGGATTTGAATCCGGTAGCAAGGAAAAGCATGACTACTATCAGCAACAATATGGGAACCACCCGCACTCATTCTTAAATGGTAAGCCGCTTGACTGCCACACTCATCAAGAGCTCTATTCTTGATATGTATACGAAAAGACCGCCCACGCATAACAAATAGTCTCAACAAAGCAATGATCAGTTCCTGTATTGGCGGCTAAATTTTTGCTGCCTATCGTCGTCCTTGACGTTATTAGCCTCTTGCCTCAACTCTCTTTGCCATCTGTTAGCCACTAACTCCTGGCAGCCGCCCCCTGGCTAGTTGTTGTTTTGGATCGAATTGTTGCTTTACGGCTTCAATTAGCGGCCTTGATGGTGCATCCAGCCAGGCCGGCAGACGATCACCTGAATAGTTGGGCTGACGCAGCAAGGTGAGCTTGCCGTCTAGTTGATGTACGTAGTTGCGAAGTGCTGAGAGTTGCTCATTGGTGCTGATTGTGGCTTGCTCAGTTGAATATGTTTGCCATCCATCTCCAATGCCGCTACCGGTTGCTATGCGCCAGTGCCAGCTTGATAGGCCTACTAGCTCTTGGCTTGTGAGCAGGTTGTGAATTTGTGCTGGAGGCAAGCCGATACGTACAAGCCAGTGGGGTGCTTTTGATGATGCTTCTGGCAATGTCTGCTCTGGGAGGGGCCCTCGCCAAGATTGCCGTTCCGATTGCAATTGGTATTTGTTAGCAAGGGCTTGCAGGGAGTTCAGTTGATCATTTACTGCCTGATCACTGACGCTGGCTAAGCCAATTTGGAGTTGCCAGTGATCTGACTCGAGATCCACCCAGTCGCAATATTCTGGAGTGAAGCTGGAGCGCATTAACTCAGTTCGCCAGGCTTCCAGGTTTGGAATTTTGCCTTCAATATTCAAGCTTGAGTGAGCCGGTCGGATCGGCTGAGTACGCAGAGTCAGTTCGGTGATCATGGCCAGACTGCCCCAACTGCCGCAGAGCAGGCGCATGAGATCGAAGCCAGCAACGTTTTTTACGACTCTGCCGCCAGCGTGGGCTGCAATGCCATCGCTGCGCAGCAATCCGATGCCAATCAGTTGGTCACGTACGCCTAGATGGCGTTGACGTAAGCCGCCTGCGAGGCCACGAGCTACTAAACCTCCCACACTGCCAGCACTGTTGGGGTCTGTGTTGGGCTGGCTTCCCCAGGGCCAATCAAGAGGAAGCCATTGCTTTTTCTCGGCTAAAGCCGTCTGCAGTTCTGCTAGTGGCAATCCTGCTTCAACTGTGACTGTGAGGTCATCGACGGCGTGGTCAATGATGCGCTTTAGCCCGCTAACACTTACTGCTTGCGAGGGTGAATGCACTGGAGGTCCCCAGTCGAGTCTTGTACCCAGGCCACAAGCAAGCCAGGGGGTGCCCTCGGCATAGAGCTCTGCTAGATGTTCTGCCAGGGCTTTTGTAGTGGTGGCCGACAGGATGTTGGTAGGTCCGTTGGAGGAAGAGCTCACGGCACGATGCTGTCATGTTCTTGGCTTGGCAGCTCAGTTGAATACTTAATTACTGATTAGGAACTTAACTATTCCCATGAGGATGATTGAGATAATGCCAATGTTCCAAATTAAGCCGCTACGGGCACCCACACGTTCAAGCCATACAGGCATGCCTCCATTGACTTGAAACCAGAGCAGGCCAATTATCAATAGCAACAGTGGAAGGCCAAGCGCTATCAGTAAGTCAATTCCCATTAACAGTTGGCTATTAGAGCTTCGACAAGTATGCCTCGTCCTGGCACTTAGTAGTTTGCGTGAATATCAGGCGCCATTTCTAATCTAAGTAGCTATTGGAAATGGCTAAATCTGTTGGAAATAATTCTTGTTTAGGCAAAAGACTTCGGCTAAATGCGAATATGGTTCTTCCATCGTTCGGCTCTTCTTGAAGCTTATTGAGAGTTGATCGCTAGCTTATTAGTATTTTGTTGGTTGAGATGGAAATATGAGTTGTAGTTCCCAATGGCATTCGAATCGGTAAATGATGAATCTCTCAGATTTGCCTCATGCAAATATTTTGGTTGGTTTGGTAATTGCTGAAGTTGGACCATGAAGATCGTGGTGATTGACGACGACCCCACAGGTTCTCAGACTTTGCATGGCTGTCCTTTACTGCTTCGTTGGGATGTGGATGTGCTGCGTAAGGGGCTGCGTCATCCCTCGCCAATACTGTTTGTGCTTGCCAATACGCGGGCTCTTTTGCCTGATGCAGCAGCAGCATGTAATCGGGAAATTTGTCAGTCTTTGCAGCTGGCCTTTGCTGCGGAGGGACTAGCTCCGATGGACGTGCTGTTGGTAAGCCGAGGTGACTCCACATTGCGTGGTCATGGTGTGTTGGAGCCCCAAGTGATTAATGAGGAGCTGGGGCCTTTTGATGCCACGTTGCATGTACCAGCTTTTTTGGAGGGAGGGCGCACAACGGTGAATGGTGTTCACTTGCTAGATGGGGTTCCTGTGCACACCACGTCTTTCGCCTTAGACAAGCTTTTTGGTTACAGCACAAGCGACTTGGCTTCTTGGTTGGAGGAAAAGAGTTGCGGATGTATTCCTGCTGCAACTGTGCAGCGACTCTCCCTTGCTCAGCTCGATGGCGCAGCTGAACCTGTTGCGCAGCGAGGTGGTGAGGGGATGAGAGCTTTACTTTCTTGGTTGGGTGATCTCCATGACAATCAGCCCACAGTGGTTGATGCCGAGCGCCCTGAACAGTTGGCAGCCTTAGGGCGGGCTGTAGAGCAGTTGCGAGGAAGTAAGCGTTTTTTATTTCGCTCTGCGGCGAGCTTGCTCAATGGTCTTGCCAATCTTGGTCCTCAACCTCTAGGCGCAGAGGGTTTGGCGAGGATGCGTCGTCGCGATCAACTCGGAGTTTTGTTGCCAGGCATGGTGATGGTGGGCTCTCATGTGCCACTTGCTGATGTTCAGTTGGAGCGCTTGCTTGAAGCACCTCAGTGTGTGGGTTTGGAGCTGCCAGTTGCACGCTTGGCGCAAGTACTCGAATCGAGTGAGGCGGATTTGCTTTTGGCTGATTTGGAGCGGCAGTGGCTTGCTCAGCTTGCAGTGGTGCTTAAAAGCGGACGGACGCCAGTTTTGTTCAGTAGCCGCGGCGAATTGGGATTCCCTTCCGCAGTGGATCGACTGCGATTTGGCACTGCCCTGGCTCAGTTGATGGGTCGTTTGGCTGGGGCTTTGCTGCCCCAGTTGGGCTATTTGATTAGCAAAGGGGGTATCACTACTCACACCTTGCTTGCTGAGGGTCTTGGCCTTGTGGCCGTGCAGCTTGAAGGGCAACTTTTGCCTGGATTATCGTTAGTGCGGGCTTTAACCGATGGTGGGCAGCGGCAGGAGCTACCGATTGTCACCTTCCCCGGGAACCTTGGTGATGCTCAAACTCTTTTGGATGCCTGGCGGTTGATGGAGGCCTGCTGAGCAGGCCAGCATTTCCATCGGATGGACAACAGATAAACCACCGTTTAGATGGCGGCGGATCTGAAGAGTGCAGCCGATGTTGGCACTAGCGATTAGTTCTGCGTTAGTTCTTCTGAGCTCGGCAACCTTGATGCGACCCAGCTGATCAGCTTCTTCTGGTTGTACAAGGTTGTAGATGCCCGCGCTGCCACAGCACAGATTGGCTTCCGATGCTTCATATAGAACGAGCTGCGGAATGGTTTGCAACAGCTGGCGGGGTTGGCTGGAGATGCCTTGGCCGTGAATCATGTGACAGGCATCGTGATAGGTGACAGCCAAAGGAGCCTCGGCGGAGGCGGTACTTCCATCGGGGTGGAGCATGGGCTGAAGGCTGTTTTGAAAGGTTTTAGAGAGCCCGCGCTCGATCAAGAATTCATGCACATCCATTACTGGCACTCCGAAGTTCGAAGATCCATCAAGTAGTTCGTCATAGGCCTTCATGGTGTGGCCGCAGCCGGAAGCAGTTACAAGTACTGCCTCTAATGGCTCATCACCACCAGGCTTGCCCGGGCCGATAGCCAAGGCAAAGCTTCTCACCAGTTTTTCGGCAAGCTCATTGGTTTGTTTGAGTTGGCCTTGATGGTGTGTCACTGCGCCGCAGCAGCCTTGATCACTGGGGATCACTACTTCAAATCCATTGGCCTTAAGAACCTCCAAGGTGGCTTGGTTAACGCCTGGATCGAAGCAGCGCTGGACGCAGCCCAGCACTAGGCCAACTCGGCCGCGGCGGGGAGCATTGGCCGGGTTGAGAACCTTGTGCTCGTCACGGAAGCTGCTTGGAGATAGTGGTGGAAGCAGGGCTTCCATGGCTTTTAGCTGTGGCCCCAGCAGATTGGTGAGTTCATAACGTCTGACAAGGTTTTGTAAGGGGGTTCCTGCATAGGCGCGCAAGGTACGCAAAACGGCTCGCAGCCTTTGGGGATAAGGGAGTATCTGTAGGAGTAATTGGCGGAAGCGGTTTTGGCAGGGTGCGCGGAGTCCTCTCTGATTCAGTTTGGGGCGTGTGGCCTCGATGAGCTGGTCGTAACGAACCCCCGAGGGGCAAGAACTGACGCAGGCGAAGCAGCCCAGACAGGTATCGAAATGACTGGCGACGGTGGCATCAATTACTAGCTCACCGTTTTCGATTGCCTTGAGGATGTGAATTCGGCCTCGCGGCGAATCCATTTCGGTGCCCAACACCCGGTAACTGGCGCAGGTTGGTAGGCAGAAGCCACAGTGAACGCAGGGATCTGCGGCGCCTGCTGGGAGGCTGTTGAGGATGTTTTCAGTTGGCTTTGATGTGACGTCAGTAGAAGTCATCAATTGAGTCTGACGATTCAAATGTCTTCCTGTTGCATAGCCAGGCCATTTGCCATGGATTTAAGGGAGCGTTGTGCTTCTCAAGAAATTTTCATTGCGCCAATTGGTCTTGTCGTTATTCGGGCAATGGATTTATGGCATTTTGCAACTCTGATATTCACTTAAAGTAAAACCGAGTTCTGCTTGTTTTGTTGGTTTGGGCTTTTAGGGTGGAATATGTGTACTCGATAGTTAATTGATGTTGGTGATTTATGTTTCAGTAGCTATGGCCAGCTAGCTCTATTTCCTTCTCAAAGATTTTGGCAATTTTAGCGGCTTGATTGTCATTGAGGACATCCCTGTAATGTCTACGATCACTGCGAAACTGTCTTTTGGCATTTGGTAGTTTTGGTTCGCCAGGAAGTCTTAGCTCTTCGAAGATTTGATTGACCTCTGCTTGGATATTTTCATATATGCATATTCTGTTAAGGGCAATATCGTCATTTATTGTGTACATTTCTCGGCTGCGCTTTGCAACACTCTTAATCTTAGAGCTATTGATGTATGCGTCTAAGCTGATTGGATTTGGATCGTTTCTAATTACCCAGAAATATTTAGAGATAACCAGATCCCAGGGATTGCGAACAAAGCAAAATTTGAAGTATGAATCCCAGGTTTTTTGTGGTAGATAGTTGAGAGTCCTTGTCGGAGTGATGTGAGTATGGAGGCCGATCTTTTTGAGTGCATCGGAGATATTTCGTCCATATAATTTTCGCTGGAGACGTAGGAGGATATATGAAGGGATATTTTTCAAAGGGATATAGTTTCGCGGAGCTAAATAACCTAATTCTCTTCGGATAGATTCATCTTGCCCTAATGGTGTGATTACATCACGTTTATTACATGCGCTTGAGAAGGTAATGCCTACTGAGGTAGAGGCGGTTTTCCGGTTGGCAAGGAAAATGAATTGCTGGCTATGGCTAATAATCATCTGATATGAGGATACGTTAATGAGGTGCTTAATCTAGTCGTCGAAGTTCTTCACTATTGACTCGGAAAAGCCGCTGCAGCTCATTGGCTCCACGGGAGGTTCCATTAGTCGAGCAAGGTCATAGGTGACTTGTTGTTTGGCAATGGCGGCACTTAGCCCTTTTGTGATCAACTCTGCAGCTTCTTGCCAACCAAGGAACTCCAGCATCATCATTCCGCTAAGGATTAAAGACCCGGGATTAATCCGATCTAGCCCGGCGTGTTTTGGTGCCGTGCCATGAGTGGCCTCGAAGATCGCGGCGTTTTCGCCGATGTTTGCGCCCGGTGCGATCCCTAGACCACCTACCATGGCGGCAGCTGCATCAGAGATGTAGTCGCCGTTGAGGTTCAAGGTGGCGAGGATCGAATATTCCTGAGG
>MPLU02121844.1_pt1 | contig 17788 bp, 18 predicted proteins | sample 1617381 | NCBI WGS metagenome assembly MPLU02 (sample SAMN05944801, study PRJNA350692) | marine metagenome | biome: marine; feature: ODZ; material: water; isolation source: 90 m water sample filtered on 0.2 um supor filter | place: Pacific Ocean | collected 2012-04-08 | depth 90m m
CCTATGCAACCTGGCGATGTCGTGGCTACAGCTGCTGACACCTCTGCTCTTGAGGCCTGGGTTGGCTTTCGGCCGTCGACCCCAATTGCGGAGGGGGTGGAGTGGTTTGCTCAGTGGTATCGCAGTTTTTATAGGGTCTAAAGGCATGCTTGCTGGATGAATTCAGTCGCGTATTTCAGCGCACCATTGCCGCAACATTGCCGCCGTCCACTGTTAGCAAGGCACCAGTGGTTCGGGGCATTAAGGCCAGTGCTACGAAGGCATTGGCCACATCACTTGCTCGGACCTCTGCACCGAGCAAGTTTCCTCCCATGTAGTTCGCTTCGCTGATGCCCCGCGCCGCTGCACGCTCTTGAATCATGGACTGATCGAGCAGGCCAGACCGGATCCGGTCTGCATTGATGGCGTTACAGCGAATGTTTGAGGGCCCTTCTTCCAGGGCGTATTGCTTCATTAATGCCAGCAATGCCGCTTTAGCGATTCCGTAGGCACCAAAACCAGGCCCTGGGTTTAGCGCTTGCTTACTGACATTGAATAGCAGTTGTCCACCTAAGGATTTATTGGCTTCTTTAGCGTTATTGTCCTGGGCTCGAAATAGGCCTACGGCAGCCTGTGCAACGTGTTGGTGAGCAAATAGGTTGAGTTCGAAGCTTGCCCGCAACTTGGATTCCGTGATGGAAGCCATATTTCCACTCCAAGCCGCACCAGCGTTGGACACCACGATGTCTAAACCTCCAAAACAACCTGCAATGGTTGCGAATGCATCATGAACCTGGACGGCATCGGTGACGTCGCATTCCACCCCAAGGGCATTTGAGCCACATTCTTGGGCTGTAGTTGTTGCTGCCTCACCATCTCTATCAAGCACAACAACTTGTGCACCTTGCTTTGCGAAGGCAAGAGCGATTGCTGCACCAATGCCACTTCCACCGCCAGTGACCAAGACAACATGGCGTGCAAGTGCTGCTTCTTTACCCTTGCCCAGTTTTGCTTGCTCGAGACTCCAATACTCCATATCGAAAGTGTCTGCTTCGTTGACTGGTTCAAAACGTCCGACAGATTCAGCTGCCATCAGGGTGGCTGCCCAGGCTTCACCAATATCGGCGGTGACATTGGCTTCGGCTGTTGAACGGCCTAGACCAACGAGGCCAAGACCAGGGATTGCGATCAGCCTTGGTAGTGGATCGAGGCGTTGTTTATGGCTACCAACGCGAGAATTCTGGCGCTCGAAATAATCCTGATATGAGCGGATGTATTCCGCCAATGCCACTTCCGCGGCGTGGAGCCATTCCCCCAGCAATTGGCAGGATTCAATGGCTTCATCTCCTTCGAGGTGTGGAGGTTTTTCGAGAATTAGAGGCCAGGGTTTGGTTCGGATCACGTGGTCGGGGGTGGCGACTCCAAGGCGAGACCAGTCTTGAAGGTGAATGTCGTTTACTAGTTGGAGTGCCAGCGGGGTTGAGCGCAACTCCATAAGCCAACGTTGGGGTGTGTTATGTAGCGCTGCTGATTGAGCCAGGGCACCACGTAACAGTGGCAGCAGAATTGCAGCGATTCGTTTTGTAGGAGCTGGATTGCTCGGTGGGGGTAGACAAAGCGTTGGGGTTTGCCCAAGAAGCTCCTCTGCCTCACCAACCAATTTGATCATTCGCTCGTAGCTTTGTTGTGCCGTGGCAGCGAACGAAAATAAGCCGTGCTTGAGCAGCACCATTCCTTGGAGTTCAACTCCCGCTTTAGCTGCTTCTACCTCTGCTTCTTCATAGGCTTGGATGGCAGCCAACGCTAGTTGGAAGCCAGGCATTACATAGGGAACAATGGCGACACGTCGACCGTAGAGTTCACGGCAGATATGTTCAGCATCTGGTTGATCTGCCAGGGCTAAAAGTGCTACTGCGTGGGTGTGATCGACGAATTTGCTTGGTAAGAACGCGTGCAGTAGTGCTTCAACCGATGGGTTGGGTGACGATGGATCGATCAGGTTGCTGCGCTGAGCTGCAACCATGTCTTCGTCGCTAAGTGCAGACAGATCTCGTAATGATTGAAGGGCCTCCAATCGCACAGCAGGATGGCCGGCCGGCTCGATGGTTGATAGGTCCCAGCCCGAGCCTTTTACGCACAGCACTGGAATCTGATCGCCAAATAATCCGATGCAGTTGGTTTTTACCGAGGTGTTGCCTCCGCCATGCAGTACCAGCTGGGGATCCGAACCGAGCAGGCGGGCTGTGTAAGTGCGTAGAGCCAGGTCTTCAGAGACTCCCTGCGCTGCGTAAGACTTGATTGCAGCTTGTGCCTCGGATTCCGACCAGCGGTTTTGACACGTCATTGACTGACTCGGAACTAAGCCAAACGTTAAGCCAGTCTTGGAGACCTTTCTCTGCTTTCTTTTTTGTATGAGCTATCAGGTTAATAGCTTGATTGGGTAATTTGCTTGGTTGTTTTAATCATTGTAGCCTAGCCTATTCGGCGCCCTTTCGCTGATTATATTCATCTTTCGTCTACATCTGGTTCAGTTGTCTTCAAATTTGATTAGCATATGATCAGGTGAATCTGTGAAGGCATAATGTAGTCGAGTGGCTAGAAAATTTGATTTGCGAAATTTTGTCTGGCGCCATTGAACTTATTGCTTCTCGATCCTTGAATTCATTTAAAGCTTAAGCATTGAATTAGCCAAACCATAAATAAATTCTGTATAGACCTGAGAGTTGCTGGTAGTGCCAAAAGAGATTCTAATGTGATGGCTTGATTGGGAGGATCTTTTTAAGGGCTTGTTGCAATGAAGACATGAGTTTAGATTGACTTCATCACAGGCTTTATCAGTGATTTCTAGAGCAAGTATGACTTTCCCCTGCATTTCGATTAGATTCAGTTTGTTGTGGAGATCTCTACAGGCTTTGTTATGAGGAGTGATCGCCTACCTGAATTTTATCAGTCTCTTTGTGCCGTTGTGGGGCTGAGAAATTTACTAACGGGAGAAGTGAAAACTAGGCCCTATAGGACGGGCATCCGTGTGGGGAAAGGCTCGGCATGTGCAGTTGTTCTTCCACAGGATTTATTGCAATTATGGGAAGTTTTAAAGATTTGCATTTCCTACGAGAAAATTATTATTATGCAGGCCGCAAATACAGGTCTAACAGGTGGGTCGACACCAAATGGCGATGATTATGACCGTGATGTTGTGATTGTTAGCACGCTTTGCCTGGATCGCCTTATTCTCTTGAATGGAGGTTTGCAAGTTCTTGCATTCCCAGGTGCGACTTTATACAGACTAGAGGAACAACTTGCTCCCTTGGGAAGAAGCCCTCACTCAGTGATTGGGTCTTCTTGTATTGGTGCATCTATTGTTGGAGGAGTGTGTAATAACTCTGGTGGGAATTTAATTAATCGAGGGCCAGCTTACACGGAGTTATCTCTTTATGCACAGTTGAATGCTGATGGAAATCTAGAGCTCATTAATCATCTTGACATTGAACTTGGGAATTCTGCAGAAGAGGTGATTTCTAGCCTGCAGAATGCTCGGTTTGACCCAAGCTCTATCTCTCGATCAGATCGCTTGGCTTCTGATGATGAATATAGGCAACGTGTAAGAAATATAGATGCAAATACTCCTGCCAGATTCAATGCTGACAATAGACGCCTGTATGAGGTGAGCGGTTGTGCAGGGAAGTTAGCGGTATTTGCTGTTCGTTTGGATACTTTCGAAAAGCCCGCTAAAGAAAAGACTTTTTATCTTGGAACGAATGACCCAAGACAACTAACAGGTATAAGGAAACATATACTCACAGGCTTTAAGAAGCTGCCTGATATGGGAGAGTATATGCACCGAAGTTATTTTGATGGTGCTGATAGATACGCTAAAGATACATTCTTGGCCGTAAAATATCTTGGAACCGATTTTCTGCCAAAGCTTTTTAAAATCAAGATGAAGGTAGATCAGGTGGCCGAGAGATGGCCAGGTTCGCCAAAAAATCTCTCAGATCGCATCTTGCAATGTTTAGGTCAAGCTCTGCCGGATCATCTCCCGGCTAGGATGAGAGATTACCGTGCACGGTATGAGCATCATCTGATAATAGTGGCTAGTGACACTGTGATCGGGGAATTAAGACAATTGTTGCTCGAAAGTTTTGGGGATGAAAGTAGAGGAGAATATTTTGAGTGCAATAAGCGTGAAGCCGAGGCGGCTATGTTAAACCGATTTGTCGCTGGTGGGGTGCCGGCAAGGTGTCGAGTCTTGAACCCAGAAGAATCCGGTGATTTGCTTCCACTGGATGTTGCCTTGCCTAGGAATTGCGATGATTGGCATCAAGTTTTGACCAAAGATATTCTAGGCCAAATGTCTCAATCCTTCCAGATGGGTCATTTTATGTGCATGGTATTTCATTGGAATTTTATAGTCAAAAAGGGGGTGGATATTAATTCTCTCAAGCAGAAGATTTACAGTCTTTTGGATTCGTATGGGGCCAAATATCCTGCTGAGCATAATTTTGGCCATCTTTATCAGGCTGATCAGTCTCTTGTTGATCATTATCGAGCCCTAGATCCCACCAATAGCTTCAACTCTGGTATTGGCAAGACGTCAAAGCTAAGGAGCTATATTTAGATTGGATAGCTTCAGTTGTCTAAGGGCCCTTCTGTTAGGAGATTTACATTTGAATAGAAAGCCTGATTGCGAAATTAGATAGTTTATTTGATCTTTTAACCGTATGAGAATTGCTTTTTACTTTGCTGACAAAGTATTCGATCTGAGATAAATATTTTACTTTAATTCATTTTAAAGTTGGTGTATCTTGGGCCTTGTGATCAAATCTTGCTTTGACATGATTTGGGATAGCAAAAGCAACTTTCAGAATGATTACTAGTTTGATGAATTAGTTTGCAGTGAAATTTACTTTTTCATCAGCTTTGATCTTCAAGTATCGGCGTAAAGCTTCTTGAGACTCTTCTTGCTGGCTGCTGATACACCGCGTTCTGTGATCAGCGCTGTGACTAACCGCGCAGGTGTTACATCAAACGCTGGGTTGAACCCCTCGCTCCCATCAGGACTGAGTTGCACCTGGCTGATTTCTTTGTTGGCGAGGCGTCCTTGAATGTGGGTCACTTCCGTAGTCGAGCGGGCTTCGATTGGAATCTCTGCTATCCCGTCAGAGATTGACCAATCGATTGTTGAGGAGGGTAGGGCCACATAAAAGGGCACACCGTTGTCACGGGCAGCTAAGGCCTTGAGATAGGTGCCGATCTTGTTGCAGACATCACCGCAACCTGTGGTTCGATCACTACCTACGATCACAGCATCGACATGGCCGTGTTGCATCAGGTGGCCACCGGCGTTATCCACGATCACGGTGTGGGGTACACCTTCACGACCTAGCTCGTAGGCAGTGAGGCTGGCTCCTTGGTTGCGCGGCCGGGTTTCATCAACCCATACATGAATATTCAGGCCAGCTCGGTGTGCCTTATAAATCGGTGCAAGAGCTGTGCCCCAATCAACGGTAGCCAGCCAACCAGCATTGCAGTGGGTGAGCAGTTGGATGGGATCTTGTTGCCGCACGCTTGGTCTTGCCGCAGCAAGCTGTTTGATGATTGCCAAGCCATGATTGCCAATGGCTTCGCACATGGCCACGTCCTCCTCGGCAATTACGGTTGACTCGGCTCTAGCGGCCTCTGCCCGCTCGGCTGGGGGGAGTGGCTTCACCTTGTTTTGGATTCGTTGAAGCGCCCAGCGCAGATTCACTGCTGTGGGACGGGTGGCATTGAGTTGCTCAAAGGCGACCTCTAGAGCAGCATCACTGGGGTCTGCTTGTAGGGCCAGCATTAACCCATAAGCTCCGGTGACTCCGATCAATGGTGCACCACGCACGACCATGGTGCGAATTGCATTTGCGGCCTCTTGGCAATTGCTGAGTTTGAGTGTGGTGAAATTGTGGGGTAGCTGGGTCTGGTCGATCACGCTGACAGCACGGCCACCTGGTTCAAGCCAGATGGTTCGCCAGGCTTTGCCATCAATGTTCATGTCATTGCACCGTTGAACTGGTTTTGGAAGTTGGCAAACATCTTTTGGTTGAATTGCCTTTTGCAATACTTGGCTAAAAATAGATTGATCATTGCTGCGTTCACAGAGCTGGAGTTGAAGGCATCTCTGAACATTAGTTTAAGAGTGGTCTGCGGCTGAGTTCTGTGCAGCAGAGTTTCCTTCTTGTAGGGAATTTCTTGCCAAGATTTAAAACTTTGATCTAGTCAAGTCACTTGCCAGTAAAGAGTATTTGTATGGCATATTTGGCCACTTCTTATTTGCAATTTAATTGCTATAAAAAGTATGCATAAGCTTGCTAATAGGCTTTTAGTTGCCTTGGGCAAACTCTTGCAACCTTTGCTGGTATTTATAATTAGCTTTGATTTTATATACTTCAAGCTCCTTTGTGGCAAGATCTGCTCCTCTAGCGATTAATGAAATAGTGGCTTCAATTTATGCTTATCTATGTCAATGGAGTTACTCCCTTAGGTGTAGCAGTGAGCTAGTTGGTTTGGATTGCTTGTGCTCGCAATTGGATTGATTAAGATAATTGAATTTAACTTGTGACTTATCGGGGCCATTTGATCACTATTGATCTAGGTAGAATCTGAGAGGCTGTTTACTTATTGCCAGAGTGATTGAGGGGCTATCATGTTAATAGTTGATGGGCATTGATTGAGTTGCGCAACATCTTCCCTTCTCGAAGGCTCTCGTTTAGGGGTTTTAGGAGGTAGTGGTCTTTATTCCATAGATGGTCTTGAGAGCATTCAGGAGCTAGAGATCGACACTCCCTATGGGAAGCCTTCGGACGCCTTGCGTCTTGGCATTCTTGATGGCATGGAGGTGGTTTTTCTTGCTCGTCACGGGCGTAATCACACTTTTACGCCCACGGACGTGCCTTATCGAGCCAACATCTGGGCGATGCGCTCGCTTGGCGTGCGCTGGATCCTTTCGCCTTCAGCAGTTGGTTCATTGCAGGAACAGGTGCGCCCCTTAGACATGGTGGTTCCTGATCAATTTATTGATCGCACCCATCAGCGACCGTTGACTTTTTTTGGTGATGGAGCTGTGGCGCATGTGGCAATGGCAGATCCTTTTTGCCTCACGCTTTCGCGTTTATTGGCGGATGTTGGCGAGAGTTTGATGCCGGAGGGCCGACAATTGCATCGCAGTGGCACCTATCTAGCAATGGAAGGGCCAGCATTCTCTACTCGGGCTGAATCAAATCTCTATCGAAGTTGGGGTTGCAGTGTGATTGGCATGACCAATCACACTGAGGCGCGTTTAGCGCGGGAGGCTGAGATTGCCTATGCATCGCTCGCCATGGTTACTGACTACGATTGCTGGCACGCCCATCATGAAGGTGTGACCATAGAAATGGTTATCACGAATTTGCGGGCTAATTCATTAGTGGCGACAAAAATCGTGCGTGCCACTGCTGAAAAGTTGGCTTCTTTGCGTCCTGTCAGCACTGCCCACAATGCTTTGGAGGATGGTTTGATGACTGATAAAAACCTTGTGCCAAGTGCCACTCGACTTAAACTTGACCTTTTTACAAGGGCTTATTGGGGCGAATTTGACGAGAGTTGATCTGTCAACTTAGGCTTTTTATAAAAGCTGGTGCATTAAAGATCCTCCTATGCAGATTATGCATAGGAGGATCTTTAATTGGGGCTATCAATCAAGCTGCACCAACTCCGGTGTATGAGCCAAAGAAGAAGAGGCCCAGCACGGATAAGACGGCCATTCCACCAACCGTAGCCACTAACCATAGGGGAAGGGCTCCTTCAGTCCAACGGCGTTGCCAGGAAACGGCTGGTCGTCCATCAGGAAGACGATCAGGGATACGTCCGTCAGGTCCCTTAAGTTGCGAACTCATGCTTCAGATTCCCTTAGTTGAAGAAGTAGCTGGTAAACAGCACAGCAGTTACAAAAACCAGCAATAGGCCTAGATAGAGGCTTGTGCGGTTTAGCTCTGCTGGCAGGTTGTTGGGGTTTGGGTTTTGCTCCATGATTTGGGAGGGTGATCAGCGACGAATGAGCTGCATGGCGGTTATCGCGCCAAGGAAAAACACTGTGGGCACGCCCAGTGTGTGTACTGCAAGCCAACGAACCGTGAAGATCGGATAGACACGGACGTTGAGAGCTTGAAGAGGTGCGGAAGAGGATTGACTCATGGTTTATTGCAGGCGCAGGTCGAGTTGGGACTTGGCTTCGTAGCGTTGGCTAACGACAGGAGCCTTGCTTTCGGTTGCCTGGAAATAGGCATCAGGTCGAGGGGTCCCGAAGGTGTCATAGGCGAGGCCCGTGGACACAAACAGGTAGCCGGCGAGGAAAATCGCAGGCAGGGTAACGGCATGGATCACCCAGTAGCGGATGCTAGTGACGATCTCGAAAAATGGGCGTTCCCCAGTGGAGCCAGCAGCCATGGCTTCAGGCGTATCAGCTAGTAGATCTTATAAGGCAGTACCGCATCACTGCGACTGGTTAACGGGCATGGTTACAGAGCGTTGCTCAGTTGGGATAATTTCAGGCCCTAGCCAACCCAGCGCAGCAGGTGGCCTCGCTCGCCAAGAACAAAGCCCTTGACTGGGTTGTTGGTGTCGGCTTCGAACAGGATGCGGATCAAATTTGATGGTTGTTGACTGCCTACAGGATCTATCTGCCAGCTTTCACCTCCATCCTTACTAACAACAAGGGTTCCGTTGCCGCCAGCTGCCCAGATACTTCCGTCGAGATCCCAGGAAAGGTCCAGATAGTTGTAGCCATTGGTAATTGGAATGATCGGCTTGCTCCAGCTTTCGACATCTCCGGGTTCGTTGTTGAGACGGATCTGTGCACCTCGGGCCACCATCCATAGCTCGCCGTTGGGTTGGAATCCCAGGGTCTGCACTCGCTTGCTGCTAATCCTTTGATGTGTTTGCCAAATATCCTGGCCTGGATCCAAGGTGGAGAAGAAATTACCGAGACTGCTTACGCTCACGTAATTGCCATCGACACTGCGCCTTAGGTCACGCACGGCACCGGCTGCTTCACTTACCTTTGCTTGCCAGTTAGCACCACCATCATCAGTTAGGTAGATGGCTCCTGCGTTGGTGGCTAGCTCGGCACTGTTGCTTCCTTGGCTGATAATTAAGTAAGGCTCCCCCGGGAGCTTGTTTTCTAGTGTTAACTGGGTCCAGTTTTGGCCGGCGTCACTGCTGTGCATTACCAGCCCTGGTTGCCCAGCGATCCAACCTTCATCACCTTGGAAATCGACGCTAATTAGTCGGAAGTTTTCATCTTCTGGTAGATCCAAGCTGCGCTTCTTCCAGCTGACACCGCCATCATTTGTTTCCATGATCAAGCGGTTGGTTCCAACTACGAAGCCGTGCTTGGAGTTAGAGAAACCTATGTCAAGCGGATTGGCATCAGTGTTTAAGTCCAAGGATTGCCATGGGCTGGTGCTAGCAACTGAAAGTCGGCTGGTGACACACCCACTGAGGCCGAGTCCTATGGCCACAATCAGCAGCAGGTTGAACAGGTAGGAGAACAGGCGGTTCATAGAAGGGGTGTGCGTCAACGCAGCGAGTAAAGGGAAAGGAAAAAGGCGAAGACCAGTGCCATGCCTCCGAAGATCAGTACATTTTTTTGCCCGGGGGTAAGGCGATTGACGCCGAAGCCGTAGTTGAGATTCTCACCAAAGCCGCTGGGTGCAGCTCGAGGACCGATGTCTTTAAAAGCAGCGGTGCGCGAACGGCATACAGGACAACGGAAGCTGGTGGGATCGAGATCTTTGAAGGCTGTCCCGGAAGGGATGCCAATCTTCTTAACGCCCTCGTCTGGGTCGTACACATAACTGCAACTTCGACACTCAAAGCGATGGCTGAGGTTATCGGTGTCGGCCTCTGGCGAGGCAATATTTTCTGTCTCCATCTCATCAACGGCAGTTTGATCAACTGTTTTGTCTTCCGTTGAATCTTGTGCAGATGTGGTTTGGTCGCTCACCGCTGCTTGGCCAGGTTCAACAACTCTATCGGCGTTAGCCATTGTCAGCGAATGCCAGACTGACCATTCAGTCGGACTTTTCCATGTTTGTGCTGCCGGGTTACGACGCCTTCCTCGGCTTTCTGCTGATTTCAGCGGCAGTACCGATCTTGGCACTCGTCACTAACAAGCTCTTGGCGCCTCGGAGTCGTACAGGAGAGCGGGAGCTCACTTATGAATCCGGGATGGAGCCAATTGGTGGTGCCTGGATTCAGTTCAACATTCGTTATTACATGTTTGCGCTGGTCTTCGTCATCTTTGATGTGGAGACTGTTTTCCTGTATCCCTGGGCCGTGGCATTTCATCGTTTGGGCTTATTGGCTTTTGTTGAAGCACTGATTTTTATTGCCATCCTTTTGGTGGCCCTCGCTTATGCCTGGCGAAAAGGCGCCCTCGAGTGGAGTTGATTTGATGACAGTGCCTCCTTCTATTGATGCTGTACGTGACCTGCGTGCTGCCAGCTGTGGTCCCGTCGGTGCACCAAAGGTCACTAGTGAACTGAGTGAGAACATCATCCTCACAAGTTTGGATGACCTGCACAACTGGGCTCGACTTAGCAGTCTTTGGCCGTTGCTATATGGCACGGCATGTTGTTTTATCGAGTTCGCGGCGTTGATTGGATCACGTTTCGATTTTGACCGTTTTGGATTGGTGCCTCGCAGTTCCCCAAGACAGGCTGATCTTCTTATTGTTGCGGGCACGGTGACCATGAAGATGGCTCCCGCCCTGGTAAGGCTTTACGAGCAGATGCCCGAGCCCAAATATGTGATTGCTATGGGTGCATGCACTATTACTGGTGGCATGTTTAGTGCTGACTCCACTACCGCAGTGCGCGGTGTAGACAAGCTCATCCCTGTAGACCTTTATCTACCAGGCTGCCCACCGCGCCCTGAAGCGATTTTTGATGCGGTGATCAAGCTGCGCAAAAAAGTTGGTGATGAATCGGTTTCTGAGCGCAGCAAGATTGCGCAGACCCATCGCTACTTCACAGTCTCCCATCAGATGAAGTGGGTAGAACCAGTTGTGACCGGGGCCTACCTGAGTGCAGATACCCAGCAGGCCGCTTTGAAGCCTGGAGCTGGGCTGCCACTCGCTGCAGAGCTGATGGCAAGTCAACCAGAAAGCGATTCAGCCAGTCTCTCTTCGTCTAATGCTGATTCATGACTGAGACTCCATCCCAGCCGTTGGTGCCTGCTGGCCCCGAACCTGGCCCTGTGAGTCGCTGGCTTAGCCAGCAGGGCTTTGAACACAAACTGCTGGATCCTGATCATCTCGGTGTAGAGGTCATTGGGATTGAGCCGCTGTTTCTCCAAGTGATAGCTGCCGCCCTAAAGGCTCATGGTTTTGATTATCTCCAATGTCAGGGTGGCTATGACGAAGGCCCAGGCCAGCAGCTTGTTTGCTTCTACCACCTTGTCGCCATGGCGGAATTGCTTGAGGCTTCCCCGGCAACGCAGAAGGTACGCGAGGTACGCCTAAAAGTATTTTTATCCCGTGATGGCAGTCCGAGCCTTCCAAGTCTTTATGGCCTGTTCCGAGGTGCTGATTGGCAGGAACGGGAAACCTTCGACATGTTCGGTATCAGCTTTGATGGCCATCCCCATCCCAAGCGACTGCTGATGCCAGAAGATTGGCAAGGCTGGCCGCTTCGAAAGGATTACGTTCAGCCCGATTTTTACGAGATGCAAGACGCTTATTGAGCATTACGTTTGTATTTGCGGTAGAAGCGCATCACTGCCAGGGCAAGGCTGCGAGGGTCATGGCGCAATGTTGCTTGAGGTCGTGAACCCTGCAGAGGAGCTTGCATCACTTCATAGCCCTTAGCTGTTAATGCCCGTTTATCACAGTGCACTGGCTCAGCACCTCGTGACTTGTAGTGCTTCACTAATTGCGATTGCCCTAGTTCGTTCTGGGCCAATACAGCGCTGAATAGTTTTTGGCTGATGCCTAAGCTGGCGAGTTGGGCTTCGATTGCTCTTAGGTGACCGACTACATCCAATCCATCAGTTTCTCCAGGCTGAGTCATCAAGTTGCAGATGTAGAGCTTCGGTGCTCGGCTGCGTTGGATAGCTCCAACCAATTCCGGCACTAGCAAATTTGGCAATAGGGATGTGTAGAGACTGCCAGGACCGAGAATTATCAGGTCTGCAATGGAGATGGCTTCTAGGGCACGAGGTAGGGCTGGTGGTTGCTCGGGTAGGCAGCCAAGCCTCACGATCGGACTTGGTGCCTTGCCGATTGCTGATTCCCCTTCAATGCGCTGGCCGTTTTCCAGTTCAGCCCATAGCTGTACATCTGCATTGGTAGCGGGCACGACTTGACCTTGAACCGCTAGTACTCGACTAGAAGCGGTGATGGCCGTCTCCAGATTGCCAGTGATGGCTGATAGTGCGGAGAGGAAAAGATTGCCGAAGCTGTGGCCTTCTAGACCACTACCTGCGGAGAATCGGTATTGAAAGAGGCGTGTGAGTAGGGGCTCTTCGGTGGAGAGTGCAGCAAGGCAGTTGCGAATGTCACCCGGTGGTTGCACGCCAAGTTCACGACGCAGTACTCCACTACTGCCGCCATCGTCAGCCACCGTCACAATCGCTGTGATGTTGCTGCTGTAGCGCTTTAGACCGCTGAGCAGAGTCGACAGACCAGTGCCACCTCCAATGGCGACGATATTTGGCCCACGGTTGAGTTTGCTCTTGGCCCGTAGGGCGTCAACAAGCACAGTGTCTTTGTCAGGTGCTAGTGCTTGTTGGATCGAGCCAAAGCTGCGGCTCTGTCCCCACAACACGAGGGCGGCTCCAATCACGACCACCAAGGGGCCGGTAATGCTGCGCGGCAGCACAGTCGTGATTGCGCCCAGCAGCCATGTGAGCGTCTCTACTATCCAGTAGATGGGTTTCAGGTCAGCCCAAATTGCGGCTCCTAGCAGAGCTAGTAGAAGCCCGAGGGCTGAGGTAAGCACCCAGCGTTTAACGAACAGTCCAGGCAGCAGCCAGCTCACTGCTCTACGAGAACGGAGCATTAGATCCTTTTCGCGAGCAGCCTGTTGTCCTTTCATCCGCGCGTGGCGCTGATGAGGCTGACGCTGACTAGAGCGGCTGTTACTAGAGCGGTGTTTAGGCGAGGTCAGATGCGCGGGGGGACCCGGCCGTAGGTCGTCAAGGCAACTGTACGAAAGCTTTCCTTCTTGGACATTCCGGGCAAAATGGCTCGGTTCCCTGCCCAGAGTGTTTGTGCCAGAAGCCACCCCTGTGGTCGAGATGCGCGATCTCACCATGCAGTGGGGCCAAGGTCCTGTATTGGATCATGTCAACTTGGCCATGCAGCCTGGGGAGCGGTTGGCCGTTGTGGGCCCCTCTGGTGCTGGTAAATCCACGGTTTTACGGCTGCTGGCGGGCTTGGCATTGCCTACGCAAGGTGATCTGCGCTTATTTGGTGAGCAGCAGGACTATTTGCGTCTTGATCAAGAGCAACCCCCTGATGTGCGGCTAGTTTTTCAGAACCCAGCGTTATTGGCCTCTCTCACTGTTGAAGAAAATGTTGGCTTTTTATTGATGCGCAAGGGGTTGCTTAATCAGAGAGAAATTCGCGAGCGTACGAGAACTTGTCTTGAAGCTGTAGGGCTTTTTGATGTGGCCGATCAATTCCCTGGCCAGCTCAGTGGTGGTATGCAGAAACGGGTCAGTTTTGCCAGGGCCTTAATCGATGATCCGGATCGGCAGAAGGGTTCTATGCCGTTATTGCTTTATGACGAGCCCACGGCTGGACTTGATCCTGTGGCCTGCACCCGCATTGAAGATTTGATTGTTAAGACCACCACCGTGGCTAGAGGTTGTTCGGTAGTGGTTAGCCATGTACGCAGCACGATCGAACGTTCATCTGAAAGGGTGGTGATGCTTTATGGAGGCAAGTTTCATTGGGCTGGTTCTACCGAGGAGTTTGCTAAGACTGATAATCCCTATGTTGAACAGTTCCGTACAGGTAGCCTTCGCGGGCCGATGCAACCTGAAGATCATTGATGTCTATGCGTCGTAGCGTTCGTGATGCCATTGTTGGATTCTCCATTGTTGGAGCAGTGGTTGCCTTCTCAGGAGCAATGCTCTGGTTGAGGGGCGTGCGTCTTGGCGCCAATGTTTGGAGAGTTAAGGCGAACTTCCCAGATGCCAGTGGGCTTGCTGTGCGTTCACCGGTGACCTATCGCGGCATCTTGGTAGGCACTGTTGAAAAAATCGATGTGACTTCAGCAGCTGTGCAGGCCACCCTTGAGATCCATCGTGGTGATTTGAGTTTGCCTAAACCGGTTATTGCCAAGGTGGCCTCGAGCTCATTGTTAGGCGGTGACTCTCAGGTGTTGTTGGTGAGTCGCGGTAAGTCGTTATCTGCTAATGCTCCTCAGCCAGGGTCAAATAATTGTCGTGGCAGCAAGGTGTTATGCAACGGTGCAACGATTTCTGGCGAGCCTTCTGTGAGTATCTCCACTGTTTCAGAGACGTTGGAGCGCCTTTTGCAACAGGCAGAAAAGCAGAAGTTAGTTGATCACTTGGTTGACTCCACCACGCAATTCGAACGCACAGCGGAGGATGCCTCCAAATTGATTATTGAGATTGAGGATGAATTGGCACGCCTCGGGCCAGTTGTTGACAACTTAAATAGTGCAACTGGTCATATTGATGATTTTCTTGCTGCTTTAGATAATCCCAAAACAGTTAATGAACTTAAGCAGACTGTTAGTTCTGCCCGCTCACTCACGGCAAAGATTGATGCGGTTGGTGGGAAGGTAGAAAAACTCACGGCTGACCCTGAGTTTATGCATGCAGTTCGTAGAGTGACCATTGGCCTTGGGGAGTTTTTTGATGAGCTTTATCCAGCTCAAACTGGTGCAATTGGCCGCTGATATTTGCTAGAGCAGGTTGAGGAATTCAACCAGAATCGTTTGTATTAAGTAACCGTGTCTATTGCTTCCATTGCGATAGCGGCGATGGCTTGATCTGTTGCTTTGGGCAGTTGCACGTACTTTCCCCCGGCAGCTTCAGCTAGGTCTTTGCCCATTCCACTGCCTATGAATTTGCGCTCTGTATCGATTACTAGCAACTTGATTCCAAGGCTGCGGTAGCGGCTGGCTACATCAAGTACTTCTTGTTTTAGGTCTGGGGGCTCTTCTCCTTCAATCTCTGGCTGACCTAGCGAAGTGCCCAGAGGCACATTGCCGCGTCCATCAGTGATCGCCACAACAACAACTTGGCTTAGATCTCCTGTTTTCAATGCGTTAGCTCCTACCCGAGCAGCTTGGGAAAGACCATGGGCCAGAGGAGATCCGCCGCCGCAGGGCATCACTTCAAGCCTTCTTTTTGCTGCAGTAATCGATTTAGTTGGAGGCAGTAAAACTTCAGCCTGTTCTCCTCGGAATGGGATTAGTGATACCTCATCTCTGTTTTCATAAGCCTCAGTGAGTAAGCGAATTACGGCACCTTTGGCACCTTGCATACGATTTAGAGCCATCGAACCGCTTGCATCAACAAGGAAAATTACTAGTGAACCGGCCTTGCGTTGAAGCAATTTTGCTCTGAGATCTCCTTCCTCAACAATTACTGTTCGATCCGGTTGCCTAGCTCGGCGTGCTTTCTGGTAAGGGGCAGCAGCTCTTAATGTCGCGTCTACGGCGATACGTCTTACGGGGCCACGGGGAATGATGGGTTTTACGTAGCGGCCCCGGTTATCACTGAACACAGTTGAGCGGTTTCCACTGCTGCCACTTTTTGACTTCGCCGCCGAAAAAAGTAAAAGGTCTGGATCGATTGCCACTGCTTCTGGATCCAGCATGAATTCTTCGGGAACCGGAGGCGATGTTTCCTCTTCCGGTGTGTCTTCTTGCTCCTCCTCCTGATCTTCTTCTTCAGGAGAGTCTTCCTGCGATTGGTCTGGTGGTGGTGGCGCTTGCTGCTGCTCTGGTGGCGGCGGCTCCATTTGTTCTTCCTGTGGCGGTAATTGCAATGCCCGTGGTGCAATTACTAGCCGTACGGCAACTTGTAAGTCGTCAGCTTCAACCTGGTCTCGGCCACTGAGGGCCGCATGGGCACGTGCCACGCGAACGGCATAGAGCTCAGAGCGGTGTCCCTCAACTCCTCCGCGAATGGCTTCATTGACCAGGTATTCGATTTGCTCGTGGCTAATTTTCACATCCGGCAGCCATTGACGGGCCAGTATTAGTTGAGTTGCCAATGCGTCGGTGTCTGGGGCCCATTTGGCAGCAAAGCTCACACTGCATTTGCCATGGGCCAGCACTGCCTCGGTGATTTCAACGCGTTGCTCGTTGTTGATCAGTTGATCGGCAGAAAGTGCGATTGCAAAACGATCTAGTAGGTGGTCACGCACTGCACCTTCTTCGGGGTTGTAAGTAGCAATGAGTAATGGCCGACAGGGATGGCTGAGGCTGAGGCCTTCTCTTTCCACCCGATTCTCGCCGGCACCAACTGCAGCCAACATCAGGTTGACAATGCCATCATCAAGCAGATTGAGCTCATCGACATAGAGAACGCCTCGGTGTGCTTCTGCCAGTAATCCTGGTTGGAAGACAGGGGTACCGCTGGTTAGGGATGCCGTGACATCTACAGCGCCAACGAGTCTGTCTTCAGTGATGCCAATTGGTACTTGTACAAAGGGTGCTGGGATCACACGGCTTGGTGGCGGTGCCTTTGAGCCCCCTTCTCCATGGGAGGACCCGCTGTCCGTTGCCATTAGGCGCAGGGTGGCTTCGTCCCATTCCTCAGGGAGTAGTGGGTTCAGGTTGAGGCCAATGGGGCGATGATTTTGTGAACTCTGTTTTTCTTTCGCTTGGGCTTCTACATCGAGCACATCGATAGGCGGAAGCAGTGCATGCAGCCCCCGAGCCAATACCGATTTGCCGGTGCCGCGCCCGCCGGCGATAACTACCCCACCTAGTTCTGGATCGACTGCTGCCAGAAGTAGTGACAGCTTGAGTGTTCCATGGCCTGTGATGGCAGCAAGGGGAAAAGAGCGTGCTGCCATCTCCTGGGCTGCCCGCTCGCTGGCGCTTGTATTTGCAGTTATGGCCGATCCGCTTGCAACCATGGAGTCTCCCCGGCTCGATGACGTGTGCGCCAGTCTCGCTGATCAGCTTGAAGCTTCCACTCTTTACCCAGCTCCTCACACCTTGGCAGTTGCACTCGGCGCCAATTTGCCCAGTGCGTTTGGATCTCCCACGGCCACACTGCGGGCGGTGCGGCCAGAACTGGAGCAGGCAATTAATGAGTGGCTCATCGCATCGATAGCAGAGACGCCAGATGCGACCAGGGCCGGTTTGCGTTGTCGATGGTCGCCATTGTTTGAGACTGAACCAGTAGGCGGACCTCCAGAACAGCCTGCCTACATCAATGCAGTACTTGTGGTCGATGGGCCACAGCTTGCAGCCATGCAGCCTTGTGAAGCTGCAGCGCTGTTGCTTTTAGACAAGCTTCTGGCTCTAGAGAAGCGCTTTGGACGTGATCGCCAGGAATCTTTGCGGCGCTGGCAACCGCGCACACTTGATCTTGATCTACTCGCCTGGGGAGGACTTCATGTACAGCGCGAAGCCCTCACCCTGCCCCATCCGCGTTTGATTGAGCGAAGTTTTGTTGTGGTGCCGCTTGCAGCAGCCTTGAGTGCTGGGGGTGAGATGACCCGTCGCATACCCCCAGATCTGGATTGGCCTGAGTAGGGCAGAAGTAATTGATGCCTGCCTCTTTTTGAAAAAATGATTATTTA
>MPLU02179748.1_pt1 | contig 17754 bp, 15 predicted proteins | sample 1617381 | NCBI WGS metagenome assembly MPLU02 (sample SAMN05944801, study PRJNA350692) | marine metagenome | biome: marine; feature: ODZ; material: water; isolation source: 90 m water sample filtered on 0.2 um supor filter | place: Pacific Ocean | collected 2012-04-08 | depth 90m m
AGCATCAGGTTCTTTTGCCTGGTTTGCAGTCCGCTGAACAGGTGGCTGAGTGGTTGCGTCGTAGTCGCTGCCTTTTGCTGCCGTCGCGCACGGCCCCCGATGGTGATGCGGAGGGCTGTCCGGTTGTGGTGATGGAGGCCCAGTTGGCGGGGGTGCCAGTGGTGTCAACCTTTCATGCCGGCATCCCCGAGGTGGTTGTGGATGGCCAGACCGGTTTGCTGGCAAGTGAGGGGGATCTGAACGGGCTGGCGGCAGCACTGCTGAAGTTGCTGGAGGCCCCCCAACTGGCGGCAGAGATGGGGCAGGCCGGCTGCCAGTGGGCCGCGGCTCGCTTCACCGTTGAGCATCATGTTGAAACCCTGGCGGCTGTTCTGCGCAGGCAGGCCAGGGGAATCTCATGAGGAGCACTCTTATCAGCAGCCTGCCATGACTAGCCGTGCAATCAGTACCTGTTTTCTCTACTTCCCTGCAGTCAGTAGCCGTTTAATGATCAGCCCTGCCATGAGTACCCTCTGAGCCATGGGTTTTCTCGTCGGCCTCAACGATGCCCAGCAGCGGGCGGTTGATCACCACACCGGGCCCTTGCTGGTTGTGGCTGGTGCCGGCAGTGGCAAGACCCGGGCGCTCACCCATCGCATCGCTCATCTGATCGGTGAACACGGGGTGGATCCAGCCCAGGTGCTGGCTGTGACCTTCACCAACAAAGCCGCCCGGGAGATGAAGGAGCGGCTGGAGGTGTTGCTGGCTGAGCGGCTGGCCCAGATGCAGCACGGCCAGCCATGGCGGACCCTGCCCGCTGTTGAGCAGCGCCAGCTGCGCAATCGCATTTATCGGGAGGTGACCAAGGAGCTCTGGATCGGCACCTTCCATGCCCTGTTTGCACGGCTGCTTCGCTTTGACGTTGATAAGTTCAAGGATCCTGAAGGCCTCAGCTGGACGCGACAGTTCTCGATCTACGACGAATCCGATGCCCAGAGCCTGGTCAAGGAGATCGTCACCCAAGACCTGCAGCTTGATCCCAAACGCTTTGAACCCAAGAAGGTGCGCTGGGCAATCAGCAATGCCAAGAATCAGGGCTGGATGCCCGATCAGCTCGAGGCCGCGGCGGAAGGTCAGCGGGGCAAGCTCACGGCTGAAACCTATCGCCTCTATCGCAAGGCCCTTGCGGCCAACAATGCCCTTGATTTTGACGATCTGCTGCTGCTGCCGGTGCAACTGCTGAAGCAGAACGAGCAGGTGCGCAGCTACTGGCACCGCCGCTTCCGCCATCTGCTCGTTGATGAATATCAAGACACCAACCGCACCCAGTACGAGCTGATCAAGCTGCTCGTGACGGACGGGGTCGATCCCGCTGATTTTTCCGATTGGCAGGGGCGTTCGGTGTTTGTGGTTGGCGACGCCGATCAGAGCATCTACAGCTTTCGTGCTGCGGATTTCACGATTCTGATGGGCTTCCAGGACGACTTCGGGGACAGGGCCGCTGACGATGCCACCCGCACGATGGTGAAGCTGGAAGAGAACTATCGATCCACGGCCACGATCCTGGCGGCGGCCAATGCCCTGATTGCCAACAACACCGAGCGCATTGACAAGGTGCTCAGGGCCACCAGGGGGGAGGGGGAGCTGATCACGCTGACCCGCTGTGATGACGAAATCGCCGAGGCCGAGGCCGTTGTGCATCGGCTGCGGATGCTGGAGGCGGCCCATCCCGAGCTCAGCTGGCGGGACATGGCAGTGCTCTATCGCACCAATGCCCAGTCGCGGGCCATTGAAGAAGCGTTGGTGCGCTGGAGCATTCCCTACATCGTGGTGGGTGGGCTGCGCTTCTACGACCGCCGCGAAATCAAGGATGTGCTCGGTTACCTGCGTTTGTTGATCAATCCCGCCGACACGGTGAGTCTGCTCAGGGTGCTCAACGTGCCCAAACGGGGCATCGGCAAAACCACGGTTCAACGGCTCACGGATGCCGCCAATCAGCTGGGCATTCCCCTCTGGGATGTGGTGAGTGATGGGGAAGCGGTGCGATCCCTTGGCGGCCGCTCCGCCAAGGGGTTGTTGCAGTTCTGTGAGCTGATCAATGCTCTCCAGCAGCGTGTTCAGGAGGCGCCACCCTCTGAGTTGGTGCAGCTGGTGATGGAGCAGAGCGGCTATGTCAAAGAACTGATTGCAGAAGCAACGGATGAGGCGGAAGAACGCCGCCGCAATCTGCAGGAATTGGTCAATGCCGCTCTTCAGTATCAGGAAGAGAATGAGGAGGGTGATCTTGAGGGCTTCCTCGCTTCTGCAGCACTGGCTTCCGATGCAGACAGCAAGGACACCGCCGCCGACAGGGTGACCTTGATGACCCTGCACAGCAGCAAGGGCCTTGAGTTCCCAGTGGTTTGCCTTGTGGGTCTGGAACAGGGCCTGTTCCCGAGCTATCGGTCATTGGATGATCCCGCCTCCCTTGAGGAGGAGCGGCGCCTCTGTTATGTGGGCATCACCCGGGCCAAGGAGCGCCTGTTTTTGTCCCATGCCAGTGAACGCAGGCTCTGGGGTGGGATGCGTGAGCCGGCGGTGCCCTCGATGTTTCTTGCCGAGCTGCCGGAAGCTCTGATTCAGGGGGATCTTCCCCAGAGCGGCGGTGCGGCGATCAGGCGGGAACGTCGCCTGGATCGCTTGACCCGGGTGGATCGAGACGACAGCCGACGGGTGGCCCAGGGCGGCGATGCTGGCACCCCAAGCAATGCGGTGCGCCGCCGTCAGGCAGGCCCTGCTCCAGGCCAGGCCTGGTCGGTGGGGGATCGTGTGGTTCACGCCAGCTTTGGGGAGGGAGAGATCACCCACACCTTCGGCAGTGGCGCCAAGGTGTCGATTGCTGTGAAATTCATGGGCATGGGCCCGAAGATCCTGGATCCACGGCTGGCACCGATTGAGCCCCTGAATCTCAGCAATGGTTGATGTTGGCGGCCATCCGCCTGGGCTGCTGCTCATCCGTGGGCTCGGCCACAGTGGCAGCACGATTCTCGATCTCGCCCTCGGAGCCCATCCCCAGATGCTTGGCCTCGGCGAAGCCTTGCGCATCCTGCAGCGGCCCCAACCAGGTGAATCAGCGCAAGGTCCAACATTCCTCAGGGGTGAGGGTCGCTTCAAGCGTCGTTGCACCTGTGGTGCTTTGGCAGGGGAGTGCCCGGTCTGGGGGCCGAGTCTTGAGGGGCTTGTTGACCTGGATCAGGGTCCCCTGGAGAGCAAGCTTCTGCGCCTGCTCAAGCAGGTGGAGAGTCACCACAGGCTTGGCTCGGGATCCGGGCCCAAGCTCCGCTGGATTGTCGAGTCCTATCAGGCAGATACCGAGCTGGTAGGCCGTTTGTCGACTCGTCTGGATCGGCCGGTGAAGGTGGTGTTTCTGACCCGGGATGTACGTTCCTGGGCCCATTCCGAGGCCCGCAGGGTGAAGGGGCGGCATCACAGCGCGGCAGCCAGAGCTCTGCTGCGTTGGTGGCGTGTCAATCAGAGGTTGGCCCAGCAGCTCGAGGCAGCGGGCTGTTCCGTGTTCAACCTTGGCTATGAGGAGCTTGCCCTTGCCCCTGAAGCAGCCCTGCAACGCTTGTGCAGCTGGCTGGAACTTGACTTTCAGCCAGCCATGCTTACGCCCGGGGAATGCTCCAGCAGCCATATCCTTTCTGGAAATCGCATGCGCTTTGAACCTGAGCAGACCCGCAGCATTCGTTATGACGCTGCCTGGTTGGCGTCCAGGTCCTGGCCCTTGAGGCTGGCCACAAGCTTGCCCCCCATTGCTGCCCTCAACAGAAGATTGGTCTACAGCAATGATCTTCTCGGGCGTGTCTGGCCTTGAACTGGTCTGGTCTGGTGAGTCAGGTGATCTCAAGTAAGGGCTGACTCTTGATCAGATCATCCACAGCTTTGATCTGTGCAAGGAAGGGTTGCAGCAGCTGCAGGGGCAGGGCGCTGGGCCCATCACAGCGGGCCTTGTCTGGATCAGGATGGGCCTCAATGAACAGGCCTGCCAGGCCTGTGGCCATGCCGGCGCGCGCCAGTTCAAGCACCTGTGAACGCCGCCCTCCAGAGGCTGTGCCTCCCGGGTCCCTGCATTGCAGGGCATGGGTCACATCGAAAATCAGCGGCAGATTGCCGCAGACCCTTTTCATCACACCGAAGCCAAGCATGTCAACGACAAGATTGTCGTAGCCGAAGTTGCTGCCCCGTTCACAGATCAACAGCTTGTTGTTGCCACATTCCCTGAACTTATCCACCACATTTTTCATTTGCTCAGGGCTGAGAAACTGGGGTTTTTTGATGTTCACCACTGCCTTGGTCTCGGCCATGGCTTTGACGAGATCTGTCTGGCGAGCCAGAAATGCGGGCAGCTGGATGATGTCACAAATCTCTCCGGCAATACCGGCTTCTTCCGGTGTATGCACATCTGTGATCACTGGTATTTGATGGGTCTCTTTAACGGCTTTTAAGATCTCCAGGCCTGCATCAATGCCAGGGCCACGATAGGAATGAATCGAGGATCGATTCGCCTTGTCGTAAGAGGCCTTGAAAACCAGTGGAATGCCAAGTTGTTTGCAGACTTTGTTGTATTCGCCCGCAACATTCAGCGTGAAATCAAGATCTTCCAGTACATTGATGCCACCGATCAACACAAATGGATGATCATTGGCAAAGCTGATTGTGTCCAGCTTGACCTGTTGTGATGTCATCAGAGGTTGTGATCTGGATCTTCAATCAAGACTAGCTGTTCAAGGAAAATTGATTGGCAAGGCGGCGGCGAATCCATCCGGCTGTGGGCTGACGCTGTGGCATCAAGAGATCAGGGCGATGGTGGTAGGAATGGGAAGGTTATGGTTTTCACTGGTTCCGCGTTTAGCTCCTGCTTTTTGACTGGTTTTCACCTGGGTCTTTGCTTTCATGGCTGAGGATGAATGAAGCCATTGAAGTAAGTCATCTGAGCGGTTTTCTGGTCAGCCTCTGGGGCGATGAATCGCTTGCCACTCATTTACTTACTTCTATCCTTGTATCATTATTCCATTGGTCTTGGTCGATCAGTTCGATGCCTATCCCGATCTTCATCGGCTATGACCCCCGAGAGCGGGCTGCGACGAATGTCTTGATCGACAGTCTCTACCAGCACAGCTCAATGCCCCTGGCGATCACGCCTTTGGTCACCCCGCAGCTGGAAGCACAAGGCTTGCACTGGCGCGAGCGCAACCCCAAGCAGAGCACGGCCTTTTCCTTCACCCGCTTTCTGGTGCCGCACCTGATGGATTTTCAGGGCTGGGCCATTTTTATGGACTGCGACATGCTTTGCCGTGGGGATATTGCCGAGCTTTGGGCTCAGCGTGATCAAGACAAGGCGCTGATGTGCGTGAAGCATGAACACGTGCCTGCAGAAACTGTCAAGTTCATGGGAGAGGTGCAGAGTGCTTACCCGAAGAAGAACTGGAGTTCATTGATGCTGATGAATTGCAGCCGTTGCAAGGCTCTCACTGTTGATTATGTGAACACGGCCTCGGGCCTCGATTTGCATCGTTTCCACTGGCTGGCTGGAGATGATCAGGTAGGCGCCATTGAGGGGGGTGGCTGGAACCATCTTGTCGATGTACAGCCTCTGCCGGAGCCATCAGCTGGGGGTGATCATGGGCCTCGCCTGTTGCATTGGACCCTTGGCGGCCCCTGGTTTCGGGAGCAGCGAACCATGGGTGGGGGCTTGGCGGCTGAGTGGTTCAGTGCCCGGGACGATGCCATGAAGCTCTGGGATTGAGAACCGTGGCCATTCAACGCAGCGTCGTGGCGGTTCCGGCCCGACTTGCCTCCTCCCGGTTGCCCAACAAGGTGTTGGCGGATATCGCTGGTCAACCGATGCTTCGGCGGGTGCTGGATCGCTGCCTTGCCGCTCCCGGGCCTGCTGCCGTGGTGCTTTGCACAGACAGTGAGCAGTTGCAGCGGTTGGCACAGGCTTGGGGCTTCCCGGTGGTGATGACCTCGCCAGCATGCAGTTCCGGGAGTGAACGCATCGCTTCCGTGGCCCAGCAACTTGTGGCCCTTGGCTGGGGCGAGCAATCGGCTGAGTGGGATCCGCTCACACGCCAGCAGCGGCTGGCGGCAACAGCGGTGATCAATGTGCAGGGTGATCAGCCTTTGCTGGATCCCCAGGTTGTTGCCGAAATGGATCAGGAATTTCGCAACAGGGACCCAGTGCCCCCAGTGATCACGCCGGTGTATCGATTGAAGCCGGAGACGATTCACAACCCCAATGTCGTTAAGACCCTGCTGGCCCATGACGGGCGGGCCCTTTATTTTTCACGCTCCGCCATCCCCCATGTGCGGGACGTTGATCCAGAAGAGTGGCACGCCCATGCCAGTTACTGGGGACACGTCGGCATGTATGGCTTTCGCGGCGATGTGCTGGCGGCCTGGCAGGCGATGCCAGCGTCTCCACTGGAGAACCTGGAGAGGTTGGAGCAGTTGCGCTTGATTGAAGCCGGCTACACCATCTCCACGTTTGTGGTTGAGGGAACATCCCTGTCTGTTGATACAGCTGCACAACTGCAGCAGGCTCGCGAGATTGCGTCTCAGGCCGGATGAAGCTCTTTCGGCTGATCCTTGATCAGTTTGAGAATGAAACAAGCTTGCTGATCGATCCTTAGCCTTCTGGATAGAACTGAAGGCGCAATCTTGTCTTCACTCCTTGATGCGTTGGCCTTTGCTCATCCTGGGGTCACGCTTATGGGGCTATTGACGCAGCAACGGAAGGCTGTTGGCCAGAGGGATGAAAGATTGGCATCAGGAAGATATCGCTGAACCCCTGCCAGGGTGCTGGCTTGCCAGGAGCCGATCTCCCGCATCAGCTCATTGGGGATTGCCGAGGTGGAAAGGCTTTGATTGACTTTCTGCGTCCATTGAGGCTCCTGATAATTAAGGCCAAGGAAATCACAGAGTTGTGTATAGGTGTCCTCCCTGAAGAGTGTCTCGTAGAAGCCGATGAAACAATTGTTCAGCCCGAAGGCCTCATGGAGGGACGCAAGGGTCTGCACATAGTCACTGCGCATGCTGATCCGCTCAGGGCGCCTGCGAATTAGTTCTTTCAGTGTGCTGATTTCAGCCTCTGGATTGAGCATCCCCGTCTTGCGTAGTTTCATGCGCATGCTTGAAAGGATTCGTTCAACAGGATCACGCATCAGGAAGACAGGGCGCACAGCAATCTCTCGTTTGTTGAATTCTCTCTGGATTGTTTTGAGTGTGGAAGAACTGAGGCTGCAATAGGAGGGTGTGATGTCTCCACTGAGCAGGATTTGATCGCGGCGCAGCAGACTTGCAAAGTAGTTGTAATAACGCTGAGGATCGGCAAAGAAGCGCTGGCGCCGCCAGGTTCGTGGCTTGAGTAAGGAGCCTTTCTGTTTTCTGTACATGGCCAGATTCGGCACGGTCATGGCGTCGTGAATGTGGTATTCCTTCAGGAATCCGAAGTTGCAATCACGGCGTTGCTGCAGCTGCTGATGCAACCAGGACGTGCCCGCCTTCTGGGCGCCTACGCCGAGCAGAAATCCGCCTCTTTCAGTAGTTGAAACCAGATCAGTCATTGCAGCCTTTCCAGCCCTGTCGCTGCAGTTGATGCCACTGGCCACGGGCTTGCAGCAGCCGTTCGCTCATTTCCCGCACGGCGCCATGGCCGCCGCGGTGCTGCAGCACGCCATCGGCCTGGCGGCGTAGGGGCCTGCAGGCATCGGCCGGTGCCAGAAGCAGCTTCACCTCTTGACGCACGGCCAGATCATTGAGGTCGTCGCCCAGGAAGGCCGTCTGCAGGGAAGACATGCTCAGTTGCATCTGCAGGGATTTCAGGGCAGTCGGTTTGTCCTTGATGCCGATGAGGCAGTGCTGGATGCCCAGCTGACTGGCGCGCGCTTCCGTGGCACCTCCACTGCCGCCACTGAGGAAAGCCAGGTGCACACCCTTTTGTTGCAGCAGTTTCAGGCCAAGTCCATCGCGTACGTCAAAGCGTTTCTGCACAGATCCCTGGGCATCGAACCAGAGGCCGCCATCGGTGAGCACTCCATCCACATCGAGCACCAGTAGTTCAATCGCGGCCAGATCCCTCTGTCGCTGTTGCCATTGCAGTTCCCGGAGCCAGCGTCTGGGATGGAGCCAGGGCAACACTGTGCTGCTCAACTCAGCCCCGCTTGCACAAGATCATGCATCCGCAGCAGCCCCAGTAAGCCGCCCCCCGCATCGGCGCCAGCCACCACAGGCAGCACGGAGATCGGTTTGCGGCGGTTGTGTTCCATCCGCGCCAGGGCCTCCACCGCCAGCAGATTGCCCTCCACCGTGATTGGATCCGCGGTCATCAGGTCAGCAGCCTTGAGGCTCGCCCAGAGCTCGGCGCTGTGATTGCGCAGGGCACGGCGCAGGTCTCCATCGGTGATCAGGCCAAGCAATTGACCTTGATGATCGGGGTCTTTGACCCAGCCACTGCCGATCCCATCCCTGGTGAGCACACCGATCACTTCGGGCATGGGTGTGTGCAGATCGAGGGCATGGAGCTTCTCCGCCGGCACCATCAGGTCTGCCGCTGTGAGTGTGAGTTGTTTACCGAGGGACCCGGCCGGATGGTTGAGGGCAAAATCTGCTGAGGAGATGCCCCGGCGTTCCATCCAAACCGCGGCCAGGGCATCACCGATCGCCATCGCCACGGCCGTGCTCGCGGTGGGGGCCAGGTTCAGGGGGCAGACCTCGCGGGCCACACTTGCTTCCAGCACAACATCACTGCCCTTGGCCAGGCAGGAGTCCTTGTCTCCCACCAGGGCGATCCGTGCTGTGCCCCGCCGGCTGAGGTGGGGCAGCAATTCCAGCAGTTCCGGGGTTTCACCACTGTTGGAGATCAGCATGCAAACGTCCTCGCAGGCGACCACGCCCAAATCACCATGCAGGGCATCGAGGGGATTAAGGAACAGGGCCATCAGGCCGATCGAGGTGAATGTGGCCGCGACTTTGCGGGCCACGATGCCGCTTTTGCCCACACCTGTGATCACAAGCTTGGCCCGTTGATCAGCGCAGCGTTCCAGCAGGTTCAGGGCAGCCTCCACGTCCCTGCTGCTGAGGCGATCAGCGGCAGCGGCAATCGCGGCGGCTTCTTCCTGCAGACAAGGGGTCAGGGCTGACAAATTGCAATTTCGATTTGATCCAGGCATTCTCCAGCATTCCTTCAGCCATGGAGACGCCGGTGACGGCCCCGTTCGAGCTTGAGCTGCCGGGACCCGCTTGGCGCCTGCTGAAAGAGATCATTCACTGGGCTCCGCAGGCGGGGATCAGCCGCCTGGCCCTGGTGGGGGGGGCTGTTCGTGATGGGCTGCGCCAACAGCTTGATCAGCAGCTAGGCCATCCGCGGTCATCTGATCAGCAGCCACTCGGCCAGATTCCTGATCTGGACGTGGTGGTTGAAGGCTCTGCGATTGCCTTGGCTCAGATCCTGCGCAAGCAGCTGGGGGAGGAAAGGATCACACAAATGAGTGTTCACAGGGCTTTTGACACGGTTGGCCTGGTGATCGACGGCTTGCCTCTCGACCTGGCCAGTGCACGGCAGGAGATCTATCCAGCCCCAGGGGAGAACCCCCGTGTGTCTGAGGGCCCTCTCGAAGCGGATCTTGCCCGGCGGGATTTCACTGTCAATGCGATCGCATTCGATCTGGACAAGGGGGAGTTGCTGGATCCCCATGCAGGCTGTGCGGCGTTACAGGCCCGGCAGCTGCTGTTTCTCCATGGCGGCAGCGTTGCTGATGACCCCACCCGTGTGATCAGGGGATCCAGGTATGCGGCTCGGCTTGGTTTTGATCTGGCGCCAGAGGCGCTGCAGCAGCTGAGATCCACCTTGCGCGACTGGCCCTGGACCTGGCGCCCGGGCCAGCCCCCTCAACTGGCACCACCGGCACTGGCGAGCAGGCTTGGTATGGAGCTGGCCCTGCTGATGGAGCGGGAGCCCTGGCAGGTTGCCCTTGCCCATCTGCAGCACTGGGGTGCCCTTCCCCTGCTGGATGCTCGGTTGCAGGCGGATCAGCACTGGCGCCGGCGTCTGCATTGGGCCCGCCGTTTTGGCGTCCCGATGATTCCGGCCCTGCTGGTTGGGGCTGGGGACCCCCTGGCCGTGGCCGCCCGCCTGCAGCTTGCTGAGCAGCAGCAGCGCATCCTTGCCGAGAGCCTTGCCTTGCAGGAGTTCCTGTCCAGTTCTGAGGTGGCTGACGCCTGGCACGATTGGACCCCAGCCCGTTGGTGTGAGGCCCTCGAAGGCAGGCGTTGGCGGCCTGAAGCCGTGGCACTGACGCTGTGCAGCGGTGGGGCGATGTGGCACCAGCTGTTGCGCTGGTTGCAGCGCTGGATGCATGTGCGTTCTCCCCTTTCCGCTCAGCAGCTGATCGCCCAGGGGTGGCTGGCGGGGCCTGATCTCGGGGCGGAACTGCGGCGTCTGAGGGTGGAACAAGTCAATCGCCTCGAAGCACGCAGGCCATGACCTACCTGTGCTGTCTTCAGGGCCGCCTTGGCCTTGTTCGGAGTCTGCTGAGTTGTGCTGCTACTGCGGAGTTGTGCTGCGTCTGAGCCTCAGGATCAGTGGCCTACGTACCCGATGGTTTAGCCCAAAGCTGAGCACCCTGAAATGATCTGATCTGGGATGAGTCGTTCTTTGCCTGCGCTGCCGATTCAGTTGAGTGTGGTGACGGTGTGCATGAACCGTCAGCAGCATCTGCGCCAGACGGCACCGAGGGTGATGAGCTGGGGGGAGGCTCTTGGGGTGCCCTGGGAGTATCTGGTGGTGGATTGGAGCAGTGAGCAGCCGATCAGAGTGGAGGAGCTTCCGGAGATAGGCCCGCTGCGCTTGTTGCGGGTGGAGGGGGAAGCGGAATGGAACCTCTGCAGGGCCTACAACTTCGCTATTGCCCAAGCCAAAGGATCCCTGCTGCTGAAGCTGGATGCCGACTGCTGGCCTCAAGACCTGGGCAAAGCAGACCTTGATTCCCTGCCCCCGGATCTCTGTCGCGTTGGCGGCGGCAAGGGTGGTGCAAAGGGGCAGTGGCTGATGGCCCGCAACCTGTTTGAAAGTGTGGGTGGCTTCCATGAGTTGCTTCAGGGGTATGGCCCTGACGATCTCGATCTCTATGGCCGCCTCAGTGCGGCAGGGCATCGGTTGCAGACCCTCCCCGTTGAAGCCCTGGGACTGATTCATCATTCCTCAGCTGCCCGGGTGGGACTCAGCCACCGCAGTGATTACCGCAACACGCCTTTGCAACAGGCCTTTGCCCGGGCAACGAAACATGCCCTTGCTCGCGGGAACTGGACCACTGCCGTAATTGTTCCCTGGAGCTGCCACCGCTCCAGAACCAACTATCAAAGACTCCATCAAGCAAATGATTTAACTGAGTTGGAGCCCCTTGAAGCAGGGGGCAGCCTCTGGCAGGCCCTGGCTGGCAGCGTGCCCAAGCCGGAGCAGAGCCTGCAGCAAAGGGTCGAGAAGTTACGCCGGCAGACCTTCTGGAGTGAATTCCTCGAGTTGCCAGAGGAGCTGTTGAAGCTGCTGCCAGAGCACTGGTTCGGACCCTGCACAGCGGCTCAGTTCAATCTGCAGCTCTGGCATCGCTGTTACTGGCACAGTGGGCGGCGGCTGTTGAGATTGCTGATCCGGCTGATGTTGAATCTGCTGCAAGCTGTTGACAGGTTCAGCCGAGTCCTCAGTCGAGCAGGGCACTGATTGCCTCTGGTGGTTGGGCGGCCTCAAGCTGACGCAGCTGCTTGGCCAGGCGTTTGTTGAGGCTGGATTTAGCCGTGGCGAAGGGATCCTCTCGACGCTGGAGCGGAATCCTGCCCAGCTTCAAGCGCAGTTGCTGATGTCCGTCGTTGTCAAGGTCTGGCAGTCGCAGCAGCATCCCATCTGCATAGCGGCCTTGGTCCCAGGCCAGTAGCTCCTCCATCCACAGAGGTTCACACTCCGGGTGCTTGCCCAGCCAGGTGATGATCGGCTTCAGGTCCTGCTCCAGTTGGCGTCTGGCCTGGCTCAGGCGTCGTGGAGTCAGCAGCTCGCCGCCTGCACCATCACACCAACTGAAGTTGAGTCCGAGGTCATAGGCACCGCTGGCACGGCTGATGATCAGTGAGGCGAGTTGGCGGAACCAATCTCGGCGCAACAGGGGAATCACGGTCCAGTCTGCGAACACAGTCCCAAGCAGATCTATGGGTGTGTCTTTTTTCCGGCACCACGGTTGTAGCTGGCTGGGTTGAAGCTTGAGTGCAAACCAGCCGTTGCAGCTTCTTAAGCTGCTGATCTGGCTAAGGGTCTGTTCAAGACGGTCACTGGGTCGGTCTCGCCAGCGGCATGGTTGCAGCGGTAAGCGCAGCCTTTTCGCCATCGCCTTGAGATGGAGGCTGTTGAGGTATTCCAGGGGCATGCCGAGTCCATCCAGCCAGAGCCTGCGGCAGAGGTAGTAGCTTCCGGATCGAGGTGGACTGAGGATCAGCAGCCGGCCTGGGGGGAGCTTGGACCCGTTGTTGTCCTGATTGGATTGATGTCCTTTCAGGTCAAAGATTGGACTGATCATTTCCAGCTCGCACAATTCCACTCCAGAAGCGGCGATGGCGCGGAAGGGCTCTGCCCAGGGATTGTTTGCTTGGCTGATCAATGTGGTCAGGGGATGTGGGGGTTGGCTTAGCAGAGTTGAGCAGAGACTGATTCTGAGGTATCACTCAAAACCGATGTTTCGCGGTGTAAGGCCTGAAGTATTGTTTTCAAATGAACAGTTGAGATGATCAATGAAGCAGAATTCCTTGTCTTTTTTTCGCCAATTGGATTGGGATAGTCGGCTCGATCTCCTGCTTCCGATTTCATTATTTGCGCTGCTTCTGCAAGATAACACTGGTTTTTGGATGACGATTGTCTTGGTGTTCTGGTTGGGACTCAAAGTGTCAATCAGAGCTTCCCATGATCAGGCTTATTGGTATCTATTGGCGGTTCTTGCTTTTAGTCTTGCGAAGTTATTTCGAGCAAGTGCCGTGTCATCGCCTACCGATCTCCTGCTGGTCCTGCTTGCCTTTGCCGTAGGCGTCGGCCGTGCTCGCCAGCAGTGGAAGTCGTCACTCTGGATACTGGCATCCATTGGCGTTGTGTCCCTGATTCGCTTGAACATCTTGCATGGCTCTCAGGCACTTAATTTTCTCTCGATTGATTCATTGGCTTGGTTGCTGCCACGCTTTAGGATTATGATTGGAGAGATTCATTTTAATCTTTCTGGATATCTTCTTGGCTCAGTCAGCCTGATTGGCTATGGGCTGTGGCGCCACAATCAAGGCAAGGGGCGTTGGTGGGCCTTTGGGTTTGCGGCTATTGCCTATGGATTGGCCTTTTTGACAGGTTCAAGGGCATCAGCTTTTTTGCCGATTGCTTCGATTCTATGCGCAGAGCTGGTTTGGAAATACAGGAGGATGATTCAAGAGAAGGCGATGCTGCTGGCGATGGCTTTTGTTGCGATTGGCTTGGTGTTCAGCTTGATGATTTATCTCCCCAATGGCCCGCTTTCGGCAGCCAGTGCTAGTGAGTCTGCAAGGTCGAAGGTTGCTCAATGCTTCTTCTCTAGAGCAACAGATTCATGGCCGCATTTGTTGAGAGGTAATGGAGGAGATAATGTCTCTGAGTATTGCGAAGATCAAGTGGTTGTGATGCACAGAGATGGCAGGGTTAGTACCCCCCATGCGCATAATTCATATCTTCAGGTTTTTGCTGACTATGGCATTTTCTCGGCGTCATTGCTGCTGCTGGTATTTGTGTTGAGCTTGCGAAATGCGTTGAACCTGATTGCTGCTAGCGATGGCCTGTTAGGGACGATTGGATTCAGTCTTGGCTTGTTTTTATTCTTTTTTGGATTGTTTGATTCCACGCTCTTGAGTGTGTCGATCAATCAGGTGCTGACAGGTTATCTTCTGGCAATATCATGGCCGAAAAGAGTGTCAGCACAATGAGATTTCTCTTGCTTGTCTGCTTTGTTTAGAGAAGCCGGCTTCGATCGTGATGCTGATAGCTCAACGGCAGGTCTGATTGTTGAAGCGCAAAGTTATTGTTGATGACATTGCTCTTGTTGATACCGAGAATCTGCTCAACTTTAGTTAACCCTCCCTTGGAGTTCAGGCTGTTGAGACATGACCAATCTGTTGCCAGGGGCCAAGTTGGATCAGATCGGCTGCACTGGCTGAATCACAGCTCACCAACAGCGGACCGCAGGTTTGAGGGTCCACCAGGAGCTCCAAGACAGCCAGATGCTGAGCAGAGCCTTGCTTGATGGTTTTCATGGACAAGTGCACGGCAGCACAGGAGCTATCTGTGGCATCGAGCAAGCTCCAGGCCTTACGATTGGCCGGTGCCAGTGAGCTGGCGTGGCCGGATTGAAACAGGCAGATGGCACCGCCAAGGGCGGGAATGTCGCCTGCCTCCAGTTCAACTTGTAATCGTGGCTTTTGTTGGCTGGCACGAATTCTGTTGCTGGAGGTAAGCATTTCACCGAGATGACCGAGTAGCCCGAATCCTGTGATGTCTGTGCAGGCATGAATGGGAAAACGCTGCAGTTGTGACACCAACTGATGTTGGCTTGTGTTCATCTGGGCCAAGGCAGCATCGAGATCGCCAGGCTTGGCTGCTGCCAGCATGGCTGCGGCAAAGAGCACGCCTGTGCCAAGCGGACGGCTGAGCAGAAGTTCATCTCCGGGCCTCAATCCTCCCTTGGCCAAGGTCTGCAGTCCGGCGCGGACTGTGCCATTGACCGTCAGGGCCACTTGTAAGCCCAGACTTGCAGGCTGCTGGTTGACGGGATGACGATCCTCAAGGGTATGGCCGCCGATCAGGTCCGCACCCTGGGGTGCAAGGGCCGATTGGATGCCTGCAAGGGTCTGGGCCAATAAGTCCTGCTTCAGGGCCGCTGATAGTTGTGGCAGGGTGATCAATGACTGGACGGTGTCAACCTCGGCCCCGCAGGCCCAGAGGTCTGAACAGGCATGCAAAGCAGTGAGTCGGCCATTGAGCCATGGATCACTGATCAGGGCTGGAAAGCCATCGATGCTTTGCAGGCGTATGAGCCTGTTGGCATCGTTGTCTTGATCTTCAGCTGCGTCTTGATCTGCAGCTGTCGCTGTGTCCGCTCTTTTGCTGAGCTGGGCAGCATCCTCGGGCTCTGCAGCCAGTTGGCTCAATCCTGCTTGGCGAAGGGCCGCTTGCAGGGAGGTTGCATCGAGTTTGGCGGCGCAGCCCCGGCAAGCCATGGCTGCACTGTGATTGCTGGTCGCCATCTGCTCAAGCTCGGCAAATCTGGCCATAAAGCGTTGATCGAGCCAACGCTTCCAGATCCAGAGCCAGGGGTGGGGTCCGAGTACGCGTCCAGCCCAGAGGGCCCAGGCCTGCTTCCTTCCCCCCACCAGTTGCAGGGCATGGCTCTGGGGCCGCCAGCGAGAGAGGCTGCGACCGGCGCAGGCGGCCTCAAGGTTGTGAGCCAGAGGTTGAGCAGCCCGCACAGCCCAGACTCCTGAGGCTGGTCTGGGGGCAGTCTCGATCACTGCGCAGTCTCCTGTTGCAAAGATCTGCTCGTGTCCGATCACCTGAAGGGTGTCCAAGGTGCGCACCCGTTTGCGGCAATCACAGGGCAGGCCACTGGCCGAGATCCATGTAGGGGCTTGGCTGCCGGTGCAGCGCAGGCTCGGCAGGCTTGGATTTGAGGCCTGATTCAGCCTCTGATCGAGCAGATCAATCCGTTCCCTTGCAAGGGCTTTCTGCATCCATTGGCTGGCTTGGCCTGGATGCCCTCTGAGTTGAATGGGGCGATCGGGCCAGCGCCTGCGTAGGGCGAGTGCAATCTCAATGCCGCTCAACCCGGCGCCGATCACCTCGATCGGATTGTCTGGGTTGTTGAGATCGTCCTGATTGTTGAACCACTGCAGGGCTGGCTCCAGTGGTTTGATTGGCATGCTGGTTGTGCTGGTTGTTGCCTGAGTGGTTTCGCTGTTGGTGGTTTCTGCGCCCACATCAAGACTCAGCTGGTCAAAGCGGATCCCGGGGCGATCGCGGAGCAGCAGTTTTTTCTGGGCAAGATCAACACCTGCGATTTCAGCAATCACAAGTGCCACTCCGGCGCGATCCGCAAGGCGTCGCAGGTCGATGCTGATTTCATCCAGTAGATATTCAGCCGCGATCAATCCCGGCACCATTCCTGAGTAGAGACTGGTGCTGTGCCTGTTGATCAGGGTGATCAGACCGGCCGGGCGCCGTTGCTGATGCATGGCCCAGCGCCTTAAGACCAGGGCATGACTGTGGCCTCCTCCTGCCAGAATCAGTTGTTGTTGATGATCCATTGCCAAGGCTCAGTGCCATCTCTTCAGGTTGAATTTAAAACCGCTGATTGACTGGTCTGGATGTTTACTCTTATGGATTGTCTTGTTGATATCCATAGGGATTGGCAGATTGCCAGGCCCAGCCATCCCGACACATATCTTCTAAGGATCTTTTGGCTGTCCAGTTGAGAATCGTCTCAGCCATCTCTGCAGAAGCTTCAAGTTTGGGCACGTCTCCGGGGCGGCGCGCCACGATTTCATAGGGGATGTTAATTCCGGTGGCATTTTCAAAGCCATGGATCACTTCCAGCACAGAGAGGCCACGTCCAGTGCCGAGATTCAGGGTCAGTTGCGTTGAGCCGGTTTGCCTGAGTAGATAGTTGAAGGTGAGGGCATGGGCCTCAGCGAGATCCATCACATGCAGGTAATCACGAATGCCTGTGCCATCAGCAGTGGGATAGTCGCTGCCAAATACCTTCAGTTGCGCACGTCTACCTGCGGCAATCTGGGTGATGTAGGGGAAAAGATTATTGGGGATGCCCAGAGGATCTTCACCGATCTGCCCGCTTGGGTGAGCGCCAACGGGGTTGAAGTAGCGCAGGCTGGCTGTACGCCAGTCGCCGCTCTGGCAAAGGGCCGCCACCATTTGCTCCACGGCCAGCTTGGTCTGGGCATAAGGGTGGATTGGAGCTGTTGGCGTGGTTTCACGGAGGGGAAAATGATCTGGCTCCCCATAGACGGTGCTGGTGCTGCTGAACACAAAGATTCGGCAATGGTTCGCGTCCATAACGGACAGGAGTGTCTTCGATCCGCCTAGATTCACATTCCAGTAACGCAGTGGATCAGCAACAGATTCACCCACAGCTTTAAGCCCAGCGAAGTGGATCACGGCTTCGATAGGCCTTTCTGCATTGGCTGCTGATTTAAATATCTGATCGAGAAGATCTTGATCATTGATATCACCTTGGATGACTTTTAGCCTTGCTGCGACCTCGCTTTCCTGAATGCCAATGATCTTTTTGATGCGTGCAATCACCTCTGGCGAGCTGTTGCTGAAATCATCGAAGATCATTAAGTCATGACCTGCTTCGAGCAGGGTGACGCAGGTGTGGCTGCCGATGAAGCCGGCACCACCGGTAATTAACAGGCGAGACAATGGTATGATTGTTATTCAATGCAACTCATTATAGCTTCTTGCTTGCTTAAATGCCCTGAGATTTTGTTGTGATGATTGGGACTCCTCAAATAACCTTTTGCTATTTTATTGCTGATTGTGAACAGTTATCGCAGTTCATTCAACCACGGAATCATGAATGATGGCCAGAAAAGGTCACCAGAAGCTGTGCCTTTTTGGCGTGAGTTGTTGCATCATTCTTTGGGCCGTTTGAATCAGTGTCGCCGATGGTC
>MPLU02024911.1_pt1 | contig 17728 bp, 18 predicted proteins | sample 1617381 | NCBI WGS metagenome assembly MPLU02 (sample SAMN05944801, study PRJNA350692) | marine metagenome | biome: marine; feature: ODZ; material: water; isolation source: 90 m water sample filtered on 0.2 um supor filter | place: Pacific Ocean | collected 2012-04-08 | depth 90m m
CCGAGGTTCTAACCTTGGACCCCTTTGTCGCTTTGTCCAGGTAGGGAACGATGACGTTCTGCTCCTCGACAAGGACGACCCCGTCTAGACCCCATATGCCGATTAGGGAACTAACTGGGACATGATCCAGTACTATGGCATCTAGATGGTCCATTACCATGAACCAAGACCCCTCTTGACTCCAGCCATGCTGCCCTAGTATCGCCCTTAGGGAATCGATGTCTGAATCTCCTGGGTGCCATGCATAGTGGACAATAATGGCTACAGTGCCCCTGCCATCTTCTCCGATGATTGAAGTTACTGAAACCGATTCCCTTTGACCGGCCACAATAAGTTGGAGCCTATCGTCGAATCCGTTAGAGTCCGAGTCGGACCAGAAATCATGCCACCATCCGAATTCCATCGCTGGAGGGCTAGAATCTATGGGCGTGTGTTTTGGATCGAGGTCCTTTTGGCATTCTTCTTCCCCACAAATCAATGTTGGGATGCTTGATGATTCGATATTAAGAGCGCCCCTAGAATCGTAGTTTTCAACGCCCGGGACGTGTGCTGCACCTATTGGTACATCAAGCAAGAAAACCAGAATTGCGATGGCAAATGGGAAGAACTTTCCTGGACCTCTGACCATGGCTCTCTAAGAGAGCCAAAGTCAAGACCTGTATAACACCAACCTGTACGTGTCCGTTGGATTGTCACTTATGGCCACCTAATGTGGCTGGGGGATAGGGAGCAATTCAATCTGCACACGCCCCTATCGTCTATGGTCACTATTTCTCCATCACATACGGGGCAAATCGTGTGCTCAGACAACTCTTCTAGCCATGCTCTCCTAGTCTCCAGTTCATCTCCCTCTTCCCTTAATCTAATCAGAATCCTAGCCGCCCTACCTTCCAGTTTCTTTCCTGAGGAATCCCAAGGATCGTCCTGCAAACTACCCATTCTAGCAGTGGCCTGATTCCTGATGCCTTCAGACAACGAAGAGGTACCTCTGGGAGAGCCCAATTCGTCAATTGGGCTTGGAGCCCCCCTTGCGATCGGCCTTGCTAAGAAGTAAGCTAGGAAGAATCCACCTACATGCGCCATATGGGCTATGTTAGCCTCGTTTGCCGTGCCGCTCTGGATGGAGTACATCTGGAAAATCTCGAGGCCCAGTCGTATGAAGGCTATCAGCCACACCGGCCAAGCCCTGATCAGGAAAAGTAGGGGGAACTCGATCTTATCTTCTGGCCAGCAGGCCAAGTAGGCCCCCAATAGTCCGAATGCAGCCCCACTGGCACCAATCGCCGGGACTCCTGAATTCGGGTGGGACAAGACCCATGCTATGTTCCCGCCCAGGAATCCCATGAAGTACACGGCAATCCATCTTTTTCCGCCTAATCTCTGCTCGAGCGGGACTCCTGCCAACGCAATTACTAGGATGTTCCCGAGAACATGAATAAAGTCTGCATGTAGCCATGCAGAGGTGAACACTCGATGGAAATGAGCAGGTTCCCCAGAGAGGCTAGGAATTAGCCCGAAGATATCGATAGGAAAGAAATCGAATATCCCGTGCTGGAAAAGAGACAAGAAATACTGGATGAAATGAACAAGAAGTAGTGAGAGGACCATTGCAAGCGCCAAACTATCCCCTTTTCTAGCAGCGAAAACCAGTGGTCCGGCCGCAACCAAAAAGAGAATCGCCATCCAGACGAAGTCGACTGCCTCCAGCTGACTCCAGAAAACATCAACATCTCTGGTCATCATTTGGTCCCAGATGTTTGCTCTAAAGAGTGATTCGTAGTTATGGAACACTCAATATGAGGGTCCCCTGCCGATACAATATGTCAATTCCTCCACTGGCCCAGGCAAAGGGAATCGACGTACACAGAGGGACATCCAAGGTTCTAGAGGGAGCATCAGTAAGTCTTGGTGCTGGAGAGGTAGTTTCAGTGATGGGGGAAAATGGTTCTGGAAAGACGACATTGATAGAGGCATTTGCTGGAATCTTGCCACTGAGATCCGGAGAAATAATTTGGAATGGGGGCGATCAATCCATATTGGTCAGAGATTCAGATGGGCGAAGAAACCCTCCTCCGCCTATGGGGCTGACCCTCCAGAAAGGGGGGATATGTGGCGATGAGACTGTTTCAGAGAGATTGGCAATCTCACTTTCTGTAGCAGGAATTTCCTCTCGAGAGGAGCAAGTTTTGGACCTATTGGGGCACTGGGGCCTACGACATAGGTCCAAAGATCGAGTCTCACACTTGTCCGGAGGGCTACGGCGCCGACTATCCATATTGTGCGGATTAGCCCCTGCAGCTCTTAGCCAGACTCCAATGGTAGTACTTCTGGACGAGCCATCAGAGGGTCTAGACGACACTGCAAAGGAGACTCTGAAGGGCTGGCTCAGAGCTCTTTCTTCTCGAGGTCATGGAATATTGGTCGCAACCCATGACAAAGAACTATCTTCCTGTGCAGATAGAATTCTTACAATTGAAGACAAGTTTCTGAGTGAAACTTCGGGAGAATCATCAGGCGAACCATCCGAGTTGTCTTTTTCTGCTCAATCTAGCGAACAAAGTCCAATTTCATCCCTCATTCGATGGTCAACGAGGATGGAAATTCGAAACCCTATAGAAACGGTCGGAAGGGCAACTCCTGCAATCGTTGCGATCCTCCTTTCATATGCGTTGGTCATGGACTTCGATCTTCAGACGCATGATAGCCGACTTCTCGCTGCATTAGTTCTGGCCCCTGCCTTCATCGCCTCTATCTCAACCCCGGCACTAGTTTCCAGACTCTCCGAGTCAGACTGTGGGCGGTGGTGGGATGCTGTAGCTGGCCCCATGGCCCGACCAGCATTCACAATCACGGGGGCATCAATGATATTGCCCATCCCGGTGACATATCTTTCTTGGTTCGTACTTTCCGGTTCTGTGGACGATCAAGTCTCTTCCGAGGTATTGAGGTGGTTGTGGATTCCAGCCCTGGCTATGGTCGATTTAGCGATTGCATCCACTGCACTGCACCTCTTGGTTTCCAATCTTTCCAGATCATCAGCTGCTCCAGCACCTCTCCTGCTAGTAGTCATGGTCTGGCCCTTCCTCGAGTTGACGGATGCACTTTCTTCCATAATCGATAATGGAATGTCATGGGGCTTGTCCATCCACGAGCCACTAGTGACTTGCATAGTAGCTAGCATAATCTCTGCACTGGTCTGGCTATCCGCAGTAATGATTCCAGACTACTGACCAACAGCATTCATCACTATGTTGTTTTTCGCAGACATATGAGTGATTATAGGGACCCAGCAGTCATAATTACAGTGGCGGGCCTGTCCTGCGCGGCAATCACGGCTTTTCTGGGCTTCTTCCAAGCGCCGTTAGTCAATCCAGATTCTTGGAACGCGCCTGAGGCATATCGAATCCTATACTGGCACGTGCCATTTGCATGGTCCTCATTCTTGTCCTTCACCATACTCTTCGCCGGCGCTGTTTCATGGTATGCGAAACGCTCCGAGAGAGGTTGGAGCATGGTTGTCATAGGCTCTGAACTTGGCCTTCTATTCGGCTCAGGAGTGATAATCTCCGGTCCAATCTGGGGGTCAGCCGAATGGGGTGTGCCTTGGGATTGGGGGGATGTGAGGCTTAACACATATGCGCTCTTGACTTTAGTGGCCTTGTTCCTTGTGATGTCACTAAGGAGTCAACCCGATGGTGAAGAAACTAGGGATACTCTTGCTGCAGTGGGTTTGTTTGGATTCATACTGGTCCCAATAACCGCTGCAGCGACAACGATATGGAGAAACCGGCACCCAGGAGTAATTTTCAGAGAGTCGGAGGAAACCGGGGAAGTCCCAGTCGATCCGGAAATACTCCAGGTCATGGTTTTCGGGACATTTTCATTCATGATATTGTTCATTGGCCTTGTCTTGCTAAACTACTCAATATACAATCTTAGGGCCGAGTTGGAATCACTGAACAGGGAGATTGACAAGGAGATGACCAATTGACAGGAGAAATCGCAGCTCTAGTTACATATGCACTATTGTCGGCAATTCTTGGCTACTATTCGTTCAGTAGGATTTCCGCACTCCTCGAACTCAAGAGAAATATTGGCGACAAAACGTCCACAGTTGCAGAAGAATGACTCCAGGCACTCTCGGAAGCCTTCTAACGGATAGGCCGAGCGGAGAACTGGTAATCGCATGTCTGGAGGGGCCTTTTGCATAACATGTGGGGCCGAACCTCCATTATCCTCAGACAGGCTATGCGAACCCTGTCTAAGGAAGAGAACGACTCTCTCGAAGATGCCAGAAACAATTCAACAGAGGCGGTGTGCCAAGTGCGACTCATTCGAAATCAGAGGCGGTTGGTCTACTATGGAAAGGGATGGAATCGCAGATCTTCGAATCCGGGAGAATCTCGTCCTCGAGGAGAGGGCCAAGAGGGTTGCAGTGGACTTCTCGGTCCAGGAAATTGACCAGAGAACAAATAGGTTGCATGTAGAGGTCTCAGGAACCATAGATGGCTACGAATTCCACGACATGCACTCTCCCCTTCTACAAACTAGCAACGCGGTTTGTACTCCTTGTACCAGGAAGGATGGCGATTACTTCGAGGCAACAGTTCAACTAAGGTCGGCCGGGAGGAAACTGAACGAAGAAGAACTTTCGAGCCTCAGATCGACCTTAGACGAGTTGCTCCAGTCAATGGAGCCAAATCCCATGTTTTTCGTCTCAAAGGAAGGATCAGTTACAGGCGGTTGGGATCTCCAATTGGGTTCCAAGAGCCTTGCCAGGACATGGGGGAGGAAACTAACCAAATCTTTTGGCGGCACTGTCAAGGAGAGCTCAACTGTGGTAGGGGTCAACGAAGGAGTCGAGGTTACAAGGCTGACCCTCAGTTACAGAAAGCCTGCTTACTCTATCGGCGATGTGGTCCGATTCAAGAAATCTCTCTGGATAGTTGATAGCTGGCAGAAGGACGGCCCGATTCTGAGGAAGGTGGACCGATTTGAGAGGTCCGGCGCCACATGGAGGGACATGGAGTCTTCCAGCGTGGTGTGTGCCTGTCCCGACCAGAGCACAGTACAGGTTCTAAATCGCGACAGCTCTGCTGCTGAATTCATGGATCCATCCGACTACAAGATATCAACAGTTGCGCTTCCATACGATGATGATGGCGAGACGATAGAATTGCGCATCGGCTTCATAGATGGGGGATGGGTGGCACTACCAGTTTCAGGCAAAGGAGGGGGGAAATGAGCGAGCCCGATTTCGAAGAATTACTTTCCAAACTAGATGCTAGTGACATGGCAGGATTCACTAGGAAGTTCGTAGATGACCTCCAGTCCTCGATGTCCACTAGCCTAGGCCTGCTCGAAGACTCCGACTGGAACGGTGTCATCTGCCTGGGGATGGGGGGTTCAGGAGCAGCAGGATTGTTCTTGAAGGCTCTATCAGATGACTCCGGAGGGATTCCTTTCGTAGTCTGGAACGACTATGGCGTGCCTAGTTGGTGGGGCCCAGAGTGGCTAGTAATAGCGACATCATATTCGGGAAATACCGAGGAGACTTTGGAGGGTGTTAGGGAGGTAATCTCAGCAGGGGGGACCGTTGTTGGAATATGCTCCGGCGGCGAATTAGAGGATATTCTCTCTGAGTCTGATGATTCGGTGTGCCTTCATGTGCCTCCAGGACAAATGCCACGTTCTGCATTTGGCCACATCTTCGGGACCCAACTGTCAGTATGCTGGGAACTCGGAATTCTCCCTAGGCCAAGCCCAGAAGAGATCTCGGCAATGCTTGTTAGAATATCCCAAGTATCTGCAGAATCGGACTTGTCTACCAACTCAGGAATGGCCGCAACACTGGCACGCTCCTTAGTCGGCAGCGAAATCGGAGTTGTTGCCCCTACCTGCCTAGGTCCCGCCGCATTCCGTTTTTCCTGCCAGTTGAATGAAAATTCGGCTATGTTCGCAGGTACCGCGGACTTGCCGGAGATGAATCACAATGAGATAGTGGCTTGGACTAGTAAGGAGCCCAATAATCGAGCACTCCTGATATTCTCATGTGAGGGATTGCATCCCAGAACCAGTGCAAGGATAGATTGGATGCTCAAGGAGATAGAAGCAACACCCACATGGTTGTTCGAGTGTGAAGGTGAGAGCTTACTGGAAAGGCTCCTATATGTCGCTCACGTTACCGACTGGATATCGATAGGACTCGCTGTCTTGAGGGGTGAGGATCCATCAGAAATGCCCGCAATTGTGTCATTGAAGTCCCACCTGTCCTCACTTCAGTAAATTTGGCCCAATACGAGCCTCGGGTCGGGATAGTCATTGAGGGCTCGCTCCCTATCCTCTGGAGCAACCACTCCTGGCATATCGTGCGTATCGGGCTTGATCAGAGACAATTGGAAGTGAAGGTGAGGCTCCCATCCACCGTTCTCCTCGTACTCCCCGAACCAAGCAATCACTTCCCCTGCCTCGATTCTCTGCCCAATCTGCTTCCCCTCTATCGATGCATTACTGAGGTGTCCGTATAAGGCCCATACTGGAAAACCGTCAATCTCATGCTCGGTAATCAAAACGTTACCATAGTCCCCATCTTCTGGATTATAGCCGAAATGCGAAATCAAACCATCCATGAATGCCATGCAGGGAGTTCCCACCGGGCCTCCGATATCGATACCGATGTGCACGTTTCTCTCTCCTCCAAAGAGATCGGTATTGTACAGATTGGGCCTCACTTCGTCGTACCTGCCGACACTGAACTCAGTTTCAGGCTGGGTCCACACTCCTTGACTCAGGTCAAGTACCGTGTATCGCTCGGGAATATCGACGACCGGTCGGAATTCGATTGAGCTCCAGTTGATCATGGTTTGGCGAGAAGGCACTCAGCCTTCATCCCCACCTAGGTCCAGACTCTCCAAATTCTCCATAGAACGCTCGACTTCATCGATGAGACTTTCGACTAATACACGGTTTTTCTGGACATTATTGACATGAGTACTCATTGTTTTCCATGCATTTACTAGTTCTGCAATTGCCCGACGCATTTTATCGTGGCCCCTGAGAATTTTATCGCTATCTCCAGCGATTCCCATAGCGCGCTCCGCGACTCTCACGAGATGCATGTTTGCGACTAGAGTTGAAGGTGAGCATAGGATTACACCTTTGTTCGCTGCATCCCGAACAATTTCGCATTCTTCTGCATTGTCAGGGTTCACCATGTGGTGGTAGATTCTTTCCGATGCAACATACAGGTATGCGACCTCAGTCGTACCCAAATCTGGTCGCACATAATCCTTCTCAACTTTGGCAAAATGCTTCGAGATCGCATCAATGAATTCCTTACGTGAACCGACCCTCTTTCGCCCATCTTCATCCCCGTCTCCACCTTCCGAAATTGGTATTGTGGCCTTGAACGATTTTGCAGGAAACTTCGAATCAATACAGAGAATCTTCCCACCCGTCAGTACCAAATGAGCATCGGGCTCTACGCCACCCAACTTGGCTAACTTTTTTCGAATCTGAACATCTCTGAAAGTATCCCTCAATCTAGCCTCGAGCTCAATCTCCGCCCACCCTGCAGCCTCTTGCTTGTCGAGAAAAATCCTGTTGATATCAGCAACTTCTTCGCCTATTTGTTTTGCAGAGGTGCGAATTCCTTCGATATCTCCGGAGAAATTTATCTCTTTTAGTGAGTTCAGAACTGCACCTTTCAGCACATCTCCACTACCAGCAATTCCTGCAGTAATGGCATTTGGATCGATCTCTTTGCTTTCCAATCTACCAATAGCCGCCTTTTGGATTTCTGCTTCGGTGTGGATGAGTGCTGCCTTATCTCGAATCAGATTGGACTCATGTTGGATGTTCTTAAGCAGAGAAAGTGCATAGATGAGTAGCATTGCAAGGCCGATAGCGATGAATAGAAGACCATAGGACAGCATATCGGACATCGGGCTCGATATAGTATCGGAGTCGAGAGTACTTGAACTATGCATCGAATCCAGTACCCTCGATACTCTGAATTGGTTCTTAGGCGGAGCGGACTTTGGCTAAGCATGCGAGTCAGAAGGCTGGCGATGATGCTTTCCGGGCTCGAGCATCTCCAATGCCCATCCGCCGAACTAGAGCAGTACACCACTGACGGCGACCTAGCCGCGCGCTGGTTGACCGACATTTCCACCTTTGGTGACCTAAATCAGGAATCTAGAGTAGTTGATTTGGGCTCGGGTAACGGTATACTAGGCCTGGGGGCATTAGCACTAGGTGTGCGCTCAGCCATTTTGATCGATGCCGATAAATCCGCTTGCGATGTGTCCCAGTCTAACGCTGAGAAGATGGGCTTTATTGATTCGGCCACTGTGATTCAGGCCAGAATAGGAATCGATCCTATTGGATTAGACTCAGCTGACTTAGTAATCAGCAACCCTCCTTGGGGCAGACAATCTCCAAAGGCGGATCGCCCATTTCTAGATGAAGTCCTATCAAATCGATTACCCACACACTTGATGCACAGTGCTGAGGCGAGCCACATAGAACCACTTTTTGAGAGTCGGGATTGGCTTGTAGAGAGGTACGGCGAGGCCGATTTTCCCCTTCCCGCGACTTACTCACACCACAGTAGACAGAGAGGCAAGACTAGGGCTGCTTTTTGGCGACTAACCCCAATATAGCGGAGCTGACAATTGCCGTACCGTTCATAGGGGGTCTTCGGGTCGGCGGGCCGATGACTGCAACTATTGGGGACCAAGTCACTCCCGGGGAAACCGTTGAAATCGGTTCCGGGGAGAAGATCGGAAATGGAATTCACATGTCGGAAAGGGGCCCCGTAGCAGTTCTTTCCGGCAATCTAGTGAGCAACTCAGGAGTAATCTCTGTAGATTCGACCGTACCCCCAATAAATTCGCCAAAGATGGGCGATGTAATTATCGGCGAGGTCAACAGACTCAACGAGAAGACTGCAGAACTACGAGTTATGCACATTGAGACCAACGAGGGTGGGCACAGAGACGTCCCGGCACTGAAACTATTCGCGGATGTTTTCGTCTCCGAGATAGTTGACCGATTCATTCCATCAGCTGGCGATGCGATGAGGAAGCGCGACATCGTTCGCGCTAAGATAATCAACGTCGATCCAATGCTCAAGGCCTCGACAAAAGGGGATTCTGATATGGGGGTAATTTACGCTGCTTGCCCACCTTGTGGCGAACCACTCGTACCAAGCGAGACCACTCCGGATTTCAACGTCGAGTGCCCGCGCTGTGATTACAGGGGATTCAGGGCACTTTCGAATGGCTTTGGACACGGTTTCGAAATACCTATTGAATCAGACATCCAGAAGTTAAACCGCTCCGGAGAGCGCTGGTCTAGCGAAGCAGAGTCAATGCTGGGTCATGACGGCGCAAGGCCATATTTGTCACCAGTAGCAGACCACAGGAGGGGATGGGGTCATGAGATACCAGAATCAGCCAAGAGATCCCCATCTTCGAGAGGCAGGGGGGGTGGGAGGCCCCAGAGGGAGATGCATCCGGCCAAGTGCACCCTTTGTGGTACGCAGACAAAGGTCCCATTCAAACCAACACCCGGGAAGCCGCTTCGATGCCGTGACTGCATGGAAAAGGTAGAGTCTGGAAAAGCTAGCAGGGAGGACTTAGCAAAGGAGAGGGAGATCATGAAGAAAGCCAGGGGCAAGTCACAGGCCGAGTCTGGAGTCAAGCTGTTCATCGGCGGCGTTTCATTCGAAGCTACGGAAGAAGAACTGAGAGATGCATTCTCAGTACATGGTAAGCTGAAGGATGTTCATATGGCAATGGATAGGGAAACAAAGAAGCCCAGAGGTTTCGCATTCATTACATTCGCAGACAAGAAGGAAGCCAAAGCGGCAATCAAGGCGATGAACAAGTCCGAATTCATGGGAAGGAGAATTTCCGTTGAGGAATCATCCTCCGGAGGACGAGGGAATAGCAAGAGAAGGAGAAGGAGATAACTTCTCTCAGACGTAGAAGTCCGATGAAGCCTCATGTTCATCCATTGACAAGTAGTCCTCAATTGGAACTTCGCCACCAATCTCCTCCATCAGCTTGGCAGCAGTTTCCTTGGTGGTATCCAGATCAAGATCTAGTGGTACTTCGAATGCCTGTTCTATCCATTTGGCCATTCTATCGGCTGCTAGGAAATCCGAACTCGCCCCAACCGTTTCTGCGATGACTCCGAGAGCTGGCACTTCCATTGTAGTGGATAAAGAGAGGACCATTCCCGCAACTCCAATCATTCCACCTTTTGGCTGGTCACTGCTTACTACGATGTCCTCCTTCTCTAGGATCTTGCGAAATTTTTTGTCGGAGCAGACCACGAAAACCGACCTACTGTCAGGTTTCGCGGCTAATCCTGCCAACACGAGTAAACGACTAGAATCTGAATTGCTCATTAAACCAAGAATGGCCTCCGCTACTTCGTACTGCCCAGAGGCAGTCATTGGCTGCATTACTCCCGTGATTATGCATATGTTCTCCCCATTGGGCAGAATTACGACTTTGATGTCCAATCTCGGCGGACCAATCAGCCCCTCGTTAGACATTGTTGCGTGAGGGGGGAAGTCAGGGTGTAGGACCCACCCTATGGTTCTTGAAGGGTGCTTCTCAATCAATCCATCAACCAGGATCTTCCCAACGTTTCCTACGCCTGGTACCGCTTCTAGAACCATTGAGTGCTCGGGAAGGCATTCTCCCTCGAACCAATGAATTCTGGTTCTATTCACGACTCATCATCCTTCCTTGGACTAGGAAGTGATTTCACCCATTCCTCGCTGCCAGCATCCTGCCTTTTCCTCCTCCTTGCTCCTTGGGGGTCTTCCGGGGAGAACTTCAGAGCTGTTGCTGACTCCATCTTCCCCCCGCACTTCTTACATTCCGTACCGAGGCCAAATGATTTGCACTTTGTGCAGCGTTGAAGTCTAGATCTAGCCATGAGTGAGGTCGAGCCACTCGATGAGGTTCATGAAGTATCTTCCCAAATCGGACCTATCAAAGACGTTCAATGGCAATTGAGCCTTCGACGGACCCGATCTTCTCGGAAGCGGCCTCTTGGGCGGCCTCCCAGACCGCCTCGGCTGAGGGGTAATCGGGTGCCTTGATGTCCACCCTATAGTTCGGCGCACCATCATAGTGGCAAGTGAGGGTGACTTCCTCCTCCCCCTCCGCGCAATCTTCCGCGGCTTGTAGGGCAGCGCTAATTGCCTCTACTCCCTCTGGACCCCATACCTCAATCTCAAACAAGCCTCTAATTTCTACAAATGGCGGAACAATATTCTCAATCGCAAGTTCTGTGACAACAGCTATCCAATCCCCCTTGAATCCAGCATCCTCCAGGGAACTTTCTGTGATCGCACACTCCTCTAGTGCCCCGTAGAGGGATCCAAAAGACTCCTTCATCTCATCCGAAACCGCAGATGTCTTACCTTCGTCCCATCCAATCCTCTCTGCTGCCACTCTCATTATCTGAGATGCTCGCTGCTCGTTCTTCCAGGACTGAAGCGCATCCCTTCTCCGCTCCTCAGAAACCGATTTTATCGACAGGGTGACGCTATCCCTCTCTTTCTTTATCCCGATTACCTTGGCCACAACTCTCTGGCCCTCTCTAACATGCGCCCTGATGTTCCTAACCCATCCGGTTGCGATTTCCCCAATGAATACGAAACCTTCCCTTTCTGGGTACGAATCTAAGTTCAGATATGCGCCGTTCTCTTTTACGCTCTTAACTGAGCAAACGACCAAGTCTCCTTCTTCAGGCCATTCGCTTGCTAAATCAGCCAAGATGTAGCCCCTCTAGTTCAGAACCTCGACCACTGTGCATCCGATTAGGTTGGCAAGGCCGCCAGCAGGTTCTGCAAGGGTCGATCCGCATATTGGACATGCGACAACCGACGATGCCCTATCGAAAAGGGTGGCCTCGTTCCCACAGTCTTTGCAACTCACTCTTAGGAATTTTCCAGCCAATAGTTCACCTCAGTTATCCACAAGTTCGAATTTTCTTGCTCTCTTTCCCTTTGGGGAATGGGCTTTACCAGTTTCAGTACACCTGAAAACTAGGTTTACCCTCTTTGTGGGTTTTTCTCCAGAGGGCTTGGGTCTTGGGAATCCTCGATACCCAGAAGTGACTCTCCTGAACCTCCTCTGGCCCCATTTCAGCTCGCTGGCCCTTCTCTTCTTGACTCTCTCTACAGTGTGCTCGGTATGCTTTCCAGCATAGGGGCTGTAACGCATAATTTTCCTCGGCATCTTGACCATTTACACCCCACCTTGCTTCTTGTGCGCCGCGAGCCACCGATGGCCCGTATATGAATCTAGTCGAGTGATTCAACCAGATGCCTGAACCACATCCGAGAAAAAAACAAGAATCTAGTCATTGCCCGCGATTCATGTTCGGAGGCGAGAGTGTAATCTGGCTCTCATTCATAATCATGGCTATTGGCAATAGCTTCCATCGCATGGGACCCTCCTTTGAGAGGAGCAGATTTGGTTTTCCATTGATGGTTTTGGGATTTGTCAGCCTAATTATGCTGCCAGATGAATTAAGTGAAAGGGGAATTGAACTACATGCCTTGATTCAACAATCGACACTCATCATCACGCCATTTGTATTCGGCACGGCAATCATTCTTCGTAATTCTTCTACGTATGGGGGGCTAAGTATTCCAGGACTTGTTTCTGGATGGCTTTTGGTCATAGGCTCGTGGCTGATTCTTCTTTCCGAGAAAGATACATTTTCACTGTTGGTTTTTGCTAGAGGGACTTTGGTGACTTTAGGACTTCTAGCAAGTCTAATTACGATAATCATTGGAACATACCTGGCTGAGAGATCATCCGGTCTAAAGAAGGAGTCAGAACCACTCTCGAAAGATGAAGAGATGCTTGTGAGGACGATTCTCGAAAGGCGTTTGGGAGGTGATTAGCATGGGCATTGGAATCTCGGAAGCCATAACGCTATTTTTGGGTGGAGTCATTATTTTCTCTTCCTTGGCATTAATCCATTTTGCCTCTACTTACAACCCATACAATCGTTCATTCGCATTTTCGTCAGCAATTGCTACCGGGGCCGCTGCTGCCTATTTGGCCGGCAATCAAACAAATTACAGCAATTATGAGTCCTTTGAAATAGCAATAAACTCAGCAATTATTGGTTTTCTCGAACTATTGCCCATCTTTTTGGCAGTATCTACGTTGCTATTGCTCAGGATAAGCCTCTTAACAAATCGGTCGGTGGACGCGTCGTCTTAGTAGGGTGAAACGCATGTCAAAAGGAACACCGAGCATGGGCAAGAGGCAGAAATCCACTCATATCAGGTGCAGGAGGTGTGGCCGCCACTCCTATCACAAGCAAAAGGGACAATGCGCAAGTTGCGGTTATGGGGATACGGCCAGACTTCGGAAGTTCAGGTGGAATAAGCGCAATAGGTCCATGTCTCAGAAGAAGTGATGCAAGCCGGAAACGCCTAAGTCCTGTTTGCATACCCGAGAATGATAGCCGATGTGCGGAATCATCGGAATAGTTGGCTCCCCGGGAACTCAAGTCGCCACTTCTGTCTATGACGGCCTCATTGTTTTACAGCACAGGGGCCAAGATGCAGCTGGAATAGTCACCAGCGATTCTGATAATATCTGTCATCGCAGAGCAAATGGATTGGTGCGGGATGTCTTTCTTGAGCGACATATGGAGAAATTGCTCGGTTCAATGGGCATTGGGCACGTGAGGTACCCAACTGCAGGGTCAAACTCTTCCGCAGAGGCACAACCATTCTACACAAATACTCCATTTGGAGTCAGCCTAGCACACAATGGAAATTTGAACAATACCCCTGACATAATTTCAAGCCTCTTGGAATACGATCATCGAAGAATTAACACTAGTTCTGATTCAGAGGCACTGCTCAACCTTTTCGCGGCAGAAATTCAGAGATCAGTAGATGGACGCCCAGGGGGGTTGGAAGCTCTGGCCGATGACGATATTTTCAGAGCAGTAGAGAGGACCCATCTCAGGATCGAAGGAAGCTACAGTGTAGTGTGTCTGATTACGGGCTGGGGCATGGTTGCATTTAGGGATCCCAATGGAATTCGCCCACTATTCATGGGGAAAAGGGATGCCGGAAACTTCACGGAGAGGCTAGTGTCTTCAGAAAGTGTCGTTTGTCAGTCACTTGGATTCGAAATGGATAGGGATGTAGAACCCGGAGAGGCTGTTATCGTCAGAATTGATGGAAGAGTTGCCTCAAAGGTTTGCCATCCAAAGGTCACCCACACCCCATGCGTCTTCGAGCACGTATACTTCGCTAGACCGGACTCTGTAATTGATGGCATTTCAGTCCACAAGGCAAGGCTAAGGATGGGGGAATCACTTGCAAAGAAGATTGCAAACGACTTTCAGGTTGATGAAATCGATGCGGTGATACCAGTCCCAGATAGCGGAAGAATTGCAGCACTGGGTCTTTCTAGTGCATTAGGCATACCTTATCGAGAGGGTTTTGTTAAGAATCGCTACATTGGAAGGACTTTCATTATGCCCGGGCAGAAGATAAGAAAGGACTCAGTGAGGAAGAAACTGAACACAATCGATGAGGAGTTTGAAGGGAAGACGGTGCTAATTGTAGATGACAGCATAGTCAGGGGAAACACATCTAGAAGGATAGTGCAGATGGCCAGAGATGCCGGCGCATCAAGAGTTCTATTCGCTTCTTCATCCCCTCCGATCATTCATCCTAATGTGTACGGCATTGATATGCCAGCAAGAGAGGAATACGTCGCCTATGGAAAGACAAACGATGAGATCCGTGATTCTATAGGGGCCGATTGGCTGATCTACCAGGAACTAGGGGATCTCGTTGAGTCATGCACTGGCGCAGGTGAAGAATCTCCGGCCGATTTCGATTGCTCTTGCTTCAATGGGATATACGTTACTGGAGGGGTTACCGAGGAGTACCTCAACAGAATAAGCAAAACCAGGTCCGATTCTGAGAAGGAACAGGCATCAGTTTGACAGTAGTTCTGTCAGATGTTCCTTTAACGACGGAAGGGCATCTTCCCAAGTGGAAACAATGCCGTAATCCGCGACACCAAAGATTGGAGCCTCTGGATCCTTGTTTATTGCTAGGATGAACTTGCTCGAACGCATTCCAGCTAGGTGCTGTATCGCGCCACTAATGCCAACTGCGATGTATAGGTTAGGAGTTACAGTTTTCCCAGTCTGGCCAACTTGCATGCTGTGTGGGATATCGTCCCAGGTATCCACGGCAGCCCTGCTCGCTCCAACAGCAGCCCCAAGCAAGTCAGCAATTTCGTTAAGATGGGAGAAGTTTGCAGGATCTCCCATCCCCCTCCCTCCTGAAATGATAATATCTGCCTCGGAAACATCTAGTCTCTCGCTCGCCTTCGCCAGTGCTTGTTTTACTGCAACGGAAACTTCCTGGCTGACATCAATCGTAGTGATTTCCGCACTACCTCCGCTCCCTGCAGATTCGAACGAATTTGCCCTTAGGCTGATAGCACAGGGTGCTGAAATGCTCACTTCCTCAATTGCCTTCCCTGAGAAAATCGACCTTGTCGCCAAAAAGCCGCTGGTTAGCCCGGTCACATCTTGCACGACCGGAATCCCCTTTGCTGCTGCTATCGAGGCAATCAACTCTCTGCCAATTGCGGACGAAGAAGAGAGAATCAGGTCTCCGTCAACTAAGGGCGACAGAGCCTTTGACCAAGCCAAGCAGTCGTAATTTTCGAAGCATTCACCCTCTACAGAGATGACCTTTGCAACCCCAGAAATCTGAGCAGCTTCTGAGGAACCAAAGCCGCCCGGGCAAACGACGGTTATTGCTTCGCCTAGCGAGGCCGCAGCCCCTACTATCTGCGCTGAGACTGGGTGCAAGGATCCGTTGCTAGATTCTGAGATAACTGTTGTAACCATTCTCTCACCTTTAGATCACGTTCGCTTCTTCCCTCAACTTGTTAACCACCTCGGGAACCGATTCAGAACCAACGAATTTCTGCCCCGGCTGCTTCTCTGGTGGTGAAGAATGGGATTCGATAATGACCTTTGAAATACTCGCATCAACTCCCAAATCTTCCGGTGTTAGAGTATCTATTTGCTTCTTTTTTGCCATCATAATTCCTCTGACATTAGGACGCCTTAGTTCTGAGTCTCCCTTGTCAAATGTAAAAACACAGGGAACCCTTACTTCTACCTCTTCTGGGCCCGAGGGACCTAGACGAGTAGCACTAACCGCACCTCCTTCCATTGAGACCCTCGTTGCCGCCCCTACGAAGGAGTATCCCAAAGAACTAGACAAACCCGGTCCAGTGGAGCCGCTGTTGGTGTCTGCGGCTTGCTTGCCGCACATCACTATTTCACACTCAGATTCCTTTACCGCTGCTGACAGTATAGATTGGATTTGTATGCTGTCCAATGATGAATCAGTTACTATGTGGATCAACCGGTCCGCACCAACTGCTGCAGCCTCTGTGAGGCACTTCGAAGCCCTAGTGGGGCCGCACGTTATCGCTACAACATCGCCATAGCCACCCTCTTTCAATTTGATAGCATTCTCGAGTGCATACTCGTCGTACGGACTAATGGACCACTTCGTTACTGAGGACTCATCCACCCTCCCACTGCTGATGCTAATCTTGGACGTGGTATCCGGGACCTGTTTCAGAAGAACCGCCACTCCCATATGATGCCCGGTTAATGGGGTCGGAGGAGGCTCTTTCAATATTGGGACGATAGACTCTGGGCGTTAAGGCTCTCTTGTGAACGACTGAATGCCTGTGATGTGCCTGCCTAGTATCAGGTTATGGATGTCATGCGTGCCCTCATATGTCTTCACTGATTCTAGATTTGCCATGTGCCTCATCACGGGATACTCATCCAGGATACCATTGGCGCCATGTATATCCCTGGACATTCGTGCGATCTCAAGAGCCATGTCCACATTATTCATCTTGGCCAGGGAGATTTGCTCTGGAATCCAACTGCCATCGTCCTTCTTCTTCCCGATGTGATAGGCAAGTAGTTGCCCCTTGGTTATCTCTCTAAGCATCCACGATAGCTTATTCTGAACTAGTTGGAATGAAGCGATAGGGTGCCCAAATTGAATTCTACTCAGAGCATACTCTCTCGCAGAGTTGAAGCATGATTGAGCAGCCCCGACAGCCCCCCAAGATATTCCATATCTGGCATTATTTAGGCAGCTGAATGGCCCTCTTAGCCCCCTAACTCCTGGCAAAAGCCTGTCCTTGGGAATTTTGCAGTCTTGGAAAACCAACTCACTGGTAACACTAGCTTTGAGCGAGTGCTTCCCCTTCATTTCCGGGGCACTGAAGCCCTCATCATCCTTCTCAACGATGAAACCACGGATGTCTCCATCGAGCTTGGCCCAAACTACTGCCAAATCCGCAATTGTCCCATTTGTGATCCACATCTTGGCCCCATTTAGGAGGAAGTGACCCCCCTTGTCCTCAGCACGAGTGATCATGTCTCCCGGGTTGGACCCGTAATCTGGCTCAGTGAGTCCGAAACATCCAACCAAGTCTCCCTTTGCCATTCCTGGCAAATACTTCTCCTTCTGATCCTCGCTCCCGAAGTCCCAAATTGGATACATCGCGAGAGAACCTTGTACGCTAGCGAATGAGCGAACACCGCTATCCCCACGCTCCAACTCTTGACAAATTAGGCCATATGCAATATTAGACATACC
>MPLU02034977.1_pt1 | contig 17683 bp, 21 predicted proteins | sample 1617381 | NCBI WGS metagenome assembly MPLU02 (sample SAMN05944801, study PRJNA350692) | marine metagenome | biome: marine; feature: ODZ; material: water; isolation source: 90 m water sample filtered on 0.2 um supor filter | place: Pacific Ocean | collected 2012-04-08 | depth 90m m
CGGAACCGGACAACAATACCCACACAGTACCCAAAGTTTGGTTTGTGAACCAATGGTGGAATTCATGGGAGCCGCATCCGATGCATTCCATGGTATGGGTCGGGAAGATATTGATGTACGTTGTTTGGGCCAGGGTCGGCCTTTTGTTGCTGAATTAAAATCTCCACTTCGTCGTACGGTTGACTATGAAAAATTGACCAAGAGAATTAACAAAGCATCAAAAGGTCAGATTGAGATTCATTCATTGAGAGCATCCAATCGAGCCGAAGTATCACGAATAAAGGAAACAAAAGCTGAAAAATCTTACACAATCCGTTTTTCCTGCGAACATTCATTCTCTGATGATGAACTCATCAAACGCATTGAATCTCTTTCTGGAAAAACTCTCGAACAACAGACACCCCAACGTGTCGCACATCGTCGTGCAGATTTAATTCGAAAACGAAAGGTCATCTCAATTGAGAATATTCTTGTTGAGGAAAATGAGATTGAATTCGATGTCCGGTGTGAATCCGGCACCTATGTCAAGGAATTGGTTCACAGTGATGAAGGTCGAACAAATCCATCTGTTGCAGGGCTCCTAGAAGCCGACTGCGAGGTCATTTGGTTGGATGTAAAAGACATCCATGCAGATTGATTTACCATTCAATGTTAGGCGGTGCGCTTAATTAGGGGCGGCAGGTCGCCCGATTCCCCCTAAAGGGGGAAATGGAGGCACACGTATGCGTCGAAGTAAGGGAACCCGTCAGGGAACTCGAAATATCCTCAAGCGTTCCAAGGCTGAACGTGGTCGTCTGAACATCCGCCGAGTCATGCACAAGTATGAGGAAGGCGACAGAGTTGCTATCGTATTAGATGGTGGCCAACAACGTGGAATGCCCCATCGTCGATTCCAAGGCCGTACTGGTTTTATCCAGGAGCAACAGGGTAACGCTTACGTCGTCTCTGTGAAGGATGGAAATATGCAGAAGACGGTTATTGCTCGGCCTGAGCACCTTCGCCCACTGGAGTGAGAATCATGACTGAGCGTGAATATACAGATTTTGCAAGCGTCCGTGACGCATTACTAGATGCCCAAGACCGCCGCGGCTTCCTCTCATACGAGCAGAAGTTGGCTCTTCAGCACGCCGAATGGGCTGCTAGCGATCAGCGATGCGGTATCAAAACAGATTCTAAGGTGTACAAATCATTGTACAGCAATTTGATGGAGATTGACAAATTGGAAGCACATCCTGACATTTGTGCAAAGATTGCTGAAATGATGCCAATGTCCACAGAAGAGGTGCGCTCCATTTTGGCGAGCAAGCGCGTACCTATGGATGGTGGCGAGATTGAGTTCATTGTCGACACCGTTCGCAAGCAAGTTCTGTGATATTGACAAATATCGGTCTGTTTGACCGTTCTATTATTGAGGCAACACCTACTTCGGAGAACTGATTCCCATGCAGCCCAGAGCCCCCTCAGCACCGGCTGGCGAATCCGGACCGCTCGATGAAGAGACACATGCGCGTGTTTTGGACCACCAGAACAGTGGCATGATTCAGGGGATTTCTGAGAAAGGTTTGCATTTGGTACGAATTCGTTCATCTGCAGGTGGTTCACCGCATATACCTGGGACTTCAATTGAACTTGAGGGAATGAACGTTCTTGGAACAACCCGACATAGAGATTTATCTGTAATGGCACAATCTGAACTACACGAAGTTGTCAAGGCAATACTAACTGATAATCCAGAGGTTTGCCTTTCATTCTACAATAGAGCCGGCAATCTAACACTCAAAATGCACGCATTCCAACTATTACCTGGAATAGGCAACTCAAAGGCTATTTCAATGGTTGAAATTCGCGGTCGAACTGGTTGGGATACCATTGCTTCCTTAGATGAAGCGTGCCAAATCGATGCCGCCGATTTACTTGCAGATCGATTGTGTCAGGAAATTGCAGATCCCCACATGACACCAAATCTCCTCGATTTGCTCATTCGTGCGTGAGGGATTTCAATGGAGCGCGATGCGCGCTTTCTTGTTGATTTACTACGGGATTACAATCCTGTAGTTCGGGAGTTAGGTCAGCATTACCTGGTCGACACTTCAGTACTCAACGCAGCGATTGAGCTTGCAGGTGACCTTTCTGGAAAACACGTTCTTGAAATCGGTTGTGGCCCAGGTTCACTCACTCATCATCTTCTACATGCGGGCGCGCGCGTAAGCGCGATTGAAATTGACACAGGTTCATTGGAACATATGACTCGTCACTTCAATGATGAACTTGAATCTGAACAATTAATTCTCATAGAGGGTGATGCATTAACTGTACAATGGCCGAAAAGTATCGATGCAATCGTTGCCAATATTCCATACCAAATTTCCAGTCCCTTGCTAGAACGAATGCAAAGAGATGTCCGTACCATTCCTGCAGTTCTTTTGGTGCAAGAAGAATTTGCTGAGAGAATGGCGATGGCCATTGGGCCTCTCGACCGAGGCCCTCTCGGATTGTCATTATGGCTTGATTACGACATTGAATTGGGCCGTCGTGTCCCTCCCTCTTGTTTTTCGCCTCAACCTCGAGTAAACTCATGTTTGATTCGACTAACCCCCATCAATCGCTTGGCATCAATTGGTAGTGGGGTAGATCGCCGAATGTTTAGACAAATCACATCACAGTGTTTCAGTGATAGGCGTAGAAAATTGCGTAATTTGTTGAAAAAACCCCCTCGTCGGCTTTCACGAATTCCAGGTTGGCATCGAACTCGATGGCAGGGTGCCATTCGTACTTTGGTTGCACACCCTCTAATGGAAGAGAGGCCAGATATGTTAGAACCTGAAGATTGGTTGGACATTTGCACGCTCATTTCAGCCTTTGAAGCGTGAAAAGGAACGTATTCGACAACGACTTGATAGGGAAGCCCCCTTTCGGGTGGACAGAGTGGGCAGGGCACTGATGCAGGGTCTGCGACCCGAATTCCGTGACTTCAAGTAGGTCGCGATGTACAAAATCTACTCCAGGGGGCATTGAAATGGCAAAGAAAGACACCTATCTGGCGCTATTGCGTCGAGGCGTTGATGAGACCACAGCGATGACTCTCGCTGATTCCGGCCTTAAGATTGGTGAGATTAAGAAACTCGACAAAGAACAACTTGTACAGAATTACGGTCTCAAGGCCGAGATTGCACGTTCTGTCCTTGAAGTACTTCAATCAGGTTCAACAAGTTCTGGAAAAGAGCGTTATCTCTCGAATGTTCTATCGGGTCCTGAAAAGAAGCCAATGGATAAGATTGAGGAGCAACGATTCAAGCGCCAACAGAAGGATATTTTACTTGAGTTGCAAGAGCAGCGAGAACGTCTTAAAATAGCCAAGGTAGAGCAATTTCGTAGTCAGAAAGTAGTGATGAATCGCCTTGGAAAAACCATTGAATTAATTGTCAAATTGGAAAACAATTTCGATGATGAATCCAAGGATGAACAACGATCAAAAATTCGTGACCAATTGGAAACTCGTGGCCTAGAAGCAGCTCGGGATCACGAGATGCTTGAACTTGAGGGAACTCCACAAGACATTGTTGATTTCCGTAGAAAAATTGTACCCAAACTTTGCTTCCATGCATGCCCTCAATGTGGAGAGGACATGGACCCCCGTTCTAGTGTAAACATGGAATTGGGTGATGATTTTGGCTTTATTTGCTGGGATTGTGAAAATGAATTCTCTTCAGTCATGGCTCATGTGGTTGAGACTCGTCTCACTTCAAAGAAAGATTGGATTAAGATAAATCCTAGGAAGAAACCTCGGTCCAAGGTTCTCCGTCCTCCACGAACCAAGGTTGATTCATTCAAGGATACCATTGCAGCTGACCTTGCAGCAACAGGGGCTTCAGCAGACACCATCGCAGCCGCAGTGGAAGAGAGCAACCTCTCCAGTGGTCTAATGTCGATTAATGATTGGATTGATCAGACACTTGCAGTCAAGGGTTACATCCAGGCACAAGAGGATCGCGAGGACTTCATCATCGCAACAGGTGCGGGGGCTACTAAATTCAACAAGTGGATGAAGAAGGCCGGTTTGGCCTTCAACAAGCAGTCTGGACGTTGGACACGTTGGGAAGATGTCTGATGCCCAATTCTATGTCCTGAAGTCTCATCCGCCGAATCATGATGGTACCTGCCCACGCTTTGGCAGGCATCGTTTGCATTCATCTTGGCTTGATGGTCGCCCGTAATGACCGTGGTCGTTATTCACCAACCATGGAAATCGGCATCCTGTTTGCATTTCTATCCCATGCAGTAATCGATTCATTGGCGATTTTTACCTACCATGATGCGAGCCCATCAGGGTCCTTCTTTTCTCAATTTGTTTTTTGGTTTTGGATTGTAGGTGCCATCGCAGTTATTTTCTGGGCCATTCAAAGAGACCGAAGGTATGGTTTTGGTATTCTGGCAGCACTGTCCTATGATATCTGGGATCACTGGTTTCTTCGAGGAGTATCTTGTGTTTCTAGTGGCTTTCCAGAAGGGTGCATGAGTGTGTACGCCTACGAACATCTTCATCTTCATCATCTTGAGTGGTTCCTCCTGGACACCGTTTTCTCTGGTGTGGAAAGGCATTATGGCGATGAATCGTACTTCATTGTGGAACTCATCGTTGTAACACTTCTCTGTTTATCGATTTGGTGGTTAAGAAAGAATGCACCTTTACCTCAGTGGGATGAAGAAGAATGAATGAAAATCGACCAATTTGGCCAATGGTTTGGCCTTGGAAAGATGGTCAAGGGCGCACATTAAAATGGCGTGATGCATTGTATTCACGTCAGTTTTCATTGAGTTATCTATCAGTGATTTCTTTGTTGTATGTATGGCTTGGATTGGGTACTAGTAGTTGCTCAACATCTTCTGAAATCATCATTTGTGATTTTGCAATGTGGCCTTACAATCTCCTAGAGGCACCCCATGTATTCCTAGTATCTGTTTTCACATCGATTTGGTTTCACAATAGTCCTGACCATATCCTTCTTGTGGTAATTGTTATTGTTCTATTTTTACAGAGTGCTGAAGTTAGAATTGGTAGGAAAAGGGCACTCATTGCAATGTTTGGTGTTCAACTTTCAGCAGCATTGATGATGACGATATATCTGTACATGGGGACACATTTTCACCCTGAAGATGATTGGTATCACTATGGCATATACGGCAGAAATTACATGGGCGGCTCTGTTGGCCTTTTCGGAGTAGTCGGAGTCCTCTTTACTAGAATTAAACGACCCATTTTTGGAGCGATGTGCTACTTCGCATTTGAATATTGGAACGCTTTCATCTATCACGGTGCTTCGATGTACGTTGTAACTGGACATGCAACTGCATTTTCACTGGGGTTACTCCTTGGAATTTATTGGTTACGTACAGATATGAGAAACTTTGTTTCTCCCTTAATTGAAGAAGAATAAGTAGTAATTGAGTGATGAATTTAATTCATACAACCTGTGGGAATCTCATGGCGGCAGTGCGCATCTACAGGGGGAACCTCCTCCTAGGAGTGACGGAAGCCATCTCCGGTATACCCTTGCTTGAATTGGCTCAAGCAATTGGTGTTGAAATTCCGCGGAATTGCACATCTGGAAATTGTGGAACGTGTATGTGTCGATTGAAATCTGGCGAGGTTTCGATGCCAGACCCTCTACCCCCTGGTATCGATGAAGATCTCTTGGAGGATGGTGCAATCCTCACTTGTATCGGTGTACCTAAAGGACCTGTAGAAATTGATTTGATTCCCCCTTTATGAGGTGATAACATGGAACTCGGTCTCCAAATTGCTATTGTGGTCAATATCATTGGAATCAGCGTTGCGGTTTGGTTCATTCGAAGTCGTTTGAAAGCCAAGTTGGCTGAGGTAGAAGAACGCAAATCAAGAGGGAACGAAGATTAGCGTGATAGCCAACCCTTGTACACAAAGTAACCTAGAATTGCTGCGCTTGTGAGCCCCATTAGTGCTAAAATTTGAGGCAATCCAAACATTTCTGTGGATGCACCAAAGACTTCGATATTCATGCCGAAAATCGATGCAATCGCAGTGATTGGGAACATCAGAGTTGCCAAAATGGTTAGGATTCGAATAACATCATTCGCTTCAGCTTGAGTTTCAGCAAGGCGCATGGTTGATTGTGAGAGATACGTATCGCGCGTACTAACAGCACCAGCATTGTAGTTCTCAACGTCGTTCTTGAGTTTGGTTAGAACATCAAAGATGTCTTGCCAATAGACACTGCACGCCTCAGAGATGTAATCTTGGTCAGGCCGCATCATGCGACTGACAACTTCGTGAAGAGGAGTTACCGATTTTGAAATTTCACGCAAGTCCTGTTTGAGTTCATGCAAATCCTGTAGCAAACCTGTATGCTTCGTATTGGGGTCAAACACCCGATCTTCCAATACATCGATTCGGGAGGAATAACCACCCAGTATCCTGTACCAATCATCAGCAATTGCGTCAAGCATCTCATACAGAAGATACTCTGGCCCTAATTCGACTCTACGCTGAATCTTTCTAGAACCAAATCGCTTCCCAAAATTTTTGACAGCAGGCATGGTAGAATGCCGTACAGTGACGAGTAAATCATTGGTCACAAATGCACACAGGAACTCAGTATCAATCTCCTTGTCCGCATCACGCGCACGTACGACGACGAATCGATGTGTATCGTAGACGTAGGCTTTGGGAACGGGCTCCTTGAAGCAGTCCTCGACGGCCATTTCGTGGTAACCTTGAGCGAGCAACCATTTCCGCTCATCAGCCTCGGGATTTCGCATGTCGACCCAAGCGAGGCCCTCGGCAGCCTCTAGCGCAGCGGAAAGGTCCGCAACAGCGAGTTCCTCGCTGTTCTTGGCGCGGTCACCGGACACGCGCAGTGTGATGGTCGCCATGGTTCGGGCGGTCAAAGGCTCCCATTCAAGCGTTGCGATTTTTGAAAAGGCGCTGAATTAACTGTTTATGGCCTCAGTCCATCGATGAGCATCAGGGACATCCACAACTTCGATTTGAGCGCTAGAGATCTTTTTGTGTCCTTCTAATTTGGCTTTTAAATCGACTAAATCGACAAGGCAGCATGGACAGTGGGGTCGACTGGGTCTAATTTTCATCGCAACTACCGCTTCTTCGTTGACTTCGAGTCCGCGCAACCATCGCTCATCCATAATCGAGCCTTCCCCGTGTGGTTCTTTCCAGTCTCGAAGTATCTCGGCAAGTGCCTTTTTCGCAGCCTTCTGCGCACGACTCATGACTACACCCAGGGGTCAATGTTGACAACGTGATCCACAAGAACAATTCGACTCCCTGCAGCATCGGCATTGTTGCATGCAATCTTCATCATATTGCGCATCCATCCAAGCATGAATAAACTTTGAAGTCGGTCTAATTTCTGAATAAAATCAGAGGGGTCTCCACCTAGTAAACCATTTTTCATTTCGTGTTGAACTTCACCAACATGGTCGTAGAATAGGAGGATTAATTCCTCTACAGTTTCATCATGAACCTTTTTCCCATTCGCAAAACTGCGAGCCATTTGTCTCAGAGTTTGAGGGGTTAAAACGCCCGTGCCTCCATCCAAAGCATCACCAATCGCATCACGAGTTGGTTCTGGAGGTGAAAGTGCTTCAATGGCTTCTTCAGAGGGAGCGGCGTGGCCCATTGCATCAAGCGCTTTTTTCAAGTGTCTAGGTTTGATGGTATTCATTCGGTCAGCAGCTGCGAGATTTGCTGCAGAACCTAGCAATGTTCGAAGGTAAGATTCGAGTTGTTCATTGGCAGCGACAACTGCTGCAGCACCAACAGAATCGAGCCTGCCAATATTGTCAATCATCATGCCCCGTGTTCGGCTAAATCCGAGTCTCATGCGAACGGGATCATCCAATGTCTTCCGGTTGGGGTCCGATGCTAAGGTTTGGTCTTCCATCTCACGACTAATGTCCTTCAATCTCTCTTCAAGGAGTGTTACAAGTTGTTCCTTGACATCACCTGAAATTCGGTGATCAATGCCCAAACCTGCGGCTACCGTTGCAACATGAGAGGTCGCCCACGGCTTCGCCATGAGCATCTTCCAACAGTGGAGGACTTTGAAGGATTGGAATATCTCACCCGCTTTGAAGGAGCCATTGAAGGGTAAACATTGATTCATGTATGGCAATCTCCACAACCATGCGAAGCAACGCCCTTTTGATGACCATCTTGCTGATTTTGAGTACAATTCCTATGCTGCATTTCACTTCAGAAAATGCAGTTGGGGACACAAATTGGGTCGATGTTTCCGTTTCAGCTGATTCATATCACGCGATAGATTTGGGAACAATTGATGCTGGTAAGGAACTAGAAATTGATTATTCAGCCGATGACAATATCGACATTTTGTTGATGAGTTCTAACCAATATTCATCATGGCAAACAGGTGGGTCATCTCATATCAATTCAGGTTCCGATTATGACGATTCGAGCGATGACTATGTGTATACTACCGACACATCTCAGCAGTACTACCTCGTCCTAGACAACAGCGATCAGAATCCAGAAGGCGCAGATTCCACCGGCTCAACAGTCACGGTATCGGGAGATGTTACAGTTGTCAATGCAAGCGCAGGAACAATCAAAACACGGGCTTGGGCAGATTCAGGTTCATACGCAGAAATTATCACATCTACAATTGATTCCGGTGAAGTATTGAGTATTGACGTCAGTTGTGATATTGGATTGACAAGTGGTGACGACATCGATTTCCTCCTAATGGATTCAATTCAAGCCATGACACTTGGAAGTTCATCATGGTCTTGGAATCTCCATGCATCGTTTGAAGATACATGTTCACACGATTGGGAGTATGAAACTGGCAAAGATTCACGATGGAGTTTGGTGATTGACAACAGTGACCAAGCGCGTACCGATGGACTCGATAACGGAATCATGGTCGATGTCGAGATTGATACACGTTCATTGATTCCTGCTGTGGAAGTTACTGATACTTCTCGGATGATTGAATCTGGAGATTATTACAGAGTGGATATCGGGTTATTGCCAGCCAATGGCGTCATCGACATCGATTTTGCATTTTGGAGCCATGGCATCTCAGCTGCGTTAAACGATGATTTAGACATATTAGTGATGGAATCTTCAGAGGCGAACCAGTATGAGAATGGAAATGATGCAGACATCTTGGGTCATGCATCCATGTTAGATGTAGGAACTCTAACCTCAGAAGTTCCACCGCCTAGTCAGTCCTGGTCCTATCAATTCCCCAATGCAGGGGTGTACAGCATCATTTTTGACAATACAGACGAACCCAGCGGCGGTGCTGGAGACGGCACCGACATCCAAGTCGAAATCGGCGTCACCTCGCTCACAATCCCTTCTTTGTTTGGAAACCTCTGGACTGGATGGCACCAATCCCGACATTATGCTGACGAAGGAGACATCATGGCTTTGGATTTGGGTACTCTAAATTCTGGTGACGATGTGTACTACTATGTCGATGGGAATAGTGAAGGTGGTTCATGGCTAGGTACCAAAGAATACGATATCTTGTTCATGACCAAGAACAATTACGATTTGTATGTGAATGGCAGTACGTTTAGCGTTATATCTGACGGGACCAATTATGAACAGGGCCAAACAATTCCGACGATTGAAAACATCAGTATTTCCTCAAACACAGATTACATGCTAGTTTTCGATGCAGCAGATGGTCCAAATTCAAATTCAGCAGATGCAGATGGTGATTGGATTTGGGAATTCATCGTCCTGTCTACGGGCGGTTCAATGTCCAACCTACATGCACAAGATGACCACTATGAAGATTCGATTTCTGTTGGCACAATATCACCGCCTGACTCTGACGGGGATGGAGTCAGAAATGGACTCGATGAGTGCCCCTCTACACAGAGTGGTGCTTCTGTGGACTCATCTGGCTGCACTTCTTCCGAATTGGATGGTGATGGTGACGGTGTCACGAACGACATAGATCAATGCCCAGATACTCCAGATGGCGACGTGGTAGACTCCACTGGTTGTACAATACTGCCAGATTCGGATAATGATGGTGTGGAGGATAGTGCTGACCAATGTCCAGATACACCCGCGGGGGAATCAGTCGATAGCACAGGATGTAGTGCATCACAGAGAGATTCAGACAATGATGGCGTCAACGACGCTGATGATCAGTGCCCTGGTCACGACGACAATGTCGATGTAGACAATGATGGAACTCCTGACGGTTGTGATGCCATCATTGATTCAGATGGTGATGGTGTCTCTGACAGCGAAGATCAGTGCGAAGGCCATGATGACAATGTGGATGCAGACAATGACGGTACACCAGACGGTTGCGATTCATTCATCGACTCGGATGGCGATGGTGTAGAGGATAGCAATGACCAGTGCCCCGGTTCAGATGACAATGTCGATGCAGACAATGATGGCACTCCTGATGGCTGCGACTCTCTCATCGATTCCGATGAAGATGGTGTCTCTGACAGTGAAGACCAATGTGAGGGCCATGATGATAACAGCGATACAGACAATGATGGCACTCCGGATGGTTGTGACTCCTTCACTGATTCAGATGGTGATGGTGTTGAAGACAGCCAGGACCAGTGCCCTGGTTCCAACGACCTTGTCGATGCAGACAATGATGGAACCCCCGATGGATGCGATTCTCTCATCGATTCGGATGGTGATGGTGTCGAAGACAGCCAGGACCAGTGCGAAGGCCACGATGACAATGTCGATGCGGACAATGATGGCGTTCCAGATGGCTGTGACACAATCATTGATTCCGATGGTGATTTGGTTGCAGATTCAGATGACCAATGTGAAGGGCACGATGACAATGTAGATGTCGACAGTGATGGAACCCCTGATGGGTGCGACTCTCTCATCGATTCTGATGGAGATGGGGTTGCTAACCTTGTTGACCAATGTCCAGGTACAAATGGTAATCAAGCAGTCAACCTGCATGGTTGCGCTGCTTATCAGTTGGATTCTGATGGAGATGGAGTTATGGATGATGTAGATCTGTGTCCAACAACGCCGGAAAGTGATGTAGATTATATTGATGATAATGGGTGCTATGAGATTACTGAACCGCCTCTAGAACCAAACCCTTCCGACTCATCCAATAACGCTGAAGATAGCGAAGAAGCATCAAGTGCAATTTCAATGCCTTTGATACTTGGAATCGGTGGAGGTCTACTTGTTCTACTGATTGTGATTGTCGTTGCAGTACAAATGCTTCGAGGTGGTAAAAAACCACCACAGGCACCCCTGCGTGGCCTAATGTGATTACCATTCAGTCCACAGTGGGAAATTTTCTCCACTGGATAGGCAAGACAACCCATCTGAGGTGCGAACCCAGCAATCTTCGACACCGATTGCCCCATCCGGGTGAATCACCTTGGGTTCAATCGCCATGGTCCCTCCGACAGGGAGCGGTCGGTCAAAGCCAGCTGCGACCACAGGCGTCTCATCGAGTTCCAATCCAATACTATGTCCTAGGAAGCGTGCTTGGTCAGGGCCCATGCCCATGAGGTGTTCACCGTGACCCATTTCCTCCGCCTTGGCTGCACCTGTTGCCCAAGCGACCGCACAATTCTCTCCACGTCCAAGGCTGTTACGGATTGTCATCGCAATCTCATTCATGTCCTCTAGGCGTCCAACCCACTCGTTACTCAGTGGCCCTACACTGAACATTCGGGTCATGTCTGAAATGTATCCTCGATGGGCATGAACAATGTCTACCAACACGGGGTCACCCGCTTTGACACGCGTGAATCCAGCACCCAATGCAGCCAATGGGTGCACACCCGTGCCCCCAACTGCAGAATCAAAGAAAGTGGGCACACCTCCAGCGCGACCACTGGCAACAACGACGCGATCGCAATCCATTGGCCATTTTCGCATTCTAACGAAACTACCGAATCCAGCCGCTCGACTAACTTCATCTGCTGCAGCAGCCAAGTCGAGTTCGGTTACGCCTTCGCACCCGATTTCATCAATTGCCTCAAACATCCATCGCTGAATTTCACCAGATTCGCGCATACGCTCGATTTCCCAGTCTGATTTGATTTCTCGAAGCGTCCAAAGCGTCTGCGTACAATCGCCACCTTCTCCCAATTTTGATTGAAGGAAAGTCGCATCTGATGCGGGCATACGACCAAGTTGTAGCGCAGGTGTATCCGATACAGTTTCGCTTAGAACAGACATTCTTGGGTGCTCAACAATATTGTGTGGTGCATCATCACCTCCCGCCTCAAATTGCGCTCTTTCTAGAGAATTTCTGACATACTGCGTCACATCTCCATTCGATGAGAAATGCACACCACCCGTTTGGCGGTTGCCCACCAACCAATACATATCCACTGGATCATTGACCCAAGCACTGCCTCCTTCTAGGGCTGAGATAAATCGAGATTGGCGGTTTTCGAGTTCCGAAGTTGGCACTCTCCAGTCTTCACCATCCGGCCCGGCGAGCGTATCGATTGCCCACTCCATAATCCCTCCAAATGGTGACCGACCTAATGTCTTCTGATGGCGAATGGGTCATAACCGGCCCTCGGGTCGGCCAGTTCAATGGGGTCCGTACTGACCCTGGCCGATGCCGGCCTTGCGGGGAAACGCGTACTCTTACGCGTAGACGTCAATTGTCCATTGGATCCTGTGACCAAATCCTTCCTAGATGACTCACGACTTCGGGGAATTCTTCCAACACTACGAAGGTTGGCAAGTTCCCGTGTAATCATCCTCGCTCATCAAAGTCGACCCGGAAAAATCGATTTCACCAATATGTATGCTCACTCTGATTTGTTGAGCAGATTGCTAGGTCGTCCAATCACTTTCGTACCAGATGTATGTGGTGATATTGCACAAGATGCAATTCGAAACATGAGATCGGGTGACATGCTATTTTTGAACAATGTTCGAGGACACGAAGATGAAATGGGGATGAAGAAATCAGATTTTGATGAACTCCATGAATCAGAAATTGTTCAGAATCTTGCGCCACTTGTCGATGTCTATGTGAATGATGCATTTGCAGCATCACATCGAAACAGTCCATCACTTTCGGGTTTTGGGAAAGCGCTGCCTTGCTTTGCAGGTGAACTGATGGCCAAGGAAGTCAAGGCACTGAAGATTGCTACAGAATCGCCACCTAAACCCTACACAGCAGTATTGGGTGGTGTGAAGTGTGATGATAGTCTAGAAATTGGCCTCAACTTATGCGAACGTGGAGTTGCAGACACAGTTGTACTCGTCGGTGCGGTAGGGAATCTCATGTTGTTGGCTTCTGGTCACAATATTGGTGAAGGTAACGAAAACTTCCTTCGTAAAGAACTCGGAGATGCATTTGATTCGACCATGGAGATGGCGAATACATTGTTGGTTGATCACAAAGAACGATTGCTATTGCCCATCGATGTTGCTGCCGAGGTAGATGGAAAGCGAGTTGATTTGACACTAGAACAATTACCTCCACCAGGGCCATTATTCGACATTGGTTTGATGACATGCATGAAAATTCACGAACATATTGTCGATGCGGGATGTGTACTTTGGAATGGTCCTGCTGGCTTCTTTGAGAAATCACCCTTCGCTTTTGGAACGATTGAAATTCTCAATCAATGCTGTGAATCCAATGGATACGTAATCATTGGAGGCGGCCATACTAGTACGCTTGTCAATGAGAAAAAGGTAGTAGATTTGGTTGGCCACAACAGTACAGGTGGTGGTGCTTGCCTCAATATGCTAGCCGGTCGACGCATGCCAGTGATTGAAGCATTGGAAGCCAGTGCAGAACATTTTGGCGATCGCTTGGATGAATTGGGTCTTGTTTGAGACACTCCGATTCTCTTATGGCCAAAAGTTAGGTCCCCACCCTATTGCCATTGTAGCTTAGCTGGTATAGCACTTGATTCGTAATCAAGAGGTCACGAGTTCAAATCTCGTCAATGGCTCCATTCGCTTGAAAGACCCCAAAGGGTTCCCATTGTCATGGGATGGTTATTGTGGCTGTTATTGGCCCTGTTCGCGGTAGCCGTTCTGATATGGTTTAGCCTCCCCTTAATCGCTTGGTTTCTACGAGGGATTGCGATTAGATACGGAATGAGAAAGGGCGAAAAAATTGTGAAACGTTGGTGGAGTCGCAAGGAACCTGGGGATGATTGAATGGATGTTGGTGACGCGGCTGGCAACCCAATGATTCGGAATGCATTGGGTGACTCATTTCCAGCCTCCCCGGAAGTGACTCTACGACTTTGTCGTGAAGCGGGAATCGATGAATTCAGTCATGTTCTCCATTTGGGTGCTGGTGTAGGGACCGTTTGTCAGTTACTCATTGAGACATTTGGCTGTAAAGCAACAGGTGTTGTAGCAGTAGAGCCTTTGTTGCAACACTGCATTTACGAAGATGAACGGGTCCATTACACCCATTCAAAGATGTCAGAACCTCCATTTGAAGCGGGCACATTTTCTCACGTTCTCATAGAATGCCGTTGTGTTATTCAGGCTGATTTGGAAAGTGTTTTTTCTGCGGCAAAACAGATGCTTGCCCCAGGTGGCCAGTTGATTGTCAACGAACCCACAATGCTAGCGAATTCATCTTTACCAAAACTCATTGGTCGCATTGTTGGTGAAACTCGAATCAATGATGTTGTGCATCAGCGAACTGCGATGGATATTGGTATAGAAATGTCCACAGTTGGTTTCGACATCATCAGTAGTCGCCCTGAACCGGAAGTCACAGAACGACTTCTGAACAAATTGAAACAAATTTCGATGTTGATGAAGATGGCCTTTCGATTTTCATCCTTTGATCCATATTCTGAGGCATTCCCATTCACAAAGAAGGACTTAATCAAGGCATTTGAGGAATTCAAAACTGCACTCGCTGATGAGACATTTGGTTGGCATTCGTGGCGGGCGACCCCAGTTTGACCGCAAAGGTTGACCTCTGTATGGCCAACACACGAGCCATGAGTGGGGGTGTTGATGCCGCGAAAATTGCACTGACTGCACTGATAATTTTTGGAGTGGTACAAGTTAGTGAACGCAACACCTTGCTCGCAGCAGTCCTTGCCTCTATCCCGATTGTCAGCGTCTTAGCGATGATGTGGATGAATCACGAGGGACAATCTTCGGAAGAAATTGTAGAATTTGCCAAGAGTATTGTTTGGTTGGTTCTACCATCGTTACTCCTTTTCATTGTCATGCCAGTTCTCATGGAACGAGGTTGGGAGTTCTATCCAGCATTGGGTGCCGGATTGGTATCCACGTTCATAGGTTATTTCCTGATGACTCAGGTGATGGAAAAATATGGATTGGTTGCTTAAGCACTGTGGAATTTTTCCAAATTAATGAGTGAACCTAATCTCGATTGCACATCAGTCTTGATTGCCTGCAAACTTTCCTCGGTACCTGCTTCTGCTCGCATGACAAGAATCGGCTCAGTATTCGATGGCCGACAGAGGTACCAACCATCTGGATAGCGAACGCGCACACCGTCAACAGCACTGTATTCCATATCTGAATAAGCTTCACGCACCGCATCCATGGTTGCATTGCGCCCCCCTGTCAGTGGTACCTTTGCTTCCCCAGTTGATGGATAGGTTGGGATGCCATCGAATAGTGATGAGAAAGGCTTGTCGTCTCTCGCCACCAATTCGATGAGGCGAGCGGTTGCATACAATGAATCATCAAATCCATTCCAACGGTCATGGAAGAAGAAGTGCCCACTCATCTCCCCAGCCATTGGCACCTCGGGGTTTTCGCGAAGTGCTTGTTTGAGGAATGAATGTCCGGTTCGCATCATGTGGGCGATTCCTCCTGAGGCCTCGATGGTCTGTTCCAGTGCCATGCTGCACTTGACATCGTGAATCACTGTACGGGCTGCATCACTTGCATCCGCAGGTACGCGAGAAAGAATATCACGAGCAAATACAGCCAAGAGTCGGTCTGGATGAATGAAATCTCCATTTTCATCGACAACACCAACACGGTCCCCATCCCCATCGATTCCGATTCCAAATTCCGCACCAGTTTCGACAACCTTCGCTCCAAGTTCAACCATGTTTTTTGGTCGAGTTGGGTCTGGTGGATGGTTGGGGAAAGTGTTGTCCCAATCACAATGGATGGCTATCGTATCACAACCAAGTTGGTCGCATAGGTCGACCATGAACGGGCCAGGTACAGCGTTTGCGCAATCAAGAACCACCTTCACAGGACGATTGGGACGGCCTGATTTTTCAATGACATCCACCATGTATGTTGAATGAAAATCACCAGTATCGAAATGTGTGCCTGAACCAGATCTGAAATCACCTGCCTCAAAGACAGCTCGTAGTGCCTGAATTTCATCGCCCGCCATCGCTGCCGTTCCACGACACATCTTGAATCCATTATACTCGGGTGGATTGTGACTTGCGGTAATCATCACGCCCCCGTCGACCTCAAGGTTCGCTGTCGCACTGTACAGTACTCCGGTTGTACAGATGCCAAGATCATGAACATCGCATCCTGCTGATAGCAAACCTTGGACAAAGGCCGCATGTAGTTCTGGACCAGATTCTCGGATGTCACGTCCGATTGCCAGAGACTTACAGTCAAGAAAAGTGGGAAGCGCTTGACCCAAGCGTTGGGCGAAGGCTGGGGTCAATTGCGAATGGGCAATCCCACGGATGTCGTAGGCTTTGAATGTCTCAAGTGCCCATTCACTCATGGCCGTTCGACAGGGGCTTTGTTCAAAGTCGCTGCGATTCAACGAGTGACTTGAATTGCGGTTTCATTCTAGATTCTCACCTTTCACGCGCGTTGTCATGATATAGATGACAATCAGTGTGACAAGATCGATTCCAAGGATAATGTACACGACGAATCTCCAACCTGGAAAACTGGTCCAAATCCAAACGCCAACAATACACTCAGTTGCAAAAATACAGAGTAAAACCGGCAACAACATTGGCCATGTGAGAATACCATCAGGTTTCTCATCAAGGTAGGGTGAACCGGGCATATTCACTCACAGCACTTGTCATCATAGGCTTGAACCACAATCTCAACCGCTGCACCGCGAGGCAATGCTGCGGCTTCAAACGCCGCACGTGCGGGGGGGATTTCAACATCGGACAGCCATGCCCCATAGATATCATTCATGTCTGAAAAGTCATTGATGTCATCTAGCAAAACCTGTGCAAATGTGATCTGATGCTTGCTCGCACCAGCTGCAGCCAGCAGCGCGTCAATTTTGTCGAGACTGGCTTGTGTTTGTTCACGTACCCCTCCGGCTTCTGGGGCAATCTGTCCCGCCAACCAAATGACTCCATTTGCTTTCACTCCAGGGCTGTATGGGCCAAAGACTTGGCCGCCTGTATCGATTCTTTCCTTCGCCATGTACTGCGCTTGCACTGGTGGAACATGAGCGTTCGGTTCATTCACTCCCACCCTTTCGACGCATCATGCGCACCTGTTGGGTGATTGATCATCCTGCGCATTTCCAATTGTTTCGTCAATGGTTTCGTGATGATGACATCCTCATCGTGACAGAACGCCAAGAACTCGATGCGATGCTGGCCATTGGATTTGAACAACAAATTCTGCGGGTTCAACGAGTTCAGGGTTCGTTCTTGCAAAAGGTCAGCAAAGGCAGACAGCGTGAGAAAATGGTTC
>MPLU02017546.1_pt1 | contig 17645 bp, 19 predicted proteins | sample 1617381 | NCBI WGS metagenome assembly MPLU02 (sample SAMN05944801, study PRJNA350692) | marine metagenome | biome: marine; feature: ODZ; material: water; isolation source: 90 m water sample filtered on 0.2 um supor filter | place: Pacific Ocean | collected 2012-04-08 | depth 90m m
GACATCTCAAGGCTGGTGAGCGAGGGGTACCTAGTGCGCACCAGGGCAGACAGCGGCGGAGAGGAGCCGGACAACAACGACACTGCCCGGTTCGAGGCCGCTCTCGCTTCTGGCGCCCACACGATAGCGACCGACTACCCGGGGCCCGTGGACGGGATGGACTACTGGATCGAGATTCCCGAGGGGACGCCCAGCCGCTGCAACCCTCTGGTAGCACCTGAATGGTGCTCTTCTGAGGCGATTGAAAATCTGATTTTGGGGCAGTAGGCTAGTTTATTGTGCCGTAGCCCAGCTTATTTTTCTCTGAGCCGTCAAACCAAATCACCCTACAATCAACACAAGAGTCCAGATCCATTGTTTCCTCGGCATTGGGTATGGCTGCTTTCACTGCAGATACAACAAGGTTCAATGCCAATCCAACTAAAATTTCATCTGGATCATCCAGATGACGACGACGGATATGCTGACGGTTATCATCTGCAGGAATGTAGGGTACAGAGAAAGTCCCCATTTTCTCATCACATATTGGGCACTGTAAATCGCTACTGGATGGGACAATGCTGTCAATCAATGAGTTGAGTTTGGCTAAGGACGGTTCATCGAATATATACGCCATTTCCTTTTCTTCCAACATTGTTCCCCGACAAGAATCGCAATGGTGAGTTTTTGAATTAATGTTCCCAGAAAGTAAGCTAACAATCCAAGCCACGGCAAAGAGGAGTAAAACTCCCAAACTAGGGTGGGTTTGAGAGGCATCAAAGTCGCCTGGGTGGAATATAACGAAAGATCCTATGAAGTAAATTCCGGCTAGCACCGGGATAGCGAAGAAAAGCACAGATGAGAGGAATGTACTGCCGACTAGTGTTTCTTCGTAAGACATCGTTCCGCATCCTCTTGGGCACTCGAATTGCTCGTAAGTGGGAGTTTGTTGCTCGGCAGGTGTTTCATTGTCTGTTGCACTAACTTCTCCATGCATCCTCGCATCCCCCTCGGAGCCGGTCTCCGGGCGGGGCGGGGCGTCTTTCCTGGAACCTGCGTCCGGGTAGAGCTTTCTGTGGGCCCTGCAGTAGTAGAGCCGGTTGTATGCGACCCTGCGGCACGTCTTGCCGTTTGGCTCGACGTGCATGCAGTTGATTGGGTCCACGCCGGCCAGTCCGCTGAAGAGTTGACTAACCTTTCCCCGGCATCAGGCCCTGGCCACTACCTTCAGCTCGATCGCTATGTCCGTCGGGAGGGCGTTCACGGAGACCGTGGTCCTGGCTGGGAGTATCTCGGAGAAGTACTCGGCGTAGACCTCGTTGTAGCCAGGGAAGTCGCGGTCCATGTCCACGAGGAAAACCAGTACGTCGACGACCGCGTCCAGGCTCGAGCCGTACTCCTCCAGGATGACCCTCACGTTGTTGATCACGGAGTGGGTCTGGGCCCTGATGTCGTAGTCGAGCGCGTTGCCGTCCTCGTCGCGAATGGGGCCTCCCGGGATCTCGTCGGTCTCGGGGGTCCTTGGCCCCATGCCGCTGACGAAGATGAGGTCGCCGACCCTCCTCAGGTGAGGGTACGCGCCGACGGCGGAGGGGCCGCCCTCTGCGATGAAGGGCGCGTCCTCGGGCATCAAATCTGCCCCCTGTCGAGAACGTTGCGGTCGCCGTGGTAGTACTCGACGTCGTCCTCGTCGAACTCCTTGTCACCTATCGAGCCTGCGGATGGCGTGAGCTGTATCACAGCGCCCCCTGCGCCGTGCAGTGCCTCGTATGCGAGGACCTCTCCGTCGTAGTTGTTGTGCTGACCCATGGTGGAGGCCATCCACCAGGCCGGCTTGTAGGCCACGACCTTGCTGACCCTGACCTGCCCCTGGATCTCCCTGCTGAGCTGGCTGATGTCCTCCAGCCTGCCGTCCGAGAAGAACTCCAGTATCTTCCGGTTCCACTCGTCGTCCTTGGGGCTGTGGATCCTGTCCTCCGAGGGATCGATGTACTCCGTGAACATCCTGTTCGAGAGGCTGGCCACCACTACGACGACTGCCTTCCTGCCGAGCTTTGACATCGCGTCCCTCGCCGCCTTGCCGAGGACTATCTGCTCGGCCCGGTTGGAGTAGACGTTGCTGGAGACTATGCAGGCGGGTATCCTGTTGTCGGGGTTGAGGAGCTTCAGGGCCACCACTGACCCCGTGTCTATCGGGAACCCGTCGTACGCGACGGTCCTGGCCTGCAGCCCCCTCGCCTCGCAGGCCTCCTTGAACTCCCCTGCGTACTCGGAGTCCATGCTGAACTCGTAGGGCATGGACCCGAGGAAGTGGAAGTCGTCATCCACATGGGTGAAGACGGGCTTTGGGTGGGCCTGTATCTGATGCCCGACGATGCTCGGCCATGTTGTCGAGTAGATGAGTATCAGGTCCGCATCGCTTTCCTCTATCCTCTTCCTGCATACGTCGAACGCGTCCCTGAGCCTCCCCCAGCCCTCGTTCTGGTCGGGTGCCAGCAGCGGGTGCGGGTGCGGTGGGACGTAGAGGCCCATCACAATCTCCGGCTCTTCGCTCATTCAATCACCTACAGGACGATCTCTCTGGTTGCCTCGTTCGGGTCCCATGCGGCTATCGCGTTACCAGTGCCGATCACGGACTGGTAGCCATATATCTCGGCTGGGTAGTCGGGCATCCCCATTGCAGCCATCATCCACGTCAGGCCGCCGCCCTCTGCCTCGGCCATGGTCTGCTCTATCATCTCGGGGAGTATGTCCACCAGCTCCCTCATCTGGCCGTTCCTCATCATGTCGATGGCCTTCATGTCCCAGACGTACTGGCTGTGGTTGTAGATGTGCTCCCTGCTCATGTCCTCGGGCAGGGGCGCCTCAGTCACGAAGTGCCGGTGTGAGAGTGAGTGGCTGGCCACCAGGACGACCTTCTTGCCGCTCTCCTCGATAGCCTTGGCCACTGCCTCGCCTAGCGCTGTGGCCTGGTCGTTCATGACCTCGTTCGAGTAGTAGTGTGTCGAGCGGTTGCTACTGATGGTGACCAGCGGCTTGTCCCAGTCCGGGTTCATCATGTGGCAGCTGACTATGGTGCCGTAGTCGACCCTGAAGTCCGGGTTGCGCATCATCTTGGTCACTATTCCGGACTCGGCAGCGGCCTCGCACATTTGCTCTGAGAGCTCGACGTCGACCTTGATGTCATGGTGGAATCTGAAGAGGTTTGGGAAGATCGGGTCGACGCTGATGTTCTGGAACCTCTCCAGCCCGAGGAAGTGGTTCCCGACGTAGGTCTGCCAGTGGGGGGTGAGCACCACTATGCAATCGTAGTCGATGGTCTTGAGCTTCCTAGCGAGCCTGTGATAGCCCCACCTGAGGGCCTCCCAGCCCCCTTCGGCGAATGGCTCGTTCTGATCTGGGTTCTCGGCGTACACGACGTGCGGCGGGTGCGGAGCGAGGCAGCCGAGCACTATCTCTCCCTTTGCCATGGCACCTGAGGTGCTCCAATCTAAAGAAAACCTTCCGGATGCTCCAGTAGCCTTCATTGGGATGTGCTTGGTCGCGTGGAATGTGAAGTGGGACAGTCCTCCACTCTGGCCAGTGGTGCTTCCGAGCGTGACCGGTTTCGCCGCGGCTTGCGTACCATACCTAACGGACGTCCGTTTCTTCTCCGAGGACTCGATTCTGGCGCCCTTCGCCCTGCTGGCCGGCCTGTTCGTCCTGCTTCTCGCGCTGCCGAGCGAGAGGGGAGGGGGCTTGGAGACCCTGCTGGGTGCTTGGGCCGCGATGCTGTTCTCGCTCCTCCCCCAGCTGCTTTTCTTCGTCTGGCTGGTTCCTGTCGTCCTGATATGGTTCCACCAGTCCGTGTTCCTCTGGAGGAAGAACTACCCCCTGTTCCGAATCGGGATTTGGCTGGGCCTCGGGGCGGCCTCAGGCATCTACATCGGCGGAATCTTCGCCTTCAACGCCCTCTGACCTCGATGTTACGTCGATAACGAGGCCCGTGATTATGAATGCGGGGAGAGAGGCGAGAATACCGGTCAAGATTAGCTCGTCATCGACGTACTCCATGCTTATGCGGAGCTCGGAGATGCCCCCGGGGGAGTGGCAGATGACAAGGCTCGTGTCGAAGATGGACGGGGTCTCGACCTCCCCTCCCCATGACTCGCCGGAAATCAGGGGGACAAAGTGGTAGTAGGGGTATTGCAACAGGTCGTTGAAATCGAAGCCGTCGCTGAACTGGCCCTTATCGAAGTCCGACACGACGTAGGCGCGCTCGAGGATGACGCACGACGCCCCGAACTCCCCGACGTTCCGTATCTCCACGGTGACGGGGTGGTTCAGGCTGTGCACCTCTATGGTGTCAATCGACACATCCCCTGGCCCTAGCCTGAAATTCGCGATGTCGTCGTCCGAGCCGGGGCCGTCGATGGCAACCAGCGCGATCGCGGACGTGCACACCAGCGACATGGCAACAGCGAGGGCCGCTCCCCTCCTAGACGGCATGATGCTGCTCCATCCTTTGGCTGGCCTGTCCCTGAGGAGTGGTTGCCAGTGATGGCAGAAGTAAGCGCAGATGAATGCCAGGACGATTCCAGGGATGGTGTCGGTGATCCAGTGTATTCCTAGGTACTGGATGCTGAATAGGTAGATTGCCAGGTTAATGATGATGAACAGATCGAGTTCCCTGTGCCTCCACTCCCTCATGGGTATGCCCATTTCCCTGCAATGGAGCCTGTTGATTATCAGCAGTCCCAGTGGTAGGCCGAAGTGCAGGCTAGGCACCCCGTTGTCGAGGGGATCGTTGTTGGTGATGAACTCGATGTACCACGAGTCATGGTAGAGTAACGCGTCCATGCCTGGAATGAACGAGCTGGTGACCTCCACGTTGAAGAACAGGTAGAGGGGGACTGCTAGGACATACACAACTAGGTAGTTCAGGGCCGCCTTGTCGGCCATGACGTGGTCCTTGACCAGAATGAAGTAAATGGGCACGAACCAGATGATGAACAGGTAGACGAACAGGTAGTGGAACGACAGGGCCTCGGTCAGGAGGTCGTTCCTGAAGGCCTCCTGGGCCCACAGGGTGAAGTCCCCCTCAAGCTGGTGGACCCAATGCGTGTAGCCTCCGACCCTGCTCTTCAGTGGCTCATTGTGGTGGTCTATTACGGCCTTGTACAGGTACATAGCCAAGTAAAGGGAGATATGCCACTTGTACCCCTTCGACCGTATCTCCTGAGGCAGGTCGGACAGCCTGAGCCTCTCTTCTGGCTCATCCCTACTGAGCAGGTTCCTCAGAGGTATTGTGGAAGCCAGAATGAAAGCCATGATGGTCCCATAGGGTCCGATTGGCCACCACATGTGCCTCGTGCCGAAGTGCCCCAGTCATGAACATTGCACCGAGGGAGTGGTACCGTCACTGTTCCTCTGACAGGAGCCTTGTCTCGCCGATGCACGTCTCGATAACCCCAATCAGGCCGATTGCCACCAGCCACTCGAAGGTCGCGGCCACCGATAGGGCGGTTACATCAAGCTCCGTGCACACCCTAACCAGATCCAAGTAGCTCGCGGGCACTGCCAGGGAGATTCCGGAGTATGAGACCACAGACACCACCATGACGGCCATGCACACGAAGGTGAACGATGTCCTCCGTCTCCTGGCGACCGAGAGTTCGGAGAAGGCCGGTTCGGCCTCTGCCATCCTGGATGAGATCAGTGTTGAGGAGATGGCCCATATCATCGAGCCGCCGAATACCAGTCTGGCTTGCACCAGGTGGAGCTCCATCTGCTCATGCCATGGGGTGTCGGCTATCCATGCGAGGGAAGCACCGGCAACGATCGCTGAGATGCTGGACAGCAGATTCAGGGTCTCTATCCTGCCCTTCTCCAGGTTCGAGGCCGCCCAGTTCCTCCTCAGGAAGTATGACTGCGCCCCTATTATCATCAGCAGTATTCCGGAAATAGTGAAGCCGATTGTGAAATACGACCCCGAAACCGGGTTCGTGTCCGTATCGGATATGAAGGGCACGAAAGGATCGCAGCCCTCCGTGACCCAGAGAGCGTAGCAAGCCACCAGAGTGACCATCTGGATCGCCATAGTGGCCCTTATTGTGCCGACTACGGCATCTCGACGGAGCAGGGTTTCCACGTTCGGCCGTCGGGAGCCCCGTATTCAATGGGCTCCCTAATCATCAAGTCTTGTGCTCGTCTTGGAGATGCATGGACGGGCACCAGTTGTGGCTATCCGAGTGCCGCAAGGTAGGCTTCTCTCCGGAGGCGCGGATGTACGAGGAGGGGACGCGAACATCGCAGGATGCCGCGGATCAACTGGGTTGCGATGTCGCCCACATCGCCAAGTCGATTGTCTTCGTCGGGAATGAGGGGGCGGTGGTGGTCATCACGTCAGGCGCTAACAGGGTCGATAGGAAGAGGAAGCTCAAGAGGGCGCTCGGCTACAAGCCGGGAATGGCGGAGCCAGGCTACGTCCTAGAGAGCACAGGGTACCAGATTGGGGGAGTTCCCCCCTTCGGGCACACCAGCAGAGTCACGGTCCTGATGGACGAGGATCTGATGCAGTACGGCCTCATATGGGGCGCAGGGGGAACTGCTCAGACGGTGTTCCCGATAACCCCCAAAGAATTGCTGGAAATTTCAGGTGCGACTCTGGCGGACGTCAGGCAGTAGTGATTCAATGTCGGTAGAACGATTGTTGGCTTCCGCTTCATCGCTCAGAGACGACACGGAGATGTTCGCCAGGGACCTAGTCAGTGAAGGGTCAGTGGACTGCGTCTACAACCCTCTCGTGTACGCATGGGACGTTCACAGGAAATACATCGAGATATCGGGTGACCAAGGAGCTAAGACAGTCATGCTGGGCATGAACCCGGGCCCGCACGGGATGGGGCAGATGGGGATACCATTCGCTGCCACGAGCCCCGTCAGGGACCTGCTGGGAATCTCAGGAATCCCAGTGATGCAACCCTCCGACCCCCATCCCAGGAGGCCAGTGGTGGGTCTCGATTACCCGCGTGAAGAGGTGTCAGGAACCAGGATCTGGGGACTTCTATCTGACGTCTATGGGAACTCACAATCCATCTTCGAGAAGGTGTTCCTGGTGAACCACTGCCCCCTGATGCTACTGGAGGGCGAGAGGGGGAGGAACGTGACGCCTGACAAGATATCAGGAGGCACTGTGAGAGAACTCCTTGAGAGGTGTGATGAGCATCTAATAGAGGTCGTTGACATACTGGGGGCGGACACTGTGATCGGCATAGGCAAGTTCGCCGAGAATAGGGCCGTCGCAGCACTAGGCGGAAGTGACGTTGAGGTCAGAGGGTGCTGGCACCCCTCGCCCGCATCCCCACTGGCAAATCGGAACGGCGGGAAGGACTGGCGTGAGAACGTATCATCGGTACTGCCGTAAATCAAAGATGTCGGTCATCTTGAATCCAAGTAAAGAGTTAAGTCGGCAAATGATTTGTCCATAGGCATGTCCGCCATGATTACGCCGGAGTACCTGCTTTCAAACGCCGAGAAATACGCCAATGAGCCCGCCCTTTCCTCGAAGAACTCGGCTGGCAACTGGGACACCACCACATGGGCCCAGTTTAGTGAATACACGATGGATGTGGCGAAGTCCCTCATCGCCATGGGCTTCGAGAGCGGAGACAATCTGAGCATCTACTCGTACAACCGCAAGGAATGGTACGCCGCCTACGCCGCTGCCAACATGGCAGGAGGCGCTGCGGTGGGCGTATACCACACGTGCTCGCCGGAAGAGGTCGACTGGGTCGTCGGGAACTCAGACTCGAAGGTCGTCTTCGTCGGGAGCAACCCCATGGACGGGGGAGACGCATCGAAGATGTGCTCCAACAGGCTGCTTGCCGTGCTGGACGGACTCGAGAAGGTCGAGATGGCAGTCGTCATGGATGGGGTCTCAATGGAGCACGAGAAATCCATCTCATGGGCCGACTTCATCGCAATGGGGGCGTCAGTCGAAGACTCTGCCGTCATGGCCAGGATCGCAGCCGTGAAGCCCGAGGACACCGCATCCCTGATCTACACCTCTGGAACCACTGGCAACCCCAAGGGAGTTGTCCTGACCCATGACAACATGGATTTCGAGATCGCAGAGGTCCACAAGATAGTCAACTTCAACCAAGGCGAGGGGTATGTCTCATGGCTTCCCTGCGCCCACGTGTTCGGCCAGTTAGCTGACAACCACATCTGGATCCGCGACGCCATACACATGAGGGTCGTGGACAACCCTCTACACTCGATAGACTACTGCAAGGAGGTCAATCCCCACCTGTTCATCGGGGTGCCTCGAATCTACGAGAAGGTGTACAGCAACCTTGTTGCCGGTCTGCCGCCGGCATGGCTGCTTAGCTTGCCAGTACTTGGCAACATCATCAAGAAGAAGGCGAAGGGGAAGATTGGCTTCACCAATTTGAGATTCGCAATCACCGGGGCGGCACCGATCAACCCGGACATCCTGACCCTGTTCCACAAGCTGGGAGTCCCCCTCTACGAGGGCTATGGCATGACAGAGACCTCTGCTGGTGCCACGCTCGGGCATTCTGGAGCGAACAAGATAGGATCCGTAGGGAAGCCCCTCTCTGGCACCGAGCTCAGGATTGCCGACCCGGATGAGGGCGGCAACGGGGAGATCCAGTTCAGGGGCAGGCACGTAATGGCCGGCTACTACAGGAATCCCGAGGCGACTGCTGATACCATGACCGAGGACGGCTGGCTGAAGTCGGGCGACCTGGGGAAGATAGACTCAGATGGGTTCGTCTACGTGACAGGCCGATTGAAGGAGATCTACGTCAGCTCCGCCGGTAAGAACATCGCACCCCTCGTCATCGAGGAGACGATGAAGTCAATTCCAGTGGTCTCACAGTGCATGCTAGTCGGGGACAACAGGAAGTACTGCAGTGCCCTATTCACGCTTGACGTGGGCGCCATACTCAGGGACGTACACGGCCTCGATGGAGCTACAGAGGTCCCCAAGGACCCCTCGAAGCAGTTGGCCAAGCTCGCCGAGCTCGGGCATGACCTGTCAGAGTACACATCGGTTGGCAGTGACATACACAACCAGCTGGAGGCAGCGGTAGCGGGACTGAACCAGAAGTTCAGCAACCCCGAGCAGATCAAGAAGTTCACCGTGCTGCCCCGAGACCTAGGGGTCGACCACGGAGAGCTCACCCCCACCCTGAAGATCCGCAGGAAGCAGATCCGGGAGAACTGGGCGGCTGAGATCGAAGCAATGTACGCCGATGCCTGAGTGTGATCAACTTGACACCAGAGGCCTGGGTGGCACTGGCCAGCGTGTTCATCCTAGGTGCGATGAGCCCCGGCCCCTCCCTTGCAGTGGTCCTCAGGAACACCATGTCGGGTGGGAGGAGCCAGGGGGTCGCTACCGGAATAGGGCACGGCATCGGCTTCGGGGTGTACGCTTTCCTGGCTGCTCTGGGGATAGCCACCGCACTCTCGCTACACGAGGGCACGGAGGCAGTCCTAAAATGGGGGGGCACCCTGATACTCGTTTGGCTGGGGGTTACCTTCCTCAGGCACGCATCGAAAGGCCCGCAAGAGGGCCCCTCAGAGGGAGGGCATGGCCCTTCTGAAATGGCGGGCTTCCTCCAGGGTTTCCTGATAGCACTGTTCAACCCGAAGATCCTAGCTTGGATGCTGGCGCTATACGCCCCGTTCATCGAGGCCGACGTGACGATTGAGACCCTGTTGGGGATGGGGGTCTTGGGCATGGCGATAGACGGAACCTGGTACGTGACCGTGGCAATGGTTCTGACCAGGGGCGAAGGGGTCGAGAGACTCCGTTCAAAGGCCCATCTGATAGATGGTGCGATGGGGGTCCTGATGTTCGTATTCGCAGGCCTGATAATGAGCGGGGCGCTGTGATCAGACGAATCTATGGGGAAGCAGGATAAGAATCTCCAGAGCAAGCAGAAGTGCGCTGGCCTCCCTTCCCGGCTCCTCGTAGGGGGGCTCATCTGGATTGACTATGCTCTGCAACTCCCCAGCATCGAACCAGAATGTGCTGCAAACAGGGCAGCCATCGATCTCTATGGGCTGCATATCAGTTCCATTCACCCTTGTGAAGACTATTCTCCTAACCCTCATTTGGGCATCGCAGCAGGGACAATCAAGGTCGACCTCGTCACATTCCATCTCGAAGGACTCGTGCATCCTCCTGAGTTTCCTCTCGGACATGGAGTTGGATGCAGCCTCGGCATTTAGCAGCATCCCAGAGCATGTCGAGCAGTGGAAAATTCCGTGATCGGAGAAGGCAGAGCGGTTGTAGCCGTCTGGCCTAGACAGAGGAGTCCCGTCCCTTGGGCAGAAGTGGTCAGAACCATCGGCGCACACGGCAATGCGTGATAATTGGGGGTCTTCAATACTAACCCGGATTCACGCCCATTAGTGGAATTAGAGTAGTTTTCTTGTCGACTTCAAAAGGGCCGAGGGAGATGCTCCTGCCTATGACGGGGGTTTGCAGGTATTGCAATAGGGTTGTCGCTCGTCCATTTGATGCGTGTTCACCTTGCTCGCTACTGGAATTCTCGCACACTGGGATGACGAGCTCGCAGTTTCCCAGCAAGGAAGAGATGGCAAAATCAAACCTCATACTCGCCCCGTCCCGTGGCCTTTCGAGATATCAGAAATTCACGGATCTGACTAAGTTCGTTACAGAGGACGATCTTCCCTATGGCTTCAGGAGCAAGCGTGGCCCCAAGCCACATTGGGGCACATCGGACGTTCATGTCTGGGAAGATCTGAAGAGCACCATTGAAGACTTCGGAGAGGCCTCTCCGGGCAGCTACAGACTGCCTGATGGATCAATTCTAACCATAGGAGAAAGCAGGGACTACATCGATGGAGACCCATTGCCAAGCAAACTTCCACTATTCGACATCGCGACTTGGCTTGCAAACGAGGAGCGGGCGTGGAACATAAGGGACTGGAAATTGTTCCTGCGTGCCCTCTCGTGTGCATCCACAAGTGTCCGGGCCGTCTCAGACTGGGGCACCTTCTTCGGAGTGCACAGTTGGCCGGGAATCGATTCCCCAGTCCAAAGAGCGAACATCACGGAGAGCTTGCCCTCGCCTTTCATGGAGCTTGTCTCGATGTACTGCTTCCACGACGAGATGGAGGAGAGGTCCATAGGGAACATTGCCAGAGGAAACCCCAGGGCAATGGAGGACATCGGAGGATACGCATCCAGGGAATGGATCGAGATAGTAAACAAGGGAGACACTGAGATGAAGAGGCTGTTCAGAGAGAGAGTCTCACCAAGGCTGATTATTCACGACAGGAGGCTTCACATGGTGGTTCTCGAGGGCGGTAGGCCCTCTTTGGTAAGAGTCCCCATAGAGCCGAAATTCTGGAAGTGCCTAGTCTCATTCATGCTAGAGCCCCCTGGGCATCCAGGATCCGACCTTATGCGCGACGTTTTCTGGACATGGCACAAAGAATGTGAGGCATGGGAGCTAAGCAGGCCCGAGTTGCGGGCCGCCGGATTACTCAGGGACCTTGTAGAAGAGCTGGGTGAGGACTCCTCCTTGGAGCCAGTCAAATTCTTGCAGGGGCACGGGCTCTTCGTCAGGGGCAGATCGGGGGTGTGCTACGTGATCTTCGCGATGACGCAGTCATCGAAATTCGGCATATGGGCAATCCCCGACGTCGAGGACAAGGGCGCGGCTGTGGAGAATGGAATCTTCGTCTGCATAGACCCGTATGAGTCCGTCAGCGTCCCCCCTGGCGACATAGCCATCCAATACCTGATGGCCCTGAGGGACGATGTCTCCTCGGGAGGGGTGATTTCCACACTTCAGATGATATTCCACTGCATCGAGGAGGTCGGAGTGGACAAGGATGAGGTTGGTGTCGAAACTTGGTGGAGGGAGGTCTGTGACCTGTACGAATTCGGTGGGGAATACCCCGAGGACTACGAAGACGAGGAAGATACAGAATGGCTACTCGAGGAAGAGTCGAGTGTGGACGACGTTGGCCTGCACGAGGCATTCGTGGAATGGCTAGAGGAGCAGGGCATTCAGGCCCCAGGAGATGGTACGGAATGAGTGCCTGCTCCTGCTGCAAGGGCAGAATAGGAACTGGCCCAGAATTCCTGGATGCATGCATCAACTTCGCCAACCCGAGAAGGGACGAGCAGGAGTATTGCGATATCTGCCAAGTCCTCGTACCCCACATCGTTGGCAGGGATGTTGATGACATACACAGCAGAGAGTCGGTAGAGTCCTTGCGAGAGGAGCTCGGCGGCCCCGGGATGGAGCCTCGGAAGATATGGCGTGCAATACGGAAGCTCGAGGGGGACGAGTGGGGGTGGGCCTACAACGACTCGGCGCCATGTCGAACCAGGACTGTCGAGTACTACCCGAGATGGGAGCTCAATGAGGAGGAGATGTCTTACCTGGAGGGTTTTGACAGCAGGAGCTCGAGAGGGGACGACTACACGGACGACCTGGAAGTCATCAGATCACTCCAACAAGGAGGTCGGCTTCCAGACGGAAGCCATCTTTGCTGGGTGAATGGAAATTTCTTCCTGGACGGACTCCCTATCGAGCTGCCATACAGGGGGATGCTGAAGATATTGGAGCGGGGAGTTGACCTGGAGGGTTTCGACTGGAGCGGTGTTCTCCTATCATTAGACCTGGCATGCTGCGAGACGCACCAGAAGAGCGGCATGAGACACTTCGAGAACGTCACACTGCACCCAGCAGCTGTTCTGAATTGGTACGAAGATCGAAAGCGTAACCAAGGAAGGGGGCACATTCGAAACTTCGAAATGCACATGAGAGTAATGGGATGGACAGGGGGGAGATCAATGGGGGCCTTCCGGAAAGTCAGGTCATTCAAGGGGCTCTACAGTCGACTGAAGTGGAAGGAGAGGTGGGACGAATTACAAGCCGCTAACGCAATCATAAGTCTGGATGAGTACAAAATCCCAGTTACCCTTCGGATCAGTAACGGGAGGTTCCAAGCACGCGTTCTCAGGAACCATGGATGGAGGTGGCTGGAGATAGAAAGCCATCCCATGACATGGTCCAAGATGGCAATGTGGGCCCTTTCCCCCCGAGATCACCCTGACTTCCTGAGGCTGATGAAGATCCAGCAAGGCGTATTCTCTGACTCGCGGAATAGTCTACTCTCGGAAGAGGATATGCGCGGAATCAGCCTACTAAGGACCGTCATAGAGTCGAATTCTACCAATGTCAAGGTGTTTACACCCGAAGGTGCCCCTGGATTCTTCGATGTCAAGGGGACATCGGGACTGACATATCGGATTAAGCCCGGGATGGGAGCCCACAACACCCGTTTCTCGGTCCACGGAATCGATGAGCGCGGCTCTTCGATGGACGGCTCAAGGGACCGCGGCATATGCATAGTCGAACAAAGGGAGCTCAGGAGGTACGTGATTGGCGATTCAGTAGGTATGGTCATGCTCACCCTGTTAGACGACATTAACTCCCAAAGGAGGATCGAGACATTGAGGGACCACATGAGGCTTCTACTTACCGAGGAGCAGCGAGGAGCCCTGGAAAGGGACGTATTGATGGATCTGAATGGGAATCCCGCTGAGGCGATAGTCCGCAGGTACACGCGACTGTTCCCCATTCTTTGGAGGGTGATGCTAAGCAGGCCACTGATGAGCAGGATGACGTTCACGGCGATGAACGAAAATGTTCCCAACATCTCATTCGAGGGCTGCATGACGACTTTCTCCACGACCGGAATGGCAGAGAGGAGGGCCGTGTATGGGATGCTGGAAGCATCGGGTTGGGCACGTGACCGCCAACGGGAGCAGCAACGAGGAGTGAATAGGATATACTACAGGAGGGAAATTGGAGAGGTGGAGCTAGGCAACATGGTCGAGAGGTTCTGCGACATACTAGAGCCATTTGCCAATGGCAGGGTCAGGCTAATCCCCCACCCACTATGGACGTACTTCGAGCGTCGGAATCCCCTTCCCGGGGACATTCTACCGGAACACAACCAGGCCCTTTTCTAGGCATGCCCTATTGCATCCCCATCAGCACCATCGGAACTACTCCACCAACTCCCGAGTCTCCTCATGTTGGTCTTCATCCGGGCGACAGGAACCTGTCTGTGTAGCTCCCTGCAGAACTCAATTGGCAGTCCCAGGGACTTGATTGCCTCGAATGTGGCGAGCATGACTGCCTTGTGGGGGCTGAATGATGAGTACTGACCACAGCCCATTTGACTGCCACTCACAGGCTCCTGCGAGCCCCTGAGGAACTCGAGCGTTCTAGCTCGGATATCCAAAGCAGTGACGACGCCAGATGGTGTGGTCAAATCGTGGATCATCGAGTGGATGTGATCCATAGCTGCCTCGAGCGTTGCCTGTCTCAGGGCTCTGGCGGCCTCTGAAGGGTCGTTAATCGATTCTGCCAGTGCCATGAGCCTGATCCTCTCCCTGTCTAGAACCCTTCTGGAAATCATCTTCTTGAGCCTGACGACATCTTCCAAGTCCACCCCCATTAACTCGGCCAGAACCCTGTACCTGTTTGGACGGCCACGGGAGTCATCGAGTGCGAGTGCGGCTAGCGCCAGGGCCTTCTTCCTGTATTCTGGCTGCTCGTGCTTGACCTTGGGGAGTTTGGCATACCCCTTCAGCTCCTGCCTCTGATCCGCGAGTGGAACTTCATTCTTGATGGAGTCTGCCTCGGCAAGAACTGATTGGACCCTCTTCACCGTGGCCCCTTGTTCCCCATACTTCTCCAGCGTTCTAGCCGCCCTCAGGACATATGGGGGAGGAGCGAACCTGGCTCTGCCGTCCTCCTTCCTCATGCGCCTGTAGTCGCTTGCCTTACCAGTGTAGTCACTTGGCCTCGAGAAGGGGATGGCGGCTCCGCCGAGCTCGTCCGATGCAGTGTTCTGGGGACTTTCCCCCCATGTCATCTCCTTCCCATCAAAAGCCAATTCTTCCTCGTCGCAGACAAAACCGCAATCAAGACAAAAAATCTGACCTCTAGCATCATCATGGTGCAATTCAGATGAATCGCAATTATCACAATTATTCGATTTTCTGCCTGTATCATCTGCTCCGTTATTCAGTGTCATTTTACTCACCATTGCCTATATTGCCGGTGAAAATAACTCCATTCACAGGAGGTTTCGCTCGGCGGATTATGCCCTCATCACAGGTGGTACTTAATGCTAGAGGAAGAAGTGCTCGGGAGAACTCAGTTGGCAGAGGATTTTCCCTCCGTGACTACGGCCCTTGATTGGAGTTTCAGGTCAATTCTGTGCGCCACTTGTGAAGCTTGATTATACCCATCGCGAGATTCTTGTCCGAGATGGGTGCGCCCTCTCGGGACGTCATCGCGGCTCTCACCAGTTCCACCATCTCTTCGTCGGATTCCGGGCCGAGTACGGCCTCAACTATGGCCGAAATACCCACTCCAGAGGCATCCATCTCGTTCTTCACTTCCCTCAGCCTCTCAATGGCATCTGTTATGCCCTGCTCATCACTCATTCTGAGCACCTGCCTTTTGGTACATCCTAGTGGGCTCCGAAGACCAGTTCGACAATGGCGGCCGTGTTCCGAGACGGGGTGTATCCTCCTCCACGATGGTGGTTGATCTCTTGTACTGGTCCATGCCCAGAACTAGTGCCTCTGTGATTAGAGGGGAGAATGCCGATAGGCTGTCCAAGTCTGTTGAACTCCAATATGCGTCCAGGGGATGGGTGTGTATCCACCTCCTGAAGGGAATGGTCGCACCCATGGGTCTCGCTGGAAGAACCTCTCCCCTCGTTCCGATGTCGACGAATATCAGCCCCTCTGCGTCTACGATGACGCTGACCTCTCTGCCTATCTTGTCCGCAAGGTTCCAAAGTGACCTCCAGTCCTCTGCTTCAGCTAGGTGGGCTAGTGCCTGGAGGACTTCCTCGCAACTGTAGTTTCCATCCTCTATGATCTTGTGCAAGTCGACCAATGGATGCTCCATGGGGGTCACTGCGGTTCCGAATCCCTCCTCCTCTATGAGTGGTAATTTGGCAAGCTCCCCGAAGGTCAGGCTGGCCGCTCTCGGCCCGGGTAGCGGTACATTGTCAGCCCCGGTTAGATACCTGAGCCACTGTAGCAGCCACTGTGCGCCATGAGCAGCGGCCCAGATGTGTCCGAACTGGATGTTGCCGCTCTGTATAGCTCCCTCCATCTGGCATGAAAGTGGGGGCTGGTCCGGAGTCCTCCTGGAGACGAAGCTTGGATCGACCGTGTGATCCATTGCTATGTAGCCATCCCCCCTGCACCTGAGGTCCAGCCACAGGGCCCCAGTGGAGTGCACGACCTTCCTCGCCACTGAGGAGTCGACTGCGACGACTACTAGGTCCGATGGCCCGAGGTCGTCGATGTCGCGCACATCCCGGTCATGGGGCACGAGCCTCAGCTTGTCCCCCAGGAAGGGCGACAGTGACATTTGGCAGGCACGAACCTTGGGCATGCCGACATGATCAGGCAGGAACCCCTGGTGCGCTAGGTTCGACTCGCTGACCAAGTCGGAGTCGTAGACATTGATGGTGACCATGTCTGTGGACTCTATCAGTCCGCCCCTGTGCATCGCTGGAACCAGCACAGACAGGAGATTGTTACCAATTCCCCCTGCCCCTATCACTGAAATCACGTAGTCGTTCGCAATTGTGTATTCGTCGTAGTTCATTTGTTTCACCTTGTTATCTCTTTATTGCACCGAACATGGAGTATCCCCATGTACGGCTTACGTATGTCCGGGCCCTAAGGGCGGTCTTTCTGAATCAGCCCGCTGCTAGGGCCGGGCCTACCATGACATTGGTCACGGCTCCGAAGTCGGTGTCGGCAATCTGGGACGCCTCTACCATCCTCGAATCCATGAAAACCCATCTCTCTCCGGTCGAAACTCCGGGGAGGTCCATGACCTCCTGCCGGGTCATCTGGACCGTGGTGTGGCCTGTGGCATCTAGCATGTGGACCGATGTCTTCTGGTCACTCATTACTATCAAACTCCTTCAGGATCTAATCGTTCACTGGCATGCCCTCTTACTTTGGTCGGGCGCAACCCATCGCGATTCTCTCTCGGGACTTATGAAGGCGACAGGGTGCGATCACTCCCCATTCCGCATTTTGGGAACTGGGCTTGGGGGGTTGAAGAAAATGATATAAGAAAAATCAGACTAGCAGTATCAGCATCTGGGGAGTGCATACCGTATGACTGGGCTCAAGTTCACCAAGAAGCCAGCCGGGTGTGGCGAGAATATCCCCGCAGGAGAGTCAGTCAGAGCGACCAAAGATGGCAGGCTGGAGAAGTTCATGCCGGTTTCGAACATATCGTGCGGCGATAGGTACCATGGCCTGGGCGCTGAGCACGAGTTCTACCACCAATGCGAGAAATGCTACGAAAAGGAGCATCGAGAGGCCGCTGCAGCCGCCGCATGAGCATCCGGCGGCTTCTTGGGGGCAATTAGTGTCCGCGAATCATGGCAGAGGGGGCCTCAGCGGGCGGTATGCCGCTTCGCGTGATTACCGCGGCGGCCATCTTCGATGGCCATGACGCGGCAATAGGCATCTTCAGGAGGATTCTCCAGAGCCAGGGGTGCGAGGTCATCCACCTGGGTCACGACAGGGGCGCTGACGAGGTCGCGAGGGC